>Ga0209979_1001855_pt1 | contig 21692 bp, 20 predicted proteins | sample AnhtaG_FD_183114 | JGI IMG/M metagenome (GOLD analysis project Ga0209979, IMG submission 183114) | Deep subsurface microbial communities from Anholt, Denmark to uncover new lineages of life (NeLLi) - Anholt_01485 metaG (SPAdes) (version 2) | ecosystem: Environmental > Aquatic > Marine > Oceanic...
GGACTATGATTCCCTTACAGAAGGACAACAAGTAGAATTTGAGATTGAACAGGGGCGCGATGGTCGTCCACAGGCAGTCAGGGTGAAGCTGGCTCAACCTGAAGGCGAATAGCATCAAACCGTAGAGTAAGCGCTGAACGGCTTAACAAAACGTCAACAGTCGATGAAAGGCTGGATATCCATGCGGAACGGAGAATCCAGCCTTTCTTTTTGCCTTAGAGGTCACTTTTCAAGCGATTGTTACCTTTAAACTGAGTTCCTGTATCCATTAACGCAATGAGGAGAATGATTTATTGTTCATACGACACAATTGAGAAGGAGAGGAACTAACGCAAGCCTATTAGGTTGAAGCGGTCACTGTTTTCGGCACCAAGGTCATGACATGGCTGCTGCTTCCCAACTACCTCTATCCCTCGATACCTCAGAGGCTCTGAGCCAGCCTTAACATTTCTGTGCCCAGTATGTATATTTAGAGCACAGGCCGTTCCACAACTCTGCTGGGATAATCTTGGCTCACTTCAGCATCATTCGCTTGCTTTTGAACAACCGCTGGCGTAGAATTGGGACACCGTTGGAAGGCGGGAACCAAGTAATATGAAAGCGCTGATGAAAACAGACAGAGCCCCTGGAGCTGAGCTTGTGGACATTGATGTGCCTGTCATTGGTCCGGAAGACGTTTTGCTCCGGGTGAAGGTCGCAGCTATATGTGGTACTGACGTTCATATCTACCGGTGGACCAAATATGCCCAAGATAGAGTCAAACCGCCGATGGTCTTCGGCCATGAAGTATGCGGCGAGATAGTGAGCGTAGGGAGTCAAGTGACGAACCTCAAGCCGGCTGAGCTGGTAGCTGTAGAGACTCACATACCCTGTGGCGAGTGCTACCAGTGCCAGACCGGGGCACAGCATATTTGTGAGAAGATGGCTATTATTGGCGTTCACACTGATGGCGCTTTTGCTGAATATGCCAGAATCCCTGCTGTCTGCTGCTGGCGGCTCCACAAGGATACCCCTGCTGAGCTGGGAGCTATTCTCGAGCCATTGGGGGTGGCGGTTCACGGTGCCCTCTTGGGAGAGGTCAATAATAGAAGCGTGGCCGTTTTTGGTTGCGGGCCCATTGGTCTATTTTGTGTCGGCGCCGTAGCTGCTTGGGGCGCAGCCAAACTGTTTGCCTTAGAGATTAACCCCACCCGACTGGCTATGGCCCGCCAGTTCGCTCCCCAGGCCACGTTGCTCAATCCCACAGAAGAAGATGTGGTCAACGTCATCCGCGAGGCTACTGGGGGGAGAGGGGTGGATGTCTCCATAGAGATGAGTGGCAGTACGCAGGCTGCCAAAATGGCATTCCAAGTGCTGCGGCGGGGGGGTAGAGTCATCCTGGTTGGCTTGCCCTCAGCGCCGGTGGAACTGGATCTTCCTGAGGATGTCATCTACAGAGAGGCTAAGGTGCTAGGCAGCACGGGTCGACTAATGTGGCAGACCTGGTGGGACATGCAAAACCTGCTAGAATCGGGGAAGTTCGACCCCATGCCTGTGATAACTCATCGCTTCCCCTTGGCTGACTTTGGCCGCGCCCTAGAACTGGCGGAAACTGGGGAGGCGGGCAAGATATTGCTTTATCCCTGACGAGGAGAGGGAAAGTGACAACACAGATGCTAGGCATCGTCGCCGATGACCTGACGGGAGCCATGGACAGCAGCGGCTGTTTTGCTAGCTGGGGCTTGTGTACCGTCGTAATTTTGGATGCAAGCTTTCCCTCAACAGCAGACGTCATGGTTATCACTACAAATAGCCGAGCTGACGACATGAATACAGCCTGTAAGAAGGTAAGACAAGCGCTAAGGAGCCTAGTGGGGAGAGTGGTTTATAAGAAAATAGACTCTACACTGAGAGGAAACGTAGGTGTTGAGCTGGAGACAGCCATGGAAGAGTTGGACTGTGAGAAGGCTATCGTGGCTCCGGCTTTCCCAGCGGTTGGCAGAACCACTGTGGCTGGTATTATGCTGGTGGATGGAGTTAGGGTAGCCGAAACCCAGTTTGCCAACGACCCGATATCTCCGATAAAGGAATCGCATATTCCAAGCCAACTCGAACAGTCAACCAAGCATCGGGTGGGTTGTGTAGCTGTTGAGGACATTGACGCCGGGCCAAAGCCCCTTTATCGTAAGATCAGCAGGATGCCACAAGATATAGTGGTTTGCGACGTTACGGCACAGTCTCAGCTCACCTGTATTGTTCAGGCGGCAACGTTGGCTAAGGACCGTTGGCTGCTCTGTGGCTCCGGTGGCCTAGCTAGGGAGTTGCATCTTTTCCTCACTGAGGTACCTAGGGCCAGCAGGGCAATGCCCCCAAGCCTGCCATGTGGGCCAGCACTGGCAGTGGTCGGCACCCCTAGCCAAGTGGCAGCGAGCCAATTGCTGAGGGCAAAGGAGGAACTCGGTCTTGTCATCTTGAACCTGGAGGTTGAGCACCTCAATCGAGAGAATGTCCCCTACGGGGGGGTCACGCCCATAGTGGAGGAAGCCAATCGCCTTCTTGGCCGAGGAAGAAGAGTGGCACTCTCCTCCACCTTTTGCCAGTATGTGCCCGCTTTCAATCCGTCAATAGCTGCCATTATGGCTGAGGCAGTGGCGGGTATTTTGGCTACCCGGAAGGTTGCCGGTCTGTTCCTCTCCGGGGGAGATGTTGCTATGCAAGTCTGCCGCAGACTCTCAGTATCCGCTATTTCGGTCCGTGGTGAGGTCGAAACGGGTGTCCCGGCGGGAGAACTTATTGGCGGTCAAGGTCAGGGGATGAGGGTAGTTACCAAGGCGGGTGGTTTTGGCACTGAGGCTGCGCTCATAAAGTCCATATCATATTTGGAGAAAGGGCATTTACCATGAGCGAGGAATATGAACCGCTGCTTGCCATCACTATGGGCGATGCCGCCGGTTCCGGGCCCGAAATTGTTACTAAGGCTCTGGCAGACCCAGAAGCCAGAGCAGTATGTCGGCCCATAGTGATTGGGGATGCGGATACAATGCGGGCAGCGCTGAAGATCACCGGTGCACCTGGCGAGATAAGGGCAATAGAGAGAATATCGGAGGTCTTGTTCCGGGAAGGGATCATTGAGGTTATAGACCTGCACAATATTCAGCTTGATCGCCTCAAAAGAGGTCAAGTTGACCCCATGGCAGGTAAAGCCGCCTTTGAGTATATAAAGCTGGCTACAGCTCTGGCCTTAGCCGGTGAGTGCGACGCCATTGTGACCTCTGCTATCAACAAGGAGGCGTTGAATAAAGCTGGATATCACTACGATGGCCATACCCAGCTACTGGCTGAACTCTGTGAAGCATCCGACGTAGCCATGATGTTGGTCTCCGGGCAACTGCGAGTTATCCACGTATCTACCCATGTTTCGCTACGTCAGGCCATCGAGATGGTACGCCCGGAGCGGATACTCACTGTGCTCAGACTTACCTATGAGGCCATGCGCCAGATGGGTATAGATGAGCCCCGCATTGCTGTGGTTGGCCTTAACCCTCACGCCGGTGAGGACGGCCTTTTTGGGGATGAGGAGTCAAAATACATCGCGCCCGCCATCGAAGCAGCGCGCCGTCAAGGAATAATCGTAGCTGGGCCATTTCCACCCGACTCTGCTTTCCTCCGCACCTCAGAAGGACAGTTTGATGCCGCCATCGCTATGTATCATGACCAGGGGCATATCGCCGTCAAAATGCGGGGCATCACCCAGGGGGTCAATGTCACTCTAGGCTTACCTATCATCAGAACATCCGTGGATCATGGTACTGTCTTTGGGAAAGCGGGGAAAGGCACAGCAGACTCCACAAGCTTGATTCAGGCTATTAAGTTGGCCAGCGTGATGTGCCGCAACCGAAGGCGTTTCTCCCACCCCTGCTAGCTAATGACAAGACCGAAGGCGCAGCTAATTTGAAATATTCCTAATCAATGGCATTGTCAGTGGCCCGAAATGCAACAGATGAATCCGTAGCCATGCGGTTACTTTGGCGCCTCCTCTTAATGCTATTTCTAGCCTGGTTACCACTCCGGCGAGACGCTCAGATCGGTAGACGATCCGTCGGTGTGGCTGGTAATCAGCACATAGCTTGACGCTGATCTGTGGAAGGCCTGGGAGAGCAGTCCCGAGCGTCAGGAGACCGTCAGCAAGATACGACCTCTGTTGGTTGGGCCGGAGAAGGTATCCGTTTTTGGCTTTGTAAGATAGCTTGGCCAACACTGGACATTGATGATTTCATCAAAGGTTTGAAGAAATGATCCTGTTTTAATAGGGCTGTGGTGCCGCTCACCGGATGCCCACTATGTAAATTGAGAACTGCTAAATGGGCGCACTGCCTATGAGACAGCACCCGCACTAAACAAAGGCAGCATTTGGCACTTCTCTCCAACTTGGTGTTCTCATCCATCGGGCCTGGTGGGTTATTCCTAGCTACTTTATCATTTGTCCAGGTAACCAGGTGACTATCTCAGGGAAGAATGTGAACAGTACAAGCCCGATTATTACTAGCCCAACAAATGGAGCCGTTCCTCGCATAACATCACCCATGCTCACTCCCCACTCTGGTTTACACGCGCCTTTGGTAATGAATATTCCACTGGCAACAGGAGGAGTCATGAAAGCCATCTGAAGGTTAACACAAACCATGATACCGAACCATACCTGATCAAAACCTAACTCCCTAGTAACTGGAATCAATATCGGAACCATGAGTAAGATTATTCCTATCCAGTCAATAAACATACCCAGTATAAAGATAATGAACATTATAGCAAAGAAGACACCCCACTTCCCGCCGGGAACAGCCAGAAGCATTTGTGTCACCACTTCCTGACCACCAACGCCGATAAATACGCTGACGAAGGCTACCGCCATAGCCAGTAGAAGAGCACAATAACCACTTGTAATGACTGTGGTAAGGGCAGCTTGTTGCAGGACCCTCCAGCTGAACCGGCGGTAGGCAGTAACCAAAAGAATGGAGGCAAAGGCACCTACACCGGCTGCCTCAGAGGGAGGAGCTACCCCAAAAAAGATAACTCCCAACACTGACAAAATAAGGATTGCCGTTGGAACCAGTGCTACCAGTAGCCTATATGTTTTGGTAATGAATGGCACTTGCCTTTCTTCAACGGGTACCGGAGGCGCTACATCTTTTTGTATAAAACTGCGAATGCTGATGTAGGTGATGTATAGCGCTGAAAGGGTAAACCCGGGGCCCATGGCTCCCATAAACAGCTTACCCACCGAGACCCCAGCCATCGGTCCGTAGAGTATCAACATTATACTGGGTGGAATAAGAATGCCCAGAATACCACCGGCAGTAACTGCACCTGCCGCTAAACTCTTGCTATAACCGCGCTTTAGCATGGAGGGGAGGGCAACAATCGATAGCATAGTGATAGAAGCGGCAATCACACCCACAGTGGCAGCAATAATAGTGCCGATCACCACGGTTACAACTGCCAGACCTCCCCTGAAGCCACCGAGCCACAGGTATAATACATCATAAAGTCTTTCCGTTATTCCTGAATATTCCAGCATGGTCCCCATAAAAACAAACAGAGGAAGCGCTAACAGGACATACCCGGTTAGAAAACCAAACATGCGTTGGTAAATCACATCGCCTACCCCGAAGCCCCACACGGTAAATCCAACTCCTAGCGCCAAAGTGCCGGTCACAAAACCCAGGGGGAAACCAAACATGACCAGAACCAAGATCCCGCCAAACATTATAATGGTTGCAACCTGTGGACTAAGTTCAATCATAGGACTCATTCCTCCTCAGGCGATGTAGGGCGCGAATGAATTGCGCCACCCCTTGCAGAGTGAAGGCGATAAATCCTAGTGACACCACTGTTCTCAATGGAGCTGCTGGTGGATACCAGCCGGTCTCCATCATTCTCTCCCCGGTTACCCAGGCATCCCACGCCCAGGTAACGGAAATATATGAAACCAAGATCATTATTGGGAAAAACAATATTATGGAACCAACCACATCAATGAGCCCTCTCCATCTGGGCGCCAGATGGGCATAAATAACATCGACCCTGACATGGCGGTCGTGGCGATAGGTATACGATAAGCCGAGGATATATAAAGAACTGCCCATCATAATAGCGACTTCATATGGCCATATGTTCGGCTTACTAAATACATATCGCAGGATGACTCCATAAGTTACTAGCAGAACTAGCCCCACCGCCAGCCAACGCGCTGCCCCTCCCACCCACTCACTAACGGAATCAAATACCCGGACTACAGCTCTCATAGCTTACCTTTCTCCTTAGCAACAAGGTCCCCTGCTTCAAGGAGGTTCTCGAAGCAGGGGACACAAACCTAGAGACTAAAGACGTGGATAAGCGCTGTTATAGGCGTCTCTCCAGTCTTCCAGAGACTTTAATACCTTGGCAAAGAAGGGATCTTCGGCAGCTCTCTCAGCATAGTATGCGCTGGCTGCGGCGACCAAATCATCTTCTACTGACGATGGTATGGATTCCAGTATTCCGCCGTAGTCAATCCATTTCTGGGCTATTTCAGTATTTGCCAATGTCCAGTCAGCGTAATGCCTTATGCCCGACCTCCAGTATACCTCCTGCACCAGCGCTTTCAGGTCATCAGGCAGCTCTGCCCAGGAGTCCTTGTTGACAAAGTAAACAAAGACGTCCGTGGGCTGGCGGACTCCAGACAGATAGGCATAATCAGCAATCTCCTGGAAACCCATCTCCCAGTCACTTGCCAGGTTGGCATGCTGGAAGCCGTCGATTACCCCTCGGGACATGGATTCATAGATCTCCCCACTGGGGGTGGCGGTGGCAGCCACGCCGAACTTGGCAAAGACTTCTGCCTCATCACCGAGAAGTCGTAGCTTCTTCCCGTCAAGATCAGCTGATGACGTTATCGGGAAGTTGGTGTAGAGGAATACCTCCGGTACCTCAGCGTCAACAGCTATGGGCATCACATTATAATTCTTGGCATCAAGCATCTCCTGGGCTAAATCAAGGCCTGGCCCCACCATGTACCAGAAGTAGTACTGCAGGGCAGTTGGTCCGCCAACCATTTTGGTGAACATGGGAGCGGTGGGGAACGTAGCTGACCAGCTGTTGAAGGCACCGTGACCAACGTCTAGGGTCCCCTTGTGTACGCCATCAATCTCGGTATCTGCGGGAACGATGGCGTCACCGGTATAGCTCTCGATAACCAGGCGCCCGCCACTGGCTTCTGCAATCTTCTTATTCGCTCTTTCGAATGTTATGAAGTTGGGAGAGGTGGCAGGGTTCTCACATTGGCCAATCCACTTGATTACCTCTACTGCAGGTGGTGGTGTTGGTGTTGGAGCTGGTGCCGGTGCCGGTTTCGCGCAACCAACAACAACTAAGCTAATGGCTAGCAACAATGTCAGCCCAATTAACAATATTTTCTTTTTCACTTTACCTCCTTAAAACTCAAAATTACCGATTATTCGCTATTAGCTCACACCCTCATCGGCATCACCTCCTCTATAGTAACAGTAGTAACAGTGTAAGAACCTTCTAATGCTTTAATTCTAGCACTTGTCAAGGTTTTTTCAAAGCGATTATCAAAAAGTCTATACACTAGAACATGATGGCCTGGAACATGATGAAGGCAAGGTGCAAGCACACAAATTAGACCGTTTAATTATGAGCCAATTCGGGTGTTTGACGCAACAAGAATAGCGGTGCTATGATTGCTTCTTAGTTGGACTAAGGCTAGTCATTGGATAGGTTCGGGTGGAGTGTGCCACACTGAAGTTGCCCCTGGGAAATGTATCAGTTACGGTTACATGTTGTGGTGCGTGGCTGAGTTGCTGCCGGGCTTGAGGTAACGACGGAATAACCCTAATACCCAAGGAGACTACAATAGAAAGGAGGTTTGATATGATTGGCGATTTAGTATATGAGCTAGTGCAAATCCCGGGACCGACGGGGTTTGAGCACCGGGTGGCCAATCGACTCAAGGAACTGCTGAAGGATCACGTCGATGAAATCCACATGGATAAGATGGGCAATCTTATTACCAAGAAGAATGGGACTGAGGGGAAGCACTCGCTGGCGCTGGTACCCCATATGGATGAGGTGAGCATGGTGGTACAAAAGGTTGATGAATTTGTCTGGTTTGATAAACTGGGCTGGATTAACCTAGCCAATCTGCCTGGGGCACGGGTGCTTATCCTGGGCGCAGAGCGGGATGTGCCCGGTGTGGTTTGCTCCCCTAGCGCTCATTTCCTCGGGAGCGGGGGGGCAGGTGACCTACAGCTATGGATAGATGTGGGTGACCGACAAAAGTATGTTTCTGTGGGAGACCCCATTGTTACCGTTGCCCCACCCCAGTGGCTGGACGACGATAAAACGATACTGGCTAGTCACTCCATTGATGACCGAGTCGGCTGTGCCATCATGGTTGAGGTTGCCCGAAGACTGACCAAAAGACCGAGGCACGACATCTATTTTGTTGGCTCAGTTCAAGAGGAGATAGGCGGTTTCGGTGTCAAACACATTCTGCGGCAGATTACTCCGGACTGGTTCATTGCTCTGGATACCGGTTTTGCCCAGGATGCTGTGCCCGACATTAACAAGACCGTTCCGATGCGTACTGGCCTAGGTGTGCGTCGGCTTTCCTTTGCACAACCGCGGGAGAGAATCTATCCCGGTAGTATAAATTTTGCTAGCGAACGGCTGAATAAGCTACTGATTGACGCAGCTAAGAAACTAGACATCCCATTTCATGTAGACGTAGCTACCAACTGCTTCTCTGATCATAACGTGGCTTACGATGTAAACCCGGAAATGGACTCTACCTTCATGTTTGTGGCCAGAAGATATACTCACTCACTCACTGAGGTAGCGGATATGGTCAATGCTGAGCGTGCAGTGAACGTCCTTTGCCAGGCGATCGCCGATATGGATAGCTGGGACGAGTGACCAGCGGCAGGTATAATCTGTGCCAATTATAAGGTCAACGCTGTACGACTGTCCGGAACACATCCCATCGAAATGTATGACTGACTTAGAACCTAAGGGTCAGTAACATCTGTTTTTCTGTTTAGCCTTCGTAAGAAACAGAGACAGACTCCCGGCCGCCCTCTATACTGAGTCCTTCGGGTCTCCTAACACTGCGGTCGGTTCACCGTTCAGTTCGGCACGATGTTAGTTCAATCCGAGTATCTTCCTCTTCTCTCTATTCTAGCTATCTCCACCTTCTCATCATAGTCCGAGGTAAGGAATAAAGCCCAGCTCCCTCAAGCCTTTCAGTCAAGGGAATTTCCCTGAAAGAGGAGGATTACCCCGTTACTTAGTCGTTAGTCCCTACTGCCCGTATTGCTCGGCGCTACGGGAGATACTCAACATGTAAGTGAACGACTGACTGACTGAACGAATGAACAAATGAACAGCACTCTGACCGCCGATATTTAGTCCGCATCCACCGTTGCCGAGAGGATTGTTTAGGGATTAACTTGGGGGAGTACGCCGGACTCAAGCGTGATTAGGATCTTCCCTTTCGTGGGAGTTGACAATATTGACAAGATATGCTATTATTTTAGGGTATGAGATACTGGTGTTTATCTTGCAATCACGAATGGAACTCAAGAGGTTCCGCCGCATCACGACAGTGCCCTTCGTGTTGGAGGCGGGTTATCGCGGATGAGGGTGAATTGGAATTAGCCGGAATTGTTGCCGTGCCGCTGTCCGAGCTGTCAGGCGGGACGCTACCTGCGCCACCGACCCTGGAGGCCATCTTGAAATTTCCATTTGCCTTAGGAAGTTTCGGGGTCATTATGAGCCGTTGCGAAAACCAAACGCAAAGGCGCCGGGCTGCGGAGCTTATGCTTATCCGGAGAGGTATCGCCGCTTCGCAGGCGTCGGGCTTGGCTGCAAGGATGTACCCATAGCTACTTGTGGAGAGTAACAGTGGCGAGATTAAAACTAGAGATTCGCGATCAGCTGATGGTGAAAGTCTCAGCCTATGCTGATCGGCTTTGGCCTGGTGAAGGAGCCATATGCCTTACACCCAACACATGAGAGGATGGCGAAAGTTATGAGGATAGCCTTTGACATACCGCATCAGGTTGTTACGGCGGCTTTGGATTATATTTCTCGCTCTACTGCCGATGGTGAGGTGAGGATCAAGGTTCGTCTAGTGCAGCGAGCGATACACGAACGTCAACCTCTCAATTTACTTTGGGAGGTAGAGATGTTGCCCAACAATGGGGGAATTTACCGAATTCTACTGGAAGGAGGTCACAATGAGAAAGGTGTTCACGATAATCAGGGTTAGCGGCGAGGATCAGCTCAGAGGCTATGGCCCCGATTCGCAATGGTGCGACGATGTGGTTCCGAATGCGCCTTTGCTGGGGCTGGAGGTGAGCGAGAGCCTAAGACGGATCATCCAAGAGTCTGCCACTGGCTGGGACAGGGAGAAGTTCGAGGCGGCGGTCAGGGAGGCGCTGGAGCTCTATCACCGAGGTAAGGTTCAGGCCCTCCTCTTCCCTAGGGTGGACAGGGAGACCCGCTTCCTCTTCGGCTCCTTCCCCCTCTTGTGCGAGGTTATCCGAGCAGGCATCAGGGTCTACTTTGCCCGGGAGCGCTTCCAGCTTGACCCGAATGATAGCGAGAGCGTCTCCCGATACCTGCGGAAGGCAGAAGAGGCCCAGGCCTACGTGGAAACTATGCGGCTCAATACAATGAGGGGGAGGAGAAGACGGGCAGAGCGTGACCACAAGATGCCTACTGGTGGGCACAAGTGGGCGTTCGACTATGACCCGGCCACTGGACGCTATGGCAGGAACGACCAGAGAGCTAGCTGGCTGGGGAAGTGTCAGGAGTGGATTATGGATGAAGGATGCTTCCTGAATCAGTGTTGCCGTCGCCTTGATGAAAACACGGTACTGACCCCAGACGGTGGCACAAAGTGGGCTCGCTCAGTGCTGCGGGGCATACTTCTGGATGAGGCAAATATCGGCAAGTTTTATGCCTACCAGCACAAGACTGTGAGGGGGCTCAATGGAAAGAGGAAGGTTATCTCCACCAGTCCCGACGAATGGGTGCTAGTTTATGAAGACCAAACGCAGGCAATATTCACGCCAGAGCAGCACGAGGGTCTGAAAGAAAAGCTACGCCGCAACCAAGAGAATTGTCCTCGGCACGCCATACACTGGTATCCGCCTCTCCGGGGCATGGCCTTTTGCGCCAATTGCCGCACACGGAGCGGGAGTCTTCGGCGGATGACAGGTGTTACAGTAAGGGATATAGCCTATTACAGATGTGAAGCATGTGGAAACCTGATAAACGCCCGCAGGCTGTGGGACGAATTGCAGGAAGGGATAAAAGCGAGAATCCTAGAACCCCAGCGTCTTGTGCCGGGAATCAGGGCTCAGCTCGAAAGCGGCAAGACCCTGGAGATGCTGGAAGAGGAGCTACGAAACCTTCAGAGGGGGAGGGAAGGTTGGGAGCAGTCAAGGGTGAAGGCTCGCAGGCTTCACCTGTTACCGGATAGCAAGTATACCTTGGAACAATATCTCGCAGATGGCCGCCGCATGCAGGAGCAGATTGAGAGGATTGACGGTGACCTTGCCAGGGTGCAACAACAGATAGCCGAGCTGAGGCAGGCGACAGTGGATAGGGCAGGCATAACACGTTTCTGTGAGAGGGCAGCCCGCAACTTCGGCAACATAGATGACTCCAAATGGAGAGTCCTTCTGGAGCGGATGAGGCTCAGGGTTGTAGTTCCACGTGGCAAGCAGCCAATAGCCCACATAGCCTTGCCAACAGTGAAAGAGCCAGTCCGCGAAATTGCGTTAGAAACTTCACAATGTTACTACCGCCAAGAGCTTTGAGGTATCCGAGTAAGCCTTTGCGTCCTATGGTCAAGTCCGTTAGCATTATTCTATCAGCTAACGCCCTTGACAAGGCATTTACCAGCATAGCCTTGTGAGCTACAAAGCCATCGCCTGAACGCTTGCCCTCTATATTCAGTTGTTCCACTTAACCCCCTTTTGGCTATCCGATAGTGGGCAAGGCTATCGGCTTCACCTAGTAGTAAGCTACCGATAACCCGCACCCCGCTGGCGTTATCAGTGCTTCCTCTACTATATTTGGGCAAAGGGGGGTAAATCGTGAGGTTTAGAAAAGGTTTTTTTGTCCCCGTTTTCGCCAGTAGCAAAGGTATTGCCTATCTTTGTCGGTAAGAGGTTCATCTCTGTGTAGCTTGTAGGCTATCTCCACTAGCCTATCAGGGTAGCCTATCTCCCATAGCCTATCGCTTACCCACGCTTCCAAGTCCATAGCCTTATCATCGGCTATCAAGTCGCCTAGTTCGCTTATCTGTCCGTCCTCTCCGACTATCGGCTTTGACAAGCTCTCAATCCTGATAGCTCTCGGACACTCGGAGTAAAGGTTGTCCCGTTTACACTTTTTGCGTTGCGGATTGCTACAGTGTCCGCAATCTACCCCGATAGTCCGCTTGTAGTAGTCCCGCCAGTATTGAGCTACGGTAAAGCTGGCAATCCTATACATCCAAGACGGATTATCGGGCTTGTGTCCGTTACTCCGATGAGCTACCGCTAGGTTTAGTATTATGGTATGTAGCAAGTCCTCTCTATCCTCAAACCTAGCCTTGTGGCAAAACTTTGTCGCTACCTTATAATAGATTGCGTAGTCGCCCTCAAGCTGGTCGTAGCCGTTACCATATTGCCGATACGGTTCGTCTATGATATACTCGCCTATGTCTAGTGCCATTGGTATCCTCCAGTGTCCTAGATTTGCCTTGTCTAGTTACCGCTAGGCAAGGCATTTTATTTGCCCTACACTAGGCAAGCGTTCAGCTTTGGCTTTATTCAGTTGTTAAGGTGCTATCAGAATGATGATTTACTCAAAAACTCATATCTGATACAACAAGTATGCTTTACAAAAGAGCCTTTAGGAAATGATATGAAGTAATTACTTTTTTAATATAGGTGATATATGCTAAAATGAGCCTGTGATAGATAAAGTTTTGGTTTTTAACCTATCCATTGAGCCTCGCCCATATCAAACCCAAGCAGTAGAATGGGCTTTAGCAAGGCAACAAGCGGTCTGCTCGCTTCCCACTGGGACAGGCAAGACGCTTGTAGCCGTGCTCTGGCTCAAGTCGCTCTTTGAACAGGGGCAAATTAAAAACGCTCTTATCCTTGAGCCAACAAGGCTTTTGGTAAACCAGACAAGCGACTACCTCTTTTATAAGGCTGGTATTGAGTCTGTTCTTATTGACGGGCGAATCCCTCGCACAAAGAGGGCGGAACTCTGGCAATCTGAAGTAGTAGTAGCCACCCCTGAAACTACCTTCAACGACATTGACCTTGCGCACTTTGACGCTATTGTCGTGGATGAATGTCACCATACTGTAGGTCAGGATGCCTTCGCCAAGGTCATGCAAGAACTCCACCCAACCTATAGACTGGGGCTCAGTGCCTTTATACCGGCTAGGAGAGAACGAGAGGTAACCGAGCTAATCGGACCAATAAGGAGATGGAGCTGGAACGACCCCGAGATAGAAGATTATGTTCCTAATTGGATAGGTGAGGTTTATGAAGCCAACTTGAGCAGCCAGGAATTGGAACTCCTGAAAGTGATACGCCAGCTAGCACAAGGAAATCATCTAAACCCTGCCCTGCTGGAAAGATACCTGACGCGGGATGGTAGTGTAGCGGTTAGGGAAACTCTGACCAAGAAGAATCGCCTTGCTGAGGCATTCGGTGATGCACTCCTCCCAGTGGTGCCTGACAGAATGCACAAGCTAGAGGCAGTGAATCAAATCCTTGACAGTCATGAACCTCGTAAGGCGATTATTTTCGTAGATAGGGTACTCATCGCCGATAAGGTTGGCACACTGTTTCCTCAGATGCAGCCTGTGGTGTTTAAGGGGAAGAGGGGCAAGTTTGACCAGGGTGCAGCACTCCATCAAGCGAGGAATGAAGAGACAAAGTTGGTGGCTTCCACTTCAGCCGGTGAGGAGGGCATTGATCTTCCCTCGGCAGATCTACTCATCATCTGGGGGAATGCTGCCTCCGATATCCGTTTTATCCAACGACTGGGGAGGATGATGAGAAAGACCGGTGAGGGGCTGAAGTTTGCTACATTTGTGGTTACCCCGGAAAGCAGCGACTTGGACAGCTTTGCTTTGGGACTTGCCAAAGCCGCAGAGGCTGGCACCATAGATGTGGAAAAGACCTTTGGCTGGGACCCTGAGGTTCTGTGGCCGAGGACAACTTGGTGGCATGTATCCGAGTCGTTGCGAGGACACCCTACAGCTTTGCCATCCCTGGAAAAGCAGCTGAGCGTACGCGGTAGCTTGGCTGACAAGGTGATAGGTCACGCCACAAAGCGAGGGCGTGTCTTCTACCTGTACGACGTGGCGCAAATGGCCACGGACATTGTCCGTTGGTATTTGAGGTGGGATTCAAAACGCCCGGAATTTGCCGCAATTCAAGAGAGGATGCTCTCATTGAGCAACGAGTTTCAGGGCGTGCTGGATGCCGTTGGACTGTCCCGAAGGCTGGCGCTCCTTCTGGGCACTGCAGACAAGGGGTTACGAGAATCTCTGCGAGACCGTATGTATCGGCGACTTAAGAAATTCTCAGTCAGAGCCCCAACAGAGCCAGAAGAACAACAGCGAGCTCGTCGCATTTATCTGCTCACTGAGGATGCTGACCGTGCTGTTGACTTGATACCCACGCAGCTCGCAGACGGGAGGACCTCGGATGACTTCGCTGCAACCATAGTCAGCCCCATTGAGCGGGGTCGTTCTGGTGGCTTGAAAAAGGGATTAAGCCAGATATTGGATGGCTTCCGAGACTGGCAACTAAAGCCCGAAGAGGCCGGGGACTACTGGGCTACACAGATAAAACTGGGATGGAAATCTGAATATCTCGGGTATGAGATAGGCTATAGGTCAATCGTCTTGGATTTCTACTACTATCCTGTGTCTGAGCACGTATTCACGGCGACCGTTGCCAATATGAACCGTCTCTTGCTATACCGTGATGTCTTTGAAGTGGCGCTAAACTCCTGTTCACAGTGTCATGGGCAGGGTGCTGAACTAGTACGGGAGACATACCAGATGTTGTGTCTTAAATGCTGGTCACCCGTGGGGGGCGAGCCTCCCGCCAGCCTGGTTCAGTTTGGCCAGCCGGTAGCATGCTGACCGAACTAACACTCTTGACCCGAACCATAAGGAGGCTATATAAGACAAATCTGGGTAGGGTTACCTCGAAAGAGCAGAGGACGGTAAGGGAATACCTTGTTTAACCAAACTCAGGGTGCACCGCCCGAACTGGATCCTCCCAAGCCTCCACCTCAGATAATCCCCTACCAGTCAATCTGTAAAATACTCGCTTCTCTAAAAACGGATAAATACTTGCCTCCTCCCTATCAATAGGCTCAACTAAGCGCAACATTTTGAACCAGTGCCAATATCTGGCAAAGGAACCGTATGTTCCTCCTCGGATGGGTTTATCACCTATTTCGACCCTCTCCTTATTTATGCGCTCCAAGGCATCCCTCAATCCACGGAAGACATCAGCGGCACAGGCTTCTCCGTGTTCCTCAAGGTAGCGTTTTGCAAAGAGACCTGGCCTATGCAGACTGGCACCTCTCCCCCAAAATCCGGTTATTTGGGGAGGATTCCTACGCTTCCTTTCCTTGCCAGACTCTTTCCTTGCTTTTTTAATCCGTGGTTTCTGTTTTTTCATCTTCCTGCCAAACTTTGTCGTAGTCCTCGTGCAGGTCAGCCACTGAATACTGAAGGTAAACAGAGGTAGTAGTCGGAGATTGGTGCCCCAGTATCTTCTGGAGCCGCTCTATCGTCATGCCCCGCTTTATGCAGTGGATGGCAAAGGAGTGTCTCAAGTGATGAGGGTGGAGTTTTCTATGTTGGGAAACGGCGGGGTCGCCTATCTCCTTTATTCCCGCTCTTCTTCCCAGCTTCCAAAAAATCTGGTCTACCCGCTGGCGTGAAATGGGAAACAAAAGGTCACCCTTGTAGGGAAACTGCTTTCTCCACTCAAGATATTCTTGGATTATGTCCAAAGTACCCTGGTCAATAGGAATTACCCTTCTCCTTTCAATTGTCTTACCATCCCTCTTTCTCATCTTCTGCACCTTGATGACAATGGCGCGACTGTCGAAGTCTATGTCGGGTATCTTTAAGCTGATGAGCTCGGAGACTCGGATGCCAGTGCGCCATGGTATGCGGACAAGTAGGGCATCCCTAAGACTAGTGGTAATTCCAATCAGCCTCTCTACCTGCTCGGGCTCTAAGTATCCTTTTAAGTCACGTATCGGGGTAACCTGTGTCATTTTATCCTTTCTTTCTTTTGACACTTATTTTTAAGCTGATAACATCGATGCCCACAATTCAAGCATACTGCCTCACAGGGATGCCCTTTTGCATAAACCCCATCTGGGCGAACATCGCGGTCATAACTCCTGAGCCACCAATACCGGCGTTGGTAGCCTACCCAGCTATGTGTGTTGACCACTTCCGCATAACCAATGAGTAGATGGGCATCTGGGTGCCATTTCATATTCCCACCCCTAAGTTCCATTTCTCTTCTTGCATTTGCAACCTTTTGAAGCTGTTGCAAGGTCTTTACCCACCCGTTTCTTCCAGACCACCCATAGATGGGTCCCTTGAACCTCATTGTCCAATAGGTTGTTTCTCTTAGATATACAAACTGCTCGGATGGGTATTTCCATACTATTCTGACTTCCATTATTTTTATCCTTGTAAGCTGTGGGCAGCATTGGTCAATCACCAATAATCAGGTGCAAAGGGAGGTAAAGTCATCGGGTTATGGTCGGGGCCAAAAACTGCACAATCTACGCAAATGTTATAATCCTCCCAGCCACTTCTCTCTTTCACCCTCCGGAAAACCCAATGCTCCCCAACCTCAATTATGTCGCCGCAGTCATCGCATTCAATCGGCTGTCTTGCTCGCCTGTCCATCTCAAAAACTTTTGCCATGATTAACCTCCTCTTTCACTCCTAGGCTTGGGGTGGCACCGACTACAAACCAATTCCCCAGTTACTCTTTGCCACCAGTCAGTTCCACCACAGGTATGGCAAGGTTTGGTGGGTTTTTGGTCAACCCTGTCAGACTGGTCAGCCCTTTTTTCTATACTCTTATTTACTAGAACCCTATTTACCCCTTTATCTCCCCCCTCTCGCTCATCCCTTAAAGTTATCCCTAGAGGGTTGACAGGGTTGACAGGGTTGACGGGATTTACCACTTTTATGCCCCTCCAGCTTTGGACACGCTCACCATCCACTGTTGGGCGAGTTAAGGTTACTCTAAAATACGGGCTATTTTTAAGCGCCTTGGCGAATGAATCGCGGTTAATCAAAGGCGTTTTATTCGCTTTGCAGTAGTCCTTAAAGGCTTCAAAGAGAATATCCTTACTGGTCACGGCGTCAGAGTCAAGCTCACAACAACCCTCAACAAAGGCATAGACGGGGTCCGATGCCCTTAGATAGTAGCTCTGTGTCTCGTCGACTGTCTTCTGATAGCTGAATTTTGAGTGAGTATTCAATAATCTTTCTAAGCCATCCAAGGCTAGGTTTAATAAGCCGCTTAGCTCCGACTTAGTGGTCAAGTTTTCTAGTATGTTGGAGTCAGTTTTCGGATCATTCTCAGGGAACTGGTTAGGGAAGTTAATAATTATCCACCTACGCCAGAAGGCATAACTATCTTCATCCAAGATACGGGGGGGCTTGTTGGCTGAGAAAACCAATCGGGCAAAGTTGACGAAAGAGTAACCATCCTTGAATTTCTTTTCAGCCCTAATAGCATCGCCGCCGGTTAGCATCTTGAAACTTCCAGTAGAATCCATGCTCCGCGATGGTAGGTCGGCATAGATATTTAGCAATTTCCCATCCAGCCTTGATGAGGCAAAGCGGCTATACTCCAGTGCATGCCAGGGCACGGAAGAACAGTTATCCTTACCAATGAATATCCTTAGTAAGCTAAGGAGGGTGCTTTTGCCATTGCTACCATCGCCTATGAACAGAAATGCCCTCTGGATTGAGTAGTCAGGAATCAAGCTATAACCGGTCAGCTCCTCAATGACTGGTATGTCCTGTGGCTCCAGCACCTCATGGAAGAATTGCTTAATTCTGGGGCAGTCAGCCTGGGGATCGTATTTCAGAGGAATACGGATGGTGCAAAAGAATTCGGGCACATGAGATTTTAACTCTTTGGTGCGAACATCCAGTAATCCATTCTCAAGGTTGATGACCCACTTCTCTCGATTAAACAGGCTGCGGTCGCAATAGGTGCTCCTTTGAATATGGCCGATTACCTCGTTGACCTTATACTTGGTTAACAATTCACTATCTGGAACTCGGCGTTGACATTCTCTTTCGATAAACTCTTGTCCCCTGAATTTCCAGACTCCGTTTTGGTAAACTAGGATTTCATGTGTATCCACGAAGGTTGCGAAGTAATAATCATGTCGTAGGTCACTGACTAGCTGCTCCAAGTCAAGCTTTATAGGCTTGCCATCTTTATCTTCTAAGATGTAACCCCGGCGCCTTACCGAGGGCTCTATTTCAGCTTCTGTAGCTAAGGCGATAAGCTCATCAATGGTGTGGCCGGCGGCCAGAAAATCATCTACTCCCTGCTTGCCACCATCTGATTTTGGTGAGAGGTAAATCACCTTGACCTTACTTCCCTTTCGCTTTAAGTGTTCAGCTAATCTATCCTGCGCCTGGCGCACCTGGGGGATAGTGGCGTAGTCAGAGTCATAAACGACATAGCTCTCCCGCCCTTTCAGGGCAATGTAATCAAAATCGGCAAGGATAGTTGTACCGCCCAATGGGTTTTTGCCCTTAAATCCCCAGACTCCATTCAGGGCCACGGCACAAGCCCCCTGGCTGCCTAGGGAATCGGCTTTCTTCACACCCTCCACAAAGAAAATAGGGATAGTGGGGTCCCCAAGCATTGGTTTGCACCTTGGAGGGACATCGAGGCGGACCGAGGAATTGGGTTGATTCTCATACTTGGTGAGTCTGCCCTTAATGGTGCGGGGGTGGTCGGGGCGATGCTGATACTCTACTATCTGGCCATCAACACCATGCATTGGAATCAGAATGCCGGGAGTATATTGCTGTTGTGCCCTGGTGAAGCCCAAGTCAGACAGACGCTTTTTGCTAAGAACAGACTCGTAACCACGCTCCTTGATAATATCAATACTTATCCCTGATACCCTAAGATGAGCCAGGTGTTCCTTTAAGAGCTGTGGAACCTCGTCAGAGAAAGGCGAGCTTGATGAATAACTATTGTCTATGTTATGATTATTAAAGTTAGACAAGAACAAACTCCTTAACTTCCCACCAAAGTCCTGAGCTTAGCGACCCAGCCAGGGCTTTGGCTTGTTTAGGAACCTGAGCCCTCACTTTGCGCCCCTTCGAGCATTTTCATAAGGGCTGCCTTAGGTATTAGAATTTTTCTTCCCAGATGAATGTGCGGGATTTTGTTCTGGCGTATTCCCTCGTAAATTGTGTGCTTGCTACATTTCAGTAGCTGCGAACATTCCCTAGGGGTCAACACCAGCGGCTCGTTATTATTCGTCTCCATCTGCCACCCTCTTAAAGGCATAGAAAACACCATCAAAACTGTCATAATGCGCTATAGCCTTGTGCGTTTTAACAAATTCCTCAGGTGTTATACCTAATTCATCAGCCTTGCGTTCAATTACCAACCGCGGGATCACGACTGTCGTAGTGCATTTATTTTTCCCAACGATATTCATCGAATATTTCTTCTTATAGCTCCCTTTGATTTTTATGAGTTGTTCCAAAACAGCACCTCCACAGTTCCTACTCAAGTATATACTAACCAAAAAATCTTGTCAAGATAGCTGTAGATACAAGCTGAGCATTTTTGTTCGGCATCCATAAGTAAGGCTGTTAGGTATTGACAAATCCTATAAATACCCTTATAATACTATAAGGGATTTATAGATATAGAAGGAGACTCAATGCAGAAAAAACAGTTGTCAGATGAAAAACTTAATGAATTAATAGAATTACGCAAGGCTGGTGATAGTTTTCTGAAAATAGAAGGGAAGACCGGAATCGATAGACGTTTAGCCAAGAGAGCATACAACGAATGGATACATGGGGAAACTTTGAATGAACTGAAGCAAGCCCGGTTGAATGTTGCCGCTGAAGCCTTTAATGATCATTTGGATTATCTGGTCAGATTGGCTGCAAAATTGCGAGACCATCTTAATACTCCTCTATCCTTTGGGGATACTAGATATTCCGAGGATTTATTTAGAAACTTTTTGGAGACCAATATCTTGCAGGTGGACCACTCTTCATCCCAAGTCGATACAGAAAGGATATTTTGGCGCAATCGTAACCTGAATAAACAACTCTTCGACTCGCTTAAACAGCATACTGAAGAAATAATAAGATGGCAAGCCCTAAATGAATGGGAAAAGGCTTGGGATAGCTGTCGAGAGCTTTTTAATAATCTGAAGATAGAAGGTCAAAAGGTATTAAGTAATCTTTTTGATGAAGATAAAGAACTATTACAAGAGATTAAGGAGTGGAGCCAATTAGAACGAGCACAGGAAATGAGAACGCCAGAGGAACAAATAATAGGGGCAGAAAAAAGAATGATAGAGTCAGTGCTGGATGCTATATTGAAAAGGATTATTAATGATGCACGGGAAAGCATTCCCTTTGGTGAATTAATAGAACCAAAAGTTATAATTAACTTCCAGCTAATCGACCGAGTATCTATATTCACCGAAGAAGAGTGGATTGAAAAGTTAGTGGTCATATGCCAGGATGTAGCTCAACATCTACTTGACAATCAAATAGAACTTTTTAGGCAGTTATACAACGAAGCTTACAAGATAAGAAAAACGACTGATGAGCTCGATGGAATACTTGACCCAATAATACTCAGACATATAATAATTACCACCCCGCGGTGTAAGCTCTGTCCTGCATGATTGGCACAAAAAACTATATTCCAAAAAACTAAAGAAAGGAGAGTAAAATGAAAGGGAGCATTAGACAAAGAGGGGAAGGAGGTAGCTCTAATGCCAGTTAGAAAACGATCAAAAGGAAGCTGGGAAATTTATCTTGATGCTGGCAGGGACCCAGGAACAGGCAGGCGCTTGAGGCACTATGAAACAATCGGAGGCACGAAGAGGGAGGCCGAACAGCGGCTGGCTGAATTGGAAGTCAGTATTGAAAAGGGGACTTATATTAAGTCACCCCGTACTCTTACCTTTGGTGACTATCTCGCAGAGTGGTTGCGAAGTCATGCTGAGCTGCATTGCCGTCCGAGGACGGCAGAAGGCTACCGACACGTAATAAACCATTATCTTATCCCCGCCCTGGGGCGAATACGATTAGGCCAGTTGAGGCCACAACATATCAGTAATTATTGCTCCGCTGCTGTTCACCGGGGGCTCAGCAACCGGACCGTCTTACATCACTATAGGCTTCTGCACAAAGCACTGAAGGACAGCGTGAAGTTAGGACTAATAGGGGTTAATCCTTGTGACGGTGTAGACGCTCCTAAGCCAGTAGATAAGGAGATGAAAATCCTGTTGCCGGATGGGGTAAGCAAGTTTCTTTCTGTCGCACAAAAGGCTCCTTGGCC
>Ga0209979_1001856_pt1 | contig 21691 bp, 21 predicted proteins | sample AnhtaG_FD_183114 | JGI IMG/M metagenome (GOLD analysis project Ga0209979, IMG submission 183114) | Deep subsurface microbial communities from Anholt, Denmark to uncover new lineages of life (NeLLi) - Anholt_01485 metaG (SPAdes) (version 2) | ecosystem: Environmental > Aquatic > Marine > Oceanic...
GGCATTGCCTGCGGCAAACACAGAGCCGTCCTGTTCAAGAAAGGCAAAAAGATTAGAACTATTCAGGAAAAGGACTTTTTAACTACCCTAATGGTAGAGGTGGAGAGGTTTTGAACTAGGAGTTTCAAAGATGGAAAGATGGGGAAAGTGGCGAGCTATAGAAGAAATATATAACGATGTTGATTTACTTCGTGAAAAGGGACTGTATCAAATAAGGATGATAGACAAGGGAAATGTACCTATATCTATCCCCAGAATTAAGGGCATCGACCCAAGTGGAATACTGTATATGGGCAAATCTATACGACTTCGCCCGCGCATAGAAGCGTTCTGGAGAGGCACACGCTCTGGTGGTTTCTATTATCGAGCATACCGCCAACTCAGAAAATACAAGCCATATAAGGAGCATTCACTGCAGTTCCGTGTTATGGCTGTTACAGAGAGTGATCTCACAGCAAAGGAAAGAGGTATGCTCCAACGATACCTCCACCGGTTCTGCGAGCTACCTCCACTCAACAGCACTGTTCCCGGAGGGAAATGAGCAATTTAGCTTGGCCGCTCCTGATAGAAGAGGAGTTAAAAGAAGAGTCAAAGAGAGGCGAAGCCTCTCTTATAAAAACTCCTCCCTCTCTCCTTTAAAGGAGAGGGGGATACAGGGGGTGAGGTAGATAATGCGTATATCAAAGCTGTTTGGTAAGACCCAAAGAGAAGTACCGGCTGAGGCGGAGACGGTTAGCCACCAGCTACTGCTCAAGGCGGGGATGATACATCAGGTAGCGGCTGGTGTTTATTCTTACTTGCCTTTAGCCTGGAGAGTGCTCAAAAAGATAGAGAACATAATCCGCGACGAGATGGATAAAGCCGGCGGGCAGGAGCTAAATATGCCGGTTCTCCAGCCTCTGGAGATATGGCAGGAAACAGGACGAGACCTCGCTTTCGGCAAAGGGCTGTTTACTCTCTCCGACCGCAGAGACCGTAAGCTAGCTCTGGGACCAACCCACGAAGAGGTCATCACTGAACTTGTCAGCCACAATGTCCAGAGCTATCGTGACCTGCCTCTACTTCTTTATCAAATCCAGACCAAGTTCCGAGATGAGCCTCGCCCCCGAGCCGGGCTAATTAGAGTCCGCGAGTTTACTATGAAAGACCTCTATAGCTTTGATGCCGACGAAGAGGGACTGACCCAAAGCTATAATAAAATGCTACAGGCATACCACAATATCTACGCTCGCTGCGGACTGCCTGCTCTCCTTGTTGAAGCCGATAGTGGTGCCATCGGGGGCAAGGATTCCCACGAGTTCATGGTTATCGCTGAAAATGGTGAGGATGAGGTTATCTATTGCGATAACTGTAAATATGCAGCTAATGTCGAGAAGGCTCAAAGCGTTAAGAGTAAGCTAGAAGCTGAGACACCACTGCCACTGGAGGAAGTGGCGACACCGGGTGTTACCACTATTGACCAGGTATCCCGCTTTCTGAATGTGCCCCAAAGTCATACCCTTAAAGCGGTGTTTTACCTGGCTGATGGAAAACTGGTCTTTGTGATTATCAAAGGCGACCTTGAGGTAAACGAAGTAAAGCTAAAGAATGTTCTGAACTGTTATGAACTTCGTCTTGCCACCGAAGCTGAGGTAGCAGAGACAGGTATAGTTGCCGGTTCTGCCTCCCCTGTAGGCATAAGTGGTATCAAGGTTGTTGCCGATGACTCCATAACATTGGGAGTAAACTTTATTGCCGGCGCCAATAAACCGGATGCCCACCTTAGGAATGTCAACTACCCCAGAGATTTTACGGTTGACCTGCTTACAGATATAGCTCGGGCTCAAGCTGGAGAAGGATGCCCTAAGTGCGGCAGCAGATTGTCATCTATGCGGGGGATTGAGGTAGGGCACGTCTTCAAACTTGGTACCTTCCTCAGTGAGAAGCTGGGGGCATTGTTTGCTGATGTCAGCGGTGTATCTCACCCGATTGTTATGGGGTGCTATGGCATTGGTCTTGGTAGATTGCTAGCTGCTGCCATAGAGCACAACCACGATGATAAAGGCATTATCTGGCCGCTAACCATTGCCCCGTATCACATCTACCTTTGTCCCTTATATCTGGAGAATTCTCAAGTGCCAGCTACTGCTGAAAATCTCTATGCCGACCTTGAGGCACAGGGCTTGGAAGTGCTTTTTGACGACCGCAAAGAGTCCCCTGGAGTAAAGTTTAATGATGCTGACCTCCTGGGGATACCTATCCGGGTCACCATCAGCCCCCGAACCTTGGAAAAGAATAGCGTAGAGATAAAAAAGCGCTCAAAAAAAGAACCTGAGCTTATGCCATTAGAGGGAATAGCCGTAAGACTAAAGGAGCTTATTAGCCAGGGTTTATCTACGTTGTCTAATTCGGTTTGACCCCATAAACTTTTATGCTTATAACCGAACTGGCAACCTCTTCTACTTTTTCCAGTGGTATTTTCAAATTCTCAATGATTGCCTTTGCCGTTGGGTCATTAGCCATACACTCTATAGGGAAAGAGGTTTCCTCAATTATTCTGACCTCCTGAAATCCAGCCGCTTTTATAGCCTCTATGTATTCGCCTCTCATCATCGCCCCAGAAAGACAACCAATATATGCTTCAATAGAGTCCTTTATGAAATCCGGAAGTTCCTTCACCAAAACCATATCTGAGAGCATCAGTCTACCGCCTGGTTTTAGCACCCTGAACGATTCAGTGAAGACCCTTCTTTTGTCAGGCGCAAGATTGATAACGCAGTTTGAGATGACCGCATCAACCGAATTATCAGCCACCGGTAGATTCTCAATCTCTCCGAGTCTGAACTCCACATTTCCGTAGTTGCCTTTCGTGGCGTTTTCTCTTGCCTTTTCAATCATCTCTGGTGTCATATCTACGCCGATAACTCTTCCCTTCTCCCCAACCTTGTCAGCAGCAAGAAAACAATCAAATCCCGCGCCTGAACCGAGGTCAAGAACGGTCTCGCCTTCTCTTAAAGAGGCAAGAGCAACAGGGTTCCCACAGCCAAGACCTAAATTTGCCCCTTCAGGAACCGAAGTAAGTTCTTCCTCAGTATATCCGATGCTCTTGCTAATATCCTGGGCTAAATCAGTGCTGCCACAGCACAAAGTCACCGAACCGCAACAGGAACTATCCTGTTTGGCAATTTTGGCGTAACCCTCTCTTACCACCTTCTTTATTTCTTTTTTCCTCATCTTCACTCACCCGAAGTTATTTGCCTTCGTTCTGATTATACCCTGTGGGCTGGCGAAAGGGCAATTTTACTTAACTTCTGATAGAAGACCTGAGGCTAATATCAGGTGCGTAGAGTAGCCCCAAGCTCACTAGATAGTTTGCTCAGGATTTGCTGTTGAACCTGGTTGACCTCTTCATCGGTTAGGGTGTGAGTTGGGGACTGGTAGACAATTCTATAGGCAACAGACTTCTTGCCCGGTGGGACTTGCTCCCCAGTGTAGACATCAAATATAGTTGCCTGCTCCACTAAGGGGAAACTGTTAATAATATTCAAGACTTTCTGGTTGGTTATTTCGGCATCAACTACCAGAGCAATATCCCAAACTACAGGCGGAAAGCGTGGTATCGGCTGGAACATTTTATGACCAATGGTAAAGGGTAAAAGGGCGGATACATTGAGCTCAAATAGATAAACAGCCCCAGAAATGTCGAAGGCGTCCAACACTTTAGGGTGTAGCTCACCGACAACGCCCAGTTTACTACCGCCTATGACTATAGCCGCCTGCCTACTCGGGTGTAAGCTTTCATCGTGGCACTCCTCAAAGCTAACTTCCACAGCCAGCTGATTAAGTAAGCCCTCTACCACCCCCTTGGCATCATAGAAATCAAGCGATTCATCCCCACCACGCCACGATTCTTCAAATCTAGCTCCACTTAGTATGCCACACACCACCTCAGGCTCATCAGGTAAGTCCTTTGGTCGTGGTAGATATACCTTACCAAGCTCAAAAAGCCTAATACTACCATCTTCATGCTTCTGATTAGCCGATAGGGCAGCTAAAAGGTTAGGCCGCAGGTTAGGGCGAAGATACTCCTGGTCAGCCGTCATAGGATTAGCCACACGAAGGGGCATAGGTCCAACGGGATGGGAGTCAGGTGATAGTTTATTCAGCATTTCTAAACTGGTTAATGAATAGGTAATCACCTCCTGAAAGCCATAGCCGGCAAGGCTACGGCTTATTTCTTGCTTGAGGCTAAGGATAGGCTCTGGGTTTTGTCTGGGCAGTGGTTGACTGAGCATGGTGGTTGGAATCTTATCATAGCTAATAATGCGGGCTACCTCTTCTATAAGGTCAACTACCTGATGTATGTCACTTCGCCAATAAGGAACAGTAACCAAAACTTCTGAAGCTTTTACTTCACAATTAAAGCCCAAGGAGGTCAACGTTTCTACAATCTGGTCAAGACTAAACTCAACACCTAAGAGTCGCTTTACCTCGCCCATTGATAGCAAAACAGGCTCTTGGTCCAGCTTACCGGGATAAACATCAACAAAGCCCTTAGCTACTTCGCCACCGGCTAGCTGCATAATCAATTGAGTCACTCGTTTAAGGGCTGGCACAGTCAGCTCAGGACGGATGCTACGCTCAAATCGCATACGGGCTTCACTAGGCAAACGCAAGGTATTACCAGTGTGATGAATGCTCGCCGGGTTAAAATTAGCTGATTCCAGCAGTATCGAGGTGGTCTGCTCAGTCACCTCGCTGTCGGCACCACCCATAACACCGGCGATAGCCACTGCCCGTTCCTCATCAGCGATAACCAGCATATCCTCGGAAAGAGCCCGCTTCTCCTCGTCCAGAGTAACTATAGCTTCACCGCTAGTAGCCCGGCGCACAATAATTTTCTTACCTTTGATTTTATGGTAGTCAAAGGCGTGCAGTGGCTGTCCATATTCCAGCATGACATAGTTGGTAACATCTACAATATTATTTATGGGGCGCATGCCACAAGCCAGTAATCGTTGCTGCATCCACCTTGGGGAGTCAGCCATTTTCACCCCTATAACCAGACTAGCGCAATACCTGGGACACAGGTCAGGGGCAACAATTTCTACCGATATTTGCTGGTCTATAGGATATGCCGCTTCATCATACCTAACCTCAGGAAGATGCAAACCTTGCCCGGTCAAGGCAGCAACCTCTCTAGCTATCCCAATTATAGACAGGCAATCAGGTCGATTAGGTGTTATATCTAAGTCAAAAATAGTGTCACCCAGATAATCAGCCAGCGGGATGCCTACGGGTGCCTCTGCTGGCAAAATCATAATTCCCTCGTGACTATCAGAGATACCAAGCTCCTTTTCCGAGCAAGCCATGCTATTAGAGACCACACCACGGATCTTGGCTGGCTTTAAGCGAAACGCCTGTCCGCTATGCCCATCTATAAGTTGGGCACCAACATGGGCAAAGGCTACCTTATCACCAAGCCTGAGGTTTGGTGCCCCAGTGACTACAGTCTGCTGCTCCGTGCCTAAATCTATAGTAGCCAGACTAAGGCGGTCAGCATTTGGATGTGGGTTGATAGCTGTTATTTGCCCAACAACAATGTGTTCCCAACTATCACCACCAATGACCTGTAACCCCTTAACCTCGGTGCCAGCCATGGTCAGCCTGCTGGCCAGGTCAGCCGGGGGCAGAGTAATATCTATATATTCCTGAAGCCATTTTAGTGAAACCTTCATCTCCCCAACCTCAGAACTGCCTTAGGAATCTAAGGTCACTACTATAAAATAGTCTGGTATCATCAATGCCGTAGCGGAGCATGGGCAAGCGGTCTATGCCCATGCCAAAGGCAAAACCGGTATAAACCTTCGGGTCAAGACCACCGCGCTTGAGCACCTGGGGATGAGTCATCCCCGCCCCTAATATCTCAATCCAGCCGGTATTACCACACAGTCGGCAACCAGCACCACCGCAGACTGAGCATTCTATTGCCATCTCAACCCCAGGCTCAACAAAGGGGAAGTAATCACAGCGGAAGCGAACCTTCCTATCCTCGCCAAAGAAACGACGAGCAAACTCGTAGAGTGTCCCCTTCAGGTCAGCCATAGTAATGTCTTTATCCACAGCCAGACCATCAATCTGATAGAACATAGGGGTATGAGTAGCATCACTAGCCTCATAGCGATAGACCTTGCCTGGCTCAAGCACTCTTATTGGGGGTTGCATGGTCTCAATAATCCTAGCACTTACTGAGGTAGTGTGAGTACGCAGTAACATGGGTCTTTCAGCACCCTCTGTCTCAAAATCAATCCAGGATGTCGACATGGTATCACGAGCTGGATGTTCCTTGGGAATGTTTAACGCCTCAAAATTGTAATACTCCCACTCTACCTCTGGTCCCTCCACTACCTGAAAGCCCATAGAGACAAATATATCGCATATTTCATACAAGGTCTGAGTAATAGGATGCAAGCGACCCATCAGAAGAGGATGACCAGGCAGGGTAATATCAATGCCTTCCTCTTTAGCCGATGCTACTAGTTGCGCCTCACGGAGAACCTGCTCCTTCTGCCTTAAACTATCCTCCAAATTGGACTTGACCTGGTTAGCATAGGCACCGACAGTCTTTCTCTCGGCTAAAGGTAGTGTGGACAAGCTACGCAGAAGCTTGGTCAGATGGCTCTTCTTACTCAAATAACGAACCCGCCAGGATTCTAATTCCTTAATGTTGCCAATGCCATCTAACTCCTGTAGCGCATTTAACTTTAGTTCTTCAAGTTGTTTTAACATAGTCGTCTTGAATTATAGGCTATTAGCAACAAAGGGGTCAAGAAGAACTCACTGTTGAGGTGCATAATAAGGGCTAAGCCCCTCTTCTAAAAACCTTCCCCCTCATGATAGGAACATATATCCATATCATGGAAAAGGGGATTAAGGGAGCAAGGTTGTAAGCAATCTTAGTAACTTTAGTCTTGGACTTTGCCCTTGACTATAGTCACCAGATTGGCAAAAGCCTCTGGTTCCCTAACCGCCATATCGGCTAGCATTTTGCGGTTGATTTCAACCCCGGACTTTTTTAAGGCATCTATAAACTGGCTATAGATAAGCCCCTGGGCTCTACTAGCAGCACTAATCCGCAAAATCCACAGTCGCCTCATATCACCCTTTCGCTCTCGGCGGTGGCTGTAGGCATAACTCAGCGACTTAAGCATAGACTCATGAGCTCGGCGATAGAGGGAGTGTTTAGTTGCCCTATGTCCCTTAGTCAGGGCTAGCACTTTCTTATGTCGGCGATGACCGGTTATACCTCTTTTTACTCGTGGCAAAATATCCCCCTATCTACTTTACTCCGTAGGGTAAAAGCCTTTTTAGCCGAGCCTTATCACTAGGAGCTACAGGTATCGTCTCATCAAAAAGGCGCTTAGTCCGCTTTGCTTTTCGGCGACGCAAATGACTTTTTCCACCCTTAGTCCGCATGATTTTGCCACTACCTGTAATATGGAAGCGGCTCTGTGCCCCCTTATGGGTTTTAATTTTCGGCACCTTAGGATTCCTTTACCTCTTCTTTAATTTTAGTTTTCTGGGTAACTACTGGCGACAGAACTATGTTCATTCTTTTCCCCTCCATCGATGGTTGCCGGTCAAGGGAAGCTATCCCCGTCAATGACTCTGCCGTCCTCTGTAGTAACTTCAAGCCAATCTCAGGATGTGTGATTTCACGCCCTCTAAACATTACTGTCACCTTAACCTTGTCCCCAGCCTCTAGTAGTTTCCTGACTAACCTTGTCTTAGCCTCAAAATCGTGATTATCAATCTTAGGTCGCAACCGGACTTCCCGCAAAAGTGAAACCCGCTGGCTCCGTCTGAGCTCACGCTCCTTCTTAGCTTGCTCATACTTATACTTTCCGTAGTCAAGAAGGCGGCACACCGGCGGGACTGCAGTAGCAGCTACCTCAACTAGGTCAAGATTATGCCTCCTTGCTGTCTCCAGTGCCTGACTCAAGGGCATAATCCCTAACTGCTCCCCCTTCTCTCCCACGAGGCGAACCTCTCTAGCCCTAATCCTCTCATTAACACGAAGATACTTAATTATGTCTCTATTTACCTCCTCCAAGCAAAGGTATGCTACAGGCAAAAACTATAGCATATTCCCTCACACTAATCAAATTATAACCTTAAGTCCTTTACCTTATTTACTATGGCTATCCTGACTGTTTCCTCGAAACTATCAAGGGGTTGGGAAGCTAGTTGTTCTCCACTGCGCAAACGGACTGAAACAGTAGAAGCCGCCGCCTCCTTATCACCTACTACAAGCATGTACGGTATTTTATCAAGTTGCGCCTGCCGAATTTTGAAGTTTACTCTTTCTGACCGAGCATCAACTTCTACACGTATGCCCTCGCTCTTAAGTTCAGCTTCCAGCTTATGAGCATAGTCTAGGTGGCGGTCAGCCACTGGAATCACCATTACTTGAACTGGGGCAAGCCACACTGGGAAAGCACCTCCATAGTGCTCAGTAAGCGAAGCAAGAAAGCGTTCCATACTGCCCAGCACAGTACGATGTACCATGGCTACCAAATGCTCCTGTCCATCTTGACCAATATAAGTAACATCGAAGCGCTGTGGAAGGTTAAAATCAACTTGAATAGTGGGACCCTGCCACCCCTCAAACTTAATATCTATTTTAGGTCCGTAAAATACACCCTCCCCCGGGTCTATATCATAGGCAAGCCCTAGGCGAGCCAGAGCCTGCTTTAAGGTTTCAGTAGCCTCTTCCCAAACCTGAATAGTGCCAGCATATTTCTCAGGTCGAGTAGACAGTAACGCCTGATAATCGGCAAAACCAAAGGTATCTATCATGAAGCAAGCCAAATCTAATACCCCGACTACCTCGTCTTCCAACTGGTCGAAGCGGCAAAAAATATGGGCATCATCCTGGGTAAAGCCCCTGACTCTGGATAGACCATGTAACACGCCAGAACGCTCATAACGATAAACAGTACCCAGCTCAGCATAACGCAATGGTAGCTCACGGTAGCTGTGCTGCCTTGTTTTATAAATTAAGATATGCCCCAGGCAATTCATTGGTTTAATAATATACTCCTGCCCCTCTACCTCCATCGGGCTATACAGGTAATCGCGATAAAATTCCCAGTGACCGCTGGTTTTCCATAAATCTAATTTGGCAATATGAGGGGTGTATACAATATCATAGCCACGCTTAATATGCTCATCCTGCCAGAACTTCTCAATAACCCGACGTATCACTGCCCCCCTGGGGTGCCAATAAACCAGCCCCGGACCAGCCTCGTCGTGGATACTAAATAGGTCAAGCTCTCTGCCTAATTTCCTATGGTCGCGCCTTGCCGCTTCTTCAAGTTTTTTCAAGTGCTCAGCCAGAGCCTCCTTGGTATCAAAAGCAACGCCATATATTCGCTGTAACATGGGCTGGTGTTCATCACCCCGCCAGTAGGCACCGGCAATACTAACTAGCTTAAACACCTTGATTTCTCCAGTAGAACTCACGTGAGGTCCACGACACAAATCAATAAACGAACCCTGCCGATACAAGCTGACCCTCTCATCTGGGATTTCATCAATTAACTCCAGTTTATACGGCTGAGCAGCAAATAGTTGTCGAGCCTCTTCCTTGGTCACTTGCTGACTAACAAAAGGCACATTTGAAGCGATTATTTCACCCATCTTAGCCTCAATGAGGGGCAAATCATCAGGAGTCAACGAGCGGGGTAAATCAAAATCATAATAAAAGCCATTTTCAATGGCTGGTCCAATGCCAAACTTAGCCTCAGGGAAAATAGACTGAACTCCCTCTGCCATAACATGAGCTGCAGAATGTCGTATTATCTCCAGCCTTTTCTCTTCAGTTACCTGCTGACTGTTATCAAAAACTATTGCTGAAATCCTCCCATCTTAAATAAAAACCTCCCACCCTGTTTGGGGACGAGAGATTGTAACCACCCCACCATTATTCTGGTTTAACAAAATCTATAAATTCGCTTATATGCAATAATCTGACCAAGATACAACCCATTGCCTACAAACCTTATTATACCAGCCACAAGCTGCAAGTGCAATCATCTCAACTTAGAGATAGCCTGGAGTAGCCCAGATTCCTTAAGAAAGTGCTTAAGGTGTTCAAGCCTCTCTCCTAGCTCTTTATCCGGTTGTCCTATACTCTTCTGCCCTACATTGCCGGGATGCCATAGGGCAAAGTGCATGCGCCCTGAACTTATTTTATCAACCTCACCCCCTTGATTCCCCTCTCCTTGATAAGGGGAAGGGGATACAGGGGATAGGGTTAAACAATCTTTTAGATTGCCAGATTCAGCGTTAAGGTACTATAATGCTTAAGATGCCCACATGATAAAGAAAGCTTTCCCTGTCCTAGCTCTATCTATCTTCTCCTCCATGCTAGGAGTTGGCATAATAGCTCCACTATTGCCTCTCTACGCCGAGAACCTGGGAGCCACTGGAATCTGGATAGGTATAATCTTTGCCGGTTTCTCTGTCTCTCGAGCTATAATTACGCCTATTGCCGGAAGGCTCTCTGACCGCAGCGGACGAAAGCTGTTTCTCAGTATTGGTCTTCTTAGCTACTCAATTATCTCACTGGGCTATATATGGGCGGATAGCGTCTCACAACTGACCTTTATCCGCTTAATTCAAGGGGCTGCTGGTGGCATGATTATTCCTATCGCTCAGGCTTATGTTGGTGATATTTCACCAGAGGGCGAAGAAGGGAAATGGATGGGCTACTTCAATGCCGCCTTTTTCACCGGCTTTGGCTTTGGTCCTTTAATGGGTGGAGCGCTAACTGACCACTTCGGGATGAATGTCGCCTTCTCCACAATGGGTGGTCTTAATCTGCTGGCTTTCCTGGTAGTCACTCTTTTCCTTCATGAGGTTAGACAGAGGAAAATGGCAGCAGGCTCCCATCCCTCCTTTAAAGAAATGAGCACTAGTAACATGATAAAGGGTATTTTCAGTTTCCGACTGGCATTTTCTCTGGGCATGGGAACCGTCGCCGCCTTTCTTCCCATTTTCGCCGGTATATATATTGGCTTAAGCCCAACTCTCATTGGAATACTGATAGCAGTTAATATCTTACTGATGTCGCTACTTGGGATATATGGTGGTAATATTGCCGACAGGCTCAATCGGAGAATCCTGGTAATCGTTGGCAGCCTTGCCAACCTCACCTACCTGGCTCTGATTCCCCTGGGAGGCACCTTCTGGCAGCTATTAGGGATATGCGCTCTTGGTGGTGTTAGTGGTGCAATTGCCATGCCCGCCGCCTCAGCCCTGACCGTAGAGGAGGGCAGAAAATTTGGCATGGGGTCAACTATGGCTATATTTGGCATGGCAATGAGCATAGGTATGGCTATAGGACCACTTTTAGCTGGGGTAATAACAGATTTCGCCAACATTAACGCCGTGTTCTACTTTGGAGCCGGTATCGGGCTTGTGGGAACTAGCCTATTTATCTGGTTCACTAGGTAATATGAAGTGGGCGATACTGGAGTCGAACCAGTGACCTCTGCGATGTCAACGCAGTGCTCTAACCAACTGAGCTAACCGCCCACTAAACAATAGAAATTTTACTAAATACCCCTCCCTATAGTCAAGCAAAGTAAACCTGGGCTCATAACTTTCTGCCTCTAAGCGTATTATCAATAAAGCTCACTATAAAAAGAAGTAAGCCACTAATCAATAAACCGCCCAAGTCCAGATACTCTATGTGAAATAATTTGCTGATAAGAGCTACCGAGCCTCCACCTATAATTGCCACCAATGCTCCCAGGGGAGTAACCCTCAGCCTGTTCTTATAGAAACCGGCAATTACCGGCAGAATCAAGCCACAGGTATATATTGTATAGGCAAAAAGAAGAGCGTTTATTACCCCCTTTAGGGCTAAAGCCAGAGCTAGAGAACCCAACCCCAGAACTACTATTCCCCAGCGGGAAAGAGACAGGATTTTCCTCTGGCTAAGGGAAGGTTTAAATCGCCCCACTATATCCACAGTTAATATTGTGCTGGCAGTTAATAAGCAGGTATCAGCCGAAGACATAACCGCACAGAGCAAGGCAGCTAGGACGATGCCACCCAAAAGGGGAGAGAAGACCTCATTTATTACTGTTGGAAAGGCCTGCTCTGGTGAAATCTGAGGAAATAGAGCAGATGCCCCCATACCAATCAGGGTAATACAAAAAGCAAAGGGAATAATAAGCAAGGCAGTCCAGAACACTGACACCCTGGCTGTTTTACTATCCTTGGCACAAAATAGCCGGGAATACATATCGGGGCCAACTACATAGGTTAAACCGACTAATAAAAGGAATGTGATTAGCTCTTTGGCGCCGAACTGAGAACTAAGGGGGAAGGCAAACTGCTCCGGCGAAAGAGAGCTTATTAATCCACTTAAACCCCCTAGACGCGACAGGAGTAATGCCAATCCACCAAAGATCCCAGCAAATATTATTACTGCTTGTAAGGTATCCGTTCGGATAACAGCATACTGACCACCCACTACGGTATAAACTATAAAGACAATGCTGAAAAGCACCATCCACAGGATAGGACTGCCTATTCCCAGCACGCTCAATATCTTCCCGACAGCTACAATCTGACCGGCTATAATACCCATCCAGGCAATAACGATAAGGATTGAAGCCGCCAAAGCCATCCGACGGTCATATTGCTTTCCCACCAGCTCAGGGAGAGTATAAAGTCCGAACTTCCTCACCTTCTCGGCGAAGAAAAGACCCAAGACCACCAAGCCAATGCTACCAACCAATAACCACCATGCCCCGGTTAAACCCTGGGTAAAGCCTAACCCAGCCATACCCACAGTGGCTGAGCCGCCAACAATGGTAGCTAATAATGAACCCGTAATGAGCAGAGAGGAACCTTTTCTGCCAGCCACAAAAAAATCATCAACCCCTCTTGCCTTCTTCCTGCTCGCTACCCCTATGGCAATCATACCTAAAAAATAGACGGCAATAATTATCAGCTGGAGCATCTTATATCCACCCCTTGGTTGAGAATGTTTTTGAGATGACCAGTGCGCAGAGAGAGCAAAGAGGGTTTGATAGCTTTATCAAAATAAGACGATTGAGTGTGACCAATACCATACCCAGGTAACTGAATGTGAACTAATAAAAAGATACTTACCAATTCCCGATATATACACTATGCTGTTGGCTTTTGGCTACCGATGATGGCGATCTCTATATTTTTGCCGCAGTTAGGGCATGTAATATTAAGTGTGATTGGTTGTTTCATTACTCGTTCAATGACGGCTGTAACCACCGAGTCGATGTTATCTAAGCGCTGGTCTAGCATATCCAGGCGCCGCTTAATTTGCTCAATATCTAGTGCTTTCGCCCCCTCTACTGTACCAGGTTCATTTTCCTCAACCAAAGCTACACCCTCCACAAGATTATAATCAAACTAATTATACGTGTCAGGTAGCACTATGTCAAAGGTTAAATACAGAATTCTATGCCGTGGCTAATATGCAAGCTCACCATAAGAATATCCTCCCATAATATTGATTTACTCAAACCAGATGTCGTATACTAATCTAAAGGCAGTAGAATAACCCTATAAAACATAAAGGAGGTATCCAGATGCCTGAGGTAGAAATCGGAACGGTGAGCGATTTCTTTGCCCGACCTGTAGTAGCTGGTATTGAGTTAACAGCACTGTTAAAACTGGGGGACAAAATCCATATCAAGGGTCACACCACTGATATCGAACTTACTGTTGACTCAATGCAGATTAACAATGTTGATGTTAAAGAGGGTAAAGCAGGAGACTCTGTTGGAGTCAAGGTTAGCGAACGGGTAAGACGAGGAGATACTATCTATAAGGTTACCGACTAAAGCAAATATCCAGAGATTCCTTTAAATTATAGGCACTGGTTAGAAATCCTGTCGCTAACAATTAGCTTATGCCCTTGACCAAGTTAGCCATTTCGATGGCACTCACCGCAGCTTCAAAGCCTTTATTCCCCGCTTTAGTTCCTGCCCGCTCAATGGCTTGCTCCAGGGTATCAGCGATTATTACGCCATAAATAATCGGCAGCCCAGTCTCTAAGCCTACCCGAGCGACACCCCTAGTCACTTCACCGGCAATATATTCGAAGTGAGGTGTTCCGCCACGAACCACGGCACCAAGGCAAATAATAGCGTCATACCGCCTGGTCTCGGCTAGTTTCTTAGCTATTAATGGAATTTCAAATGTGCCCGGCACCCAGGCAATCTCTATATCCCCCTCGTTAACACCGTGGCGAAGTAAAGCATCTTGCGCCCCCTCAACGAGTTTCTTAGTAATAAACTCGTTAAAACGGGAAGCAACCAGCCCAAACTTCAGCCCCTTCCCCAGTAGCATACCTTCATAAGGCTTGTTCATTACTTTCTCCTTTTTATAGTTATCCTAATTATCGGTAGGATTCGGTACTTCTAAGACGTGCCCCAATTTCTTCTGTTTTGTCTCCAGGTAAAAACGGTTATACGGATTGGGAGTGGTGATAATTGGTACTGTTTCCACCACCTTTAGCCCGTAGCCTTCCAAGCCTATCACCTTTTTGGGATTGTTGGTTAGTAATCGAATCTTATGCAGCCCCAGCTCAGCCAGGATTTGAGCCCCTATGCCATAGTCCCGCAGGTCTGGAGCAAAGCCCAAGGACAAGTTAGCCTCCACTGTGTCCAGCCCTTCATCTTGAAGAGCATAGGCACGAATCTTGTTATGGAAGCCAATGCCTCGACCCTCTTGCCTCATATACAGGAAAACACCCCTCTCCTCCTCGGCGATACGCTGCATAGCTTCAGGAATCTGTTCACCACAATCACAACGAAGACTACGAAATACATCACCGGTAACACATTCACTATGAACCCGAACCAGTACCGGCTCCTCAGTAGATATATCTCCCATCACCAGGGCTAAGTGCTCATCAGGGTCTATATCACTTTTATAGGCAATTGCAGTAAACTCGCCGTAGCTTGTGGGCAACTTAGCCTTAGCTATTCGGCGCACCAGCTTTTCGTGGCGAAGGCGGTAGGCAATAAGGTCAGCCACAGTTACAAGCTTAATCCCATACTGCTCAGACATGACCTCAAGCTGAGGTAGCCGTGCCATAGAACCATCTTCATTCAAAATCTCACAGATAACCCCTGCCGGATAAAGCCCGGCTAGCTTGGCTAAATCAACTATAGCCTCGGTATGTCCGGCTCGTACCAAGACACCGCCCTCTCTAGCTCGCAGTGGAAACATATGCCCCGGCTGGACTAAATCCTCAGCATTAGTTGCCGGATTAACTACTGCTTTCACTGTCTCTGCCCTGTCCGATGCCGAAATACCTGTGCTTACCTTATGTTTAGCTTCGATAGATACGGTAAAGGCTGTGGAAAACTTTGAAGTATTCTCCCCCACCATCAACGGAATCTTCAATTCATCTAACCGCTCGCCTTTTATAGGCAAGCAAATCAGCCCTCTAGCACGGAGTGTCATAAAGTTAATAGCTTTAGTGGTAACCTTTTCAGCAGCTAGTGCCAGGTCGCCTTCATTCTCTCTATCCTCATCGTCAACTATAATAACAAACTTGCCTGTCTTTAAATCCTCAATAGCTTCAGCAATAGTTGATAAGCCCATGCTTGTCTCTCCTTAATTGAAAACAATATAGATTAGCTTACTAAAAATCCGTGCTCTTGTAAAAAATCAACAGTTATACCGGTGCTACCAGACCGGCTAAGTTGTTCCACATATTTAGCAATAATATCTACCTCCAGATTAACCAGGTCACCCACCTGCCGGCTACCCAGAGTGGTATGTTTTTGAGTGTAATCAACAACAGACACCCGAAATGAGTTGCTATCACAATCTACCACAGTTAGGCTAACCCCATCAACCGCAACGAAACCCTTCTCCACTACATAGCGCATCACCTCAGGGGAGGTTTCAAATCCAATTATCATTGCCCTGCCATCCCGTCCAACAGAGGCTACCTTTCCTGTATCATCCACATGACCCTGCACTAGATGCCCTCCCAGGCGTCCGCCTAGAGCCAGAGGTCGTTCCAGATTAACCCCATCCCCAGCAGAAAGCAGCCCAAGGTTAGTCCGCTTTAATGTCTCTAACATTATGTCAACAGAAAACGAATTAGTATTAAGCTCGGTTACTGTCAGGCATGCCCCGTTAACAGCAATACTTCCGCCAGGCTCCATTCCTTGGAGAACACCACTAGCAGCGATGGTAAGATTTCCATATCGCACCAAGGTAACTCTACCAACCTCTTCTATAATTCCGGTAAACACTTCTCTCCTTATGTAAAACTAAATCCTGGTCCCTGCTGTTTTTGATGCAACATACCCGCTAACCATTAGGTCATCGCCAAACTGTTTAACGGTAACACGCTCTAGTTTAAGTGAGTCTATCACTTTATCAACCCCTTTACCACCAACGGCAGTCTTTGCCTCCCCCCCACCTATGATAATAGGGGCAATAAAGGCAATAACCTTATCTACAAACCCGCAGTCAAACAGTGAACCGAGAAGAATGCCGCCACCCTCCACCAAAACGCTGGTAACCTCGCGCTTACCTAATGCTTTTAATAGCCTTCCTAAATCTACCAACCCTTCGGCTGATGGCAATTCTAATACCTCGGCACCAGCCTGAGTGAAAGCTGTTTTCTCCTCCGGCGTAACTGACCTGCCTAGTGCCAGAAGCGTCTTACCCGGTTCACTAAATACTTGAGCCGTTAGGGGCGTGCGTCCCCTACCATCCACAATTACCCGCAGCGGCTGTTTCCTTGCCGTTCCCCCTTTGCCACCACCACATCTACAGGTAAGATGAGGGTTATCAACCACAACGGTATTCACCCCCGCCATAATAGCATCAGCAGTATAACGCAAATTGTGAACATACTTCCTCGTCTCACTACCACTAATCCATCTAGAATCACCGCTCCTAGTGGCAATCTTCCCATCCAAGCTTATGGCAAATTTAGCAGTAACGAAAGGCATGCCGGTAGTAATGAATCTGGTATAAGCCTCGTTAATCTGGTTAGCCTCCTCCTCATGCTCACCCACATATACCTTGATGCCTGCCCTCTCCAGCTCGTCTTTGCCTCGCCCTGAAACTAAGGAATTGGCATCAAGCATAGCCAAATGAACCTCAGTGATGCCAGCAGCGATGATTGCTTGACTACATGGTGGAGTCCGACCATAGTGGCAGCATGGTTCTAAGGTAACATACATCACACTCCCCTTGGCTTCTTCGCCTGCCTGTTGTAGTGCTAATACCTCGGCATGATGGGAGCCAGGTGGCTGCGTATAGCCCTGCCCTACAACTGCATCACCCTTAACCACTACCGCCCCGACCGCCGGGTTAGGACTAGCCTGTCCCAAAGCCAATCTAGCTAGGGAAAGTGTCTGCTCCATGTAGTCCATGCTACTGTCATTCTAGCACCTCCCTCCAAAAAAGTGCAACAATAGTCAATTATGCTTAGCCAAAAATAGTAGGAGAACCATGTTTGGCTCTCCTACTTACCTAAGCAACCTTAGTTAGACCGGTAACCCAGTTTATTACATAATGCTATATACTACCTGAATTGTAAGGCGGATTTCTGTTTCTCCCGGGCTTATTGGGGTAGGTGGGGCTGGAGTAATTTCAACCTCAGCCCTCGCCGGATAAGGAATAGGAACATAGCCACCAGCCTCACTAATATAGGTTGGTTTGCCCAGCTTCACGCCAGCCAAGTCAGCTAGCTGCTTTGCCTCGGCTTTGGCATCGGCTATCGCTTTTTCTCTGGCTTCCTCATAATAGTCACTTGGGTCATCCACAATGAAACTGATACTATTTATTCTAATATAGTCCCCACCTGCTTTAGCTACGGCATCAATAATAATTCCGGTATTATCCACCTTTCTAATTTTAGCCGTCACCATGTTGTTTACCCGGTAGCCAATGAGTATTTCCTTATCCTCATGCCACCTCCTCACTGGATAAATATTGTAGTATTGGGTCTTAATATCCTTCTTGGCAACGCCATGCTCATCAAGCTCTTTTATTACGGCGTCCATCGCTTCAGCCGCCTGCCGTTGTGCCTCAGCCACCGTAGCTGCCTGAGCTTCAACACCCAGGTTAAGCATGGCTACATCAGGGACTACAGTAACCTTCCCCTCTCCGATCACCCAGATTCCGGTATTCTGCTGGCTAAAAATTATGCCCGCATTTGGCAACAATCTTGTAGAGCCGTTCTCTGGGGAAGGAGTCCAACCGCATCCGTTTGCCCCAACAATGATTGCTACCAGCGCTAAACAACCAATAAATACTAGATTTCTTTTCATTTCTAACCTCCTCATCTTATATTATAACGAAGAAACCAAATTTTGGTTAGCACTAGTTATAACATTTTTATAACAATCAATCTCACAAATCTTTAAAGGTTTAAATCATGACTGCACTAGAAGGACAGAGGGGAAATAGGGTATAATTCGGATTAGACCTAAAGAGGTAGCTTACTATATGAAAACCTTTCTCCGTGAGACTCTAATCACGCTCATACTGGCGGTGGTCATCTTCTTTACCCTACAAATCACAGTCCAGAGTTTTGTCGTAGTTGGCAGCAGTATGGAGCCTGGCCTTCATCAAAGACAACGACTGTTAATTAACAAAGTCGCTTATACCTTCCATGAGCCGGAAAGAGGTGATGTGATTGTATTTGAGCCAGCTAATAACCGACGAGCAGACTACATCAAGCGTATTATTGCTTTACCCGGCGACACTGTAGAGGTAAAAATGGGGACGGTATATGTTAATGGTTCACAATTATACGAACCTTACATTAAAGACCCCCCAAAGTATACTATCCACCAGGAAAAAATCCCGCTGAATAACTACTTTGTTCTTGGCGATAACCGCAACAACAGCAACGATTCCCATAACGGCTGGACAGTGCCACACCAAAACATAATTGGCAAAGCCTGGTTATCAATCTGGCCACCAGGCGAATGGGGGCTTATCTCCAACTACTCCCTACAAGAGCAACTAGCTAGTTCTGGGAGTAAATGACTGCTTGCCGGAGTGCATATATTAAGGGGGTGAGGTTGATAAGTAATGTAGAGGAAATCTTTGAAAAATCAGGGGCTCTGCTTAAGGGGCACTTCCTGCTCACTTCCGGGCTACACTCCCCCATCTACTGGGAGAAGTTCCGTGTTTTGCAATACCCCGTCTACACTGAGCAGCTTTGCCGCAAAATTTCTAGCCACTTCCAGAAGCAAAGAGTCCAAGTAGTAGCCGGACCGACTACTGGTGGTATTATCCTGGCTTTCGAGGTAGCAAGACAGTTAGGAGTACGCGGCATATTTGCCGAAAAGGAGGGGGCTAGCGAGAGAGTCTTCAGACGAGGTTTTAGCATTAGCTCAGGTGAGCGAACCCTCATCGTTGATGACATCCTTACCACAGGTAGCTCTATACGCGAAGTTATGGCAGCAGTAACCAGGCAAGGAGGCATAGTAGTAGGCATAGGAGTATTGGTTGACCGCTCTGAGCAAAGGATAGAATTTGGCGTCCCCTTTTTCAGCTGTCACCGTGCTATAACCCCAACCTATACCCCGCAGGATTGCCCATTGTGCGCTGCCAAAATCCCCTTAGTCAGACCCGGTGGCGGCTAAAAACAGCTAGCCCCGACCAAATTCCCTTTCCAGTTGCCTTGAGCTGAGGTGTATCATTGTCGGTCTGCCATGGGGACAGGTATGAGGAATAGCTGCCTGCTCCAGTTGCCGCACCAGCTCACGCATTTCATCATCGGTTAATGCCTGCCCGGCTCTCACTGCACTGTGGCAAGCAATAGACATGGCTATGATTTCTACCCAATCGCCTCTATCACCTCCAGATGACGAATCCAGCAGCTCCCTCACCATTCCTACCCAGTCTTTATTATGAAGCAGAGCCGGCACCGCTCGGACTAGATAGGTTCTATCACCAAAGGGCTCAATGGAAAAGCCAAATTCAACTAAGCTTTGATACTGCGATTTCAGAACTTCCTCTTGTTTGGGATTAACCTCAAGTGTCACCGGCTCAAGTAACCCTTGAACCTCTATTTGTTGCTGTGACCTCTGGTATTTAATCTGGTCAAAAAGGACGCGCTCATGGGCAGCATGCTGGTCAATAAGATATAAGCCATCACGACCCTCGGCTATAATATAGCTGTTGGATAGCTGACCTAAAACCCGCAGAATGGGTAGAGATTCTGCCGGAATCTCGGGAGCCCATGGTGCCGGACTAGTGAAGCCGACCTTGGCTGATGTCCATAACGTCTGTCCTGGCTCTGGCGGTGATTCATATGCCACAGCTACTTCCTCAATTTTGGGTACTGGCATTTGTTCAACTAAAGCTTGGCGCACCACTCTCTGGACAGTACCAAAAACCATGTGCTCATCGCGAAATTTAACCTCGGTCTTGGAGGGATGAATATTAACATCCACTTCTTGATGAGGTAGTGAAATATTGATAATAGCAATCGGGTGTTTCCCCGGCATCAAAAGCCCGTGATATGCCTCGTCTACCGCCCGAGCCAGCAGGCGGCTACTTACCCAGCGACGGTTAACGAAGAAGCTAAGGTAACCCCAACCTGAGCGGCTTACTGCTGGTGAGCCTACCATACCCATCACCTGAGGCATTGAAACTACTGCCCGGCTCCTAATCTCCAGCATATTCTGGGCTATCTCCAAACCATAAACCTCAATCACACTATCTATCAGCTGACCACTTCCCGGTGTTCTCAGAGCCATCCTGCCATCAATGGACAAAGCAAATTTAACCTCGGGGAAGGCAAGGGCATATTGACTTACTACATTAGCAATATGGCTATTTTCCGTAGCCAGCGACTTGAGGAACTTCAACCTTGCCGGCACCTTGCGGAATAGATTGCTCATAGTAACCGTAGTCCCCTGGGAACGTCCCTGGCTTCTTCGGTTAGCAATAATACCATCCTTCAAACAGAGATAAGTACCTACCCTTTCACCGGTAGCACCGGTAACAATGTCTACATCGGCTACAGCAGCAATACTGGGCAGTGCCTCACCACGGAAACCAAGGCTTGAAATAGACTCCAAATCCTCCAGACTACCTATCTTGCTGGTAGCATACCTATTAAAGGCAAGCTCCACCTCCCCAGAAGGAATGCCAACCCCGTTATCGGTTACCCTAATCAAGCTCACCCCGCCACCCTTAACCTCAATAGAAATCTGGTTTGAGCCAGCGTCCAACGAATTCTCCACCAGCTCCTTCACCACCGATGCCGGTCTCTCCACTACCTCGCCAGCGGCAATCTGGGACACTATTTTGGAGTCTAAAACTTTAATCGGCATGTTAAACTTAATTATACACGCTTCCGTGTAAAAAGTCAATACTTTTCTTAAAAAATTATTTTATTTTCTCCAGCTTAGCAAAGCTGAAGAGGAGCTTTTTAATTCCTATCCCCTTAAAGACAACCACTACTTCCACGTCATCCTTTACTGGCTTACAGCTCACCACTATCCCGTCACCAAATTGGGCGTGGCGGACATGATTGCCCGCCTTTAACTCCGGAACTGTCAAGCCGGGGGCAGAAGCCTTACCCCAGGAATACATCGCTGTGGTGGCTAAACTCTCCTCTCCCTGCCACAAGCCACCGCCCGTTACCAGG
>Ga0209979_1001857_pt1 | contig 21687 bp, 19 predicted proteins | sample AnhtaG_FD_183114 | JGI IMG/M metagenome (GOLD analysis project Ga0209979, IMG submission 183114) | Deep subsurface microbial communities from Anholt, Denmark to uncover new lineages of life (NeLLi) - Anholt_01485 metaG (SPAdes) (version 2) | ecosystem: Environmental > Aquatic > Marine > Oceanic...
CCTGTTTTTTTATTAAATCAGAAATACTCTCTATTTCTTTAGATTTTTCAGATTCACCTAGTTGGTATGTTATAAGCTCTGCTGAAGAATTTACTACTTGAAGTATGTTATTCATATCATGAGCAAATAGGTCTTTGTAGAAATTACCTCTATCATATGCCTCTTTATACCTTTTTTCTGAATGTTTTAAAGCTTCTTCGGCAATTTTACGATCGGTTATATCTAGTACAATTCCTTGAAAATGTGTTACATTTCCATTTGAATCCCTTCGAATCCAAGATCTATCATCAAGCCATCTAATTTCTCCAGATTTTGTTATGATCCTGTATTCTTGGACGAAATCATTAACATCTTCATTGGTATAAATGTCCACTTCTTCAGCGACTCTTTGTAAATCTTCAGGATAAATAATTTCTTCATAGACCACTTTTCCAGAATAAAAATCCTCTGGAGTGTAGCCAAATTGGTCTACATTGTCAGAAACAAATTCAACAGGCCATCCTTTTGAATTCTTCCAAAGAAAAACAACACCGGGGCTATTATTTATTATATATTCTAATTCCTCCAATTTCTTATAGGAATTTTTAACCTCCTCTTGAGCAATTTTTCTGTCATTTATGTCTAATACCATAGAACGTGATTCAATAACATTTCCCTTTGAATCGAATATTGGTTTTACTGATATACTTACCCAAATAGGATTTCCTTCCTTATTTACCATTTGAAGTTCTACATCTTTAATAGATTTCCCAGCTATAAATTGACCAAATACTTTTTTAGCTATCTTTAATCCATAATCTGTATCAGGATATAAATCAAAGACTTTCATTTTCAGAAATTCATCTTTCTCATAACCTAGAAGTCTTTCTGCTGCTTTGTTAACCCTTAAAATTGATCTCTCTGGTCCTATTGAGAAATAAGCAATGGGAGCTTCTTCATAGAGGTCTCGAAATTTCTGTTCTGATCCTTTTATTTTTTCCTCGGCAATCTTCCTTTCAGAAATATCTCTCCCTACAGAAACAATAAGTGTATCTCCAAAAGAACTCTTAAGTGTTGTTCCCGTATACTCATATGGGATACTTAGACCATCTTTAGTTATTAGTGACATTTCAAGTTTAATTGTTCCTTCTTTTAATACATTCTTAGTAGCTTCTAAGGAACGCTTTAAATCCTCCTTATTGTAATATGAATCGGGGGCTTTCATTGAAGCAATTTCTTCGTCACTATAACCACTAACTTGTTTGAATACGTTGTTCCATCTAACTGTTCTGCTATTTTCTGGATTAAAAACGAATACAGTATCCATTGAAGAATTAAGTATATCATCAGCAAATTTTTTTTCTAAATTAAGAGCAATCTCTGATTTCTTTCTTTCTGTAATATCTGAAAAAGTTACAGCGAAATATCCTTTTTTAGGAGAATATCCTGAAACTTTATACCAACGATCTAAAGCTTCTGAATAATCTTCTACAATTAATGGGACTCCCGTAAGACCTACGTTTCCAAATTTACCAATCCAATCCGCAGGATCATTCTCTGTACCAGGCAATATTTCAGTTACTTTTTTTCCAATCATTTGTTCTCCTTTCAAACCTGTGAGCCTCTCGAAAGCAGGATTAACTTCTAAATATTTGTAATCGATTGGTTTATTATTTTCATCTACAATTACTTCATGATATGCGAATCCTTCAGTCATATTATTAAATATAGAACGGTATTTTTCTTCGAATTCTTTAAGCTTCTTTTCAATTAAAGTCATATAAGAGATTCACTTCTTTTTTTTATCATTATATCTATCTTAATAAGTAGTATCACAATCTTTATTTTAGGTTTCATTTAATAATCTATAAAATGGTCCCAATTTTTCGTTATTATAGCACGTACAATATTAAAAATTAGATTGCATATGAGTTTTTATTTAATTAATTAGACTTAGAATCTGCTTTATAACACATTCTATATATAATATATAGAGATTAAAATAAAGAATGTAACTGTAAAAAACTTGTTTTTCATAAAAAAAGGATATAAAAAAAAGAAATTTAGGTTTTAAGAGGGTTTATTTTATCCCCCTCCTATTATTGGAAAAATTGATACAACATCTCCATCATTAAGAACAGTTCCAAGGTCTTTATGTGGTCTTCCATTGACAATGATTATTGTTCTCCATGCTTCCTTAGGAATCTGATATCTCTTAAATAATAGCTCAATAGTACTATTCTCAGGAACACTTATAGTTTCCTTCGTTGGGCCATACTCTCTTAGCATCGCAAAGAATTTAACTGTAACATTGATTTTATTATTACTCATCTTCTTCTCTATTGAAATACCATTTATATAGAACAGCCATATTTCTTGGGAAAATAGCTACAATATCTCCACTTATAACTTTTTTTGTAAACCCTGAATATCTCCCATTCACAAAGATATGGATAACCTCATTTTCTTCAATGTTATATTTCTTTAAAATATCAGAAACCCTAACTAGACTATCATCGTTAATGTTTAGTTTTAATGGCAGACTTCCTGTAATATCGGGTTGTGCCTTTTTCCTTAAATCTCCGAATATTTTTACTCGAATTGGCATTTTTCAACAAACTAATCTTTTAAAACACGCTATCTAATTCATCATCAGTTACATTGAAGACTTCATTAGAAGGTGCAAGTTTTTCCTCCATAAAAAACTCAGGAAGTCTATCGTCAATAGCCGTAAATCCAGCTCTTTTATTGAAATCCAATTCTATATCAATAATTTGTTTTCCAATTACAGCGACATCATTAACAGTCAAGTTTGCCCCTAACACACCGTTTAAAGATTCTACAATACCTTCTAATCCTTCTGGTATATCTAAAATTGCAAAAGCTACGAATAAACAATAACCTGTAGCATCGAGAGCAGCTGTGGCTAATTGTAAATTACGTGAAATCTCTGCTTTTTTAGGATCTCTTGGATCTGCTTTACCTCCTACACCCATAATTTCTGGAGCAATAGCGTACCCGGCTGTATGGTCTGCTCCCATTGGTGTGGTTGCATAGGTTACTCCAATACCTTTAATGGCACGAGGGTCATATGCAGGTAATCCTTGTCCTTTTACAGTTGGAATTCTAGTCACTCCTAAAACTTTACCAGTAATTTCGGTTCCTTGAGCTAACATTCTTCCTATTGGGGTCTTTTTACGAATCTCATCCATAAGTTTTAACGCACCTTTACCATCTCCAAACTTGGCTAAACCTCCTTCCATTGATACGGCAAGGGTATCACCTGCTTCAATAGTATCACAACCTAAATCATTACATGCCCGATTTAATTCACCAACATCATCTAAGTTATAGATTCCACAGTTCGGTCCTAATGCCCAAACACTTTCATACTCTAATACGCCTACAGGGTCTTTACCACCTGGTTTCGTCCATACTTCTGAGCATTGGATAATACATCCAGGACTACAGAAATGGGGTCTCTGACCTCCACGCTTTTTAATCTCTTCAGCTTTTACTTCTCCAGATACTTTTTCACATCGATCATCTTGACCACTAGAAAAATTCCTTTGGGGTAATCCCTGTGCTTCATTTATAATATTGACTAGAACCGCTGTACCATAAGAATTAAGTCCTCCTTGTGGTTTTGTAACATCATGAGCTGTAAGTGCTTCTCTTAATTTCTTAATTCCTCCATTAAAAACATCTTGATTAGCAATTTCAACACCAAGAGCACCAGCCTCATCAACTATTATAAATTTTAACCCTTTGGATGCCATTACAGCACCAAGACCACCTCTTCCAGCATATCTACTTGGTAATCCCTCAGGATCATTGAAACAGATTCCTGACATTGCTCCAAGTACTTCTGCTGAGATTCCAACACCACAAATTCCAACTTTATCTCCAAATTCTTTGAAAAGTGCTTTGTAGGTATCATATAGACCTTTCCCTACCCATTTATTAGCATCTATGAATTCAGCTCCATCATTAGTAACTTTTAAAAGAAAGTAATCATCTCCTTCATGCTTTCCTTCAATTATCATTGCTCCGATACGCATTCTTCCGAGCATTTGAGCAAAATTAGTTCCAGCATTAGCCTCTTTAATTCCTCCTGTTAGTGGTGATTTACCACCCACAGAAATACGACCAGATGTTGGAGCTTTAGTACCCGTTACAATCCCTGGAGCGAATACAAGCTTATTATGGATTCCCAATGGATGGCAAGTGGGAGGAACTTCTTTTGATACAATAGTTGAAGTCATACCACGACCACCTAAAGCAGCATAACCTTCCGGTAAGTCTTCAAATTTAGCCTCTAGATTAGTCATATTTACTCTTAATATTCTTTTTGGCAAATTTTTCACCTCAAATTATTTTAGCATTATATGTTTATGATTAATAATTATTTATACATTTTCTATTTAGACACCCAGAACGATATGTACACTTGACCCTATCGAAGTAATTTTGACGTGTTTTTAATAAGAATAATTAAGAATTTGAAATTATAATGTAATAATTCAAAATCATGATATTTTTAACTAATTAAATGGATACACCAACAAAGATCTTCAAAAAAATATTTGAAGAAGCTAAAGTAGACCCAAATATCATTGGATTTTTCCTATGTGGTTCTAGAGGTAAAGGTTTCCAAACTAAGTATTCAGATTACGATACCTATATTATTGTAAAAGATAACGTTGTTAAAAATTACATGGAAAGATATCCTTTTCGAAAATATGAAGGTGTAGATTTAGTTGTATTTTCTTATACTGAATTTAAGAACTGTGCTCCGTGGGGGAGTTCTGAAGCCTTTGGTAGATACAGTTCTTCTCATATGAAAGCACTAATTGATAAAAACGGTAAAATACAAGAACTATTAGATGATCTGGCAGAAATACCGAAAAAGTATCTTTCAAAATTCATAGCTGGAGCATTAGATGCATATATCAATTTTCTTTATCGTTCTCTAAAATGTATTCGTGATGGGGATATTGAGGCAGCCCGTTTAGAAGCAGCTTTCTCTATACCAAGTTTCTTAGCTGTAATTTTTGCTATTCATAATGGGAGATTAAGACCCTATTATAAATACCTTAAATGGGAACTTGAAAAACACCCCTTATCAAAATTTCCTATGAAACCCGAAAAAATCATCAATGGATTGATGAGAATATTAGCTAATGCAGATTATAAAGCTCAACAGAAGTTCCTTAAGATTACTGAACAAGTTCTTACAAAAGAAGGCTTTGGACATGTTTTTAAAAGTTGGGGTGATGATTTCCCATGGATGAAAACTTTTACTCCCGAGAATAAGTAAAAAACAGGCCCGGGGGGAATTGAACCCCCGATCTTCAGCTTAGGAGGCTGCCGCCCTATCCAAACTAGGCCACGGGCCTTACTTTATTTCATTTTCCGATGCTTATAAAAATCTATACTATGGTAAAATGATAAACGATTCCATATGTAAATTTCTTTTGAAATTATAAGTTGAGATTGCTTCGATAATATGCCACCCCACATATACGGCAAAAATACTTATTACCTATTTTAATTGCCTTTTCAATAGGTATTTCTGCTTGACAGTTCATTACACAACACTTTACTATTTTTTGTTCTCTATCTTCCTCTTTAGACAATTTTATCATTGCTTTAGCTATGAGTTTTTATGTATACACCTATAAAAATAAACAAAAGGTTTTAATTAATAAGTTTATAATTAAAATTAGAATAGTTTTTTTAATAATAATTGTTTTTTTGAGTTACTTTGCGATGGAAAGAAGAACTTCAAATCGTCCAATAGATTATCTAAAAGATTCTATAAATCAGATAATTTTAATAAAAGTAAAGCGTAACCGGTTGTTCAGGGGACGCCTTGGCGGTTTTGATGAACACTTAAATCTCTTCCTTGAGGAAACTAGCCAGATGTTTGAATATCAAGATGAGGAAGGTAATATTAGGGAAGAGCATGAAAACTTAGGATCCATCGTTGTACGAGGAGATAATGTAATATTTTGCTGCCTAGCAAATATTTAAGGTTGAATTACTTTTTTGAGTTTTTCAAAAATGGAAAGAAGATCCCGAAGACCTATTGATTATTTAAAGGCATCTGTTGGTAAAATAATTCTTATTAAAGTAAAACGGAATAAATTGTTCCGTGGCCGTTTAGGAGGTTATGACGAACACCTGAACCTTTTCCTTGAGGAAACCAGTCAGATTTTTGAAGATCAAGATGAGGAAGGTAACATCCGGGAAGAGCATGAAAATCTCGGAAGTATTGTAGTAAGGGGAGATAATATCGTCTTTATTGATTTTTTTGTTGCCACTTAACCGATTAATTTAATTCTAATACAGGAACAGATCAAAACATTAAAAAAATTAATTCATTTTTACATGAACATGATTTACATGAACATAATGTAATATTCGTTAATCTCCATCAACATGGACATCTTTAAATAATACATATACAACAATGAATCATGATCCTGAAGCTTATCCTGCGATTGTAGATAACTTACCTGGTTTAACAGGAGATAGTGGTGGTTGGTTCAATATGAGTTTTAATTTTGATCTTACACCCTACGACGGAGATGTTCTTTTAAGCTTTAGATATATGACCGATTGGGGGACAGAAGATCCTGGTTGGTGGATAGATAACATCAAAATAAATGATGTAACAATTGATAATGCTGATGATATGATTGCATTCATCACTCCTCCTTTTCCTGACACTGATTTCGTTGTATCGATAGTTGATGTCACCGTTTCTAATGAGATTCCAACTTACAATGAAGTATATGAATTAACCATTGATCATGTAGATGAAATTGGAACATTTGACTTGAGTGGTTATATAAATGAAGATGGATATCTGTTAGTATTAATTAGCCCTATCGTAGGCCCTGCTGAGTATCGATATGAAATAACTCGAAGTTAAAATTAAACAATAATTTTTTTTTTAATTTTTTTATAGGTCACAGAAAAATATACTTTTAAAGATTCAATATTTAGTTATTTATAGGTATATTGACTAATTTTTACTTAAAAAAAGAAAAATAAGAAGAAAGAGTTCCGAAGAATTGAATCCTGAAAATGGTGAACCATTAAATCAATCAGTCATAGTTAACCCTAATTTAGGGCGTCCTATATTTTTAAATATAGATCGCAAACTGAAAAAGAAGGAATTTCAAACCGAGATTCTTTTTATTAGTAATATAATGGATCCTAAGGAATTTAGTAAAGACATAAAGGGGAAAATAAAACTTGTTCCTGTATTAGATTACATGTGGAAATTTAGAGAAATTTTTGAGTTAAAAAAGAAAATATTTAAAGAAGATGAAGCTGAAGGCTTTTGGGCAAGAAGGCGGGAAAAAAAAATTAAAAAAAGAAAACAAAGGATTATTGCGAAAGAAACGAAAAAAGATGAGAAATTTTATGATTTTAAGGTAAATGACGTTGATTATAAGTTAAAGAAGCTAAGAGCTCATCCATATAGAGGAGATTCCCTTTCACTTTCAGCTATTGATATTAAAGAAGTCCCCACAATTCCTATTTCTAATGCTTCTTATTTAGAAGGGTTAAGTCCACAAGATTATTTGTTAAAATATAGTATTTTTGGAAATCTTACTAAATTTTATAGGGTGCCTATTAGATTCACAATCAGCAAAGAGGTAAAGAAATTCTTAAAAGAACGAACTTTTGTTATGTTTGATTTAATCTTCTCAAAAGAGAGAATAAATTATCACTCGATTGTTATTTCTAAAAAAGAATGGAAAAATTTTGTGTTTGTTCATGCCACAGATTTACATTTAGCAGAAAGAAACGATAGGATTTATAGTATCGTTAAAAAATGGACTGAATCTTCCGTCATAAGAAGTGTGGATGATTTTTTTGATACGGTTGCTAAAAAATTAAAGCTCAAGAAAAAAGATAAACGAGAAAAAGCTTTATCAGAAATAAAAACTCCTTTAAGAAAACGTTTAATAAATCCAAATAATCAATTCAGAAAATTTATTAAAATAATCAATAGAAAAGTATTTAGAAATGAGATTGATTTTATTGTCCTCACAGGAGATCTCGTTGATTATACAGTTCTAAGCCAATTAACAAAAAAGGTCCGTAAATTAAATGAATTTAAGTATGAAGAGAGTAATTGGAAAATTTTTAAAGATATAATACTTAACTCCAAAAATCAAAAACAATATAAAGGTGTAATTAGATGTGAGGAGTTGCTATGTCCTATTTTTACAACGGTTGGAAATCATGATTATCGTCCGTATCATTATGATCTAACCTGGGGGGAAATGTATAAAAAAATAGGATTAAACGCAGCGGAAGCTATTGCATTAAATCAGTTATTTTCTGCTTCTCCGATAACAGCATTAGTTAAATCTACGATGGCATTAAAAGGTTATTTATCTGAAATAAATCCTTCATTTAATTTTTCTTTATCCCTAGGAAATAATAATTTTATTTTTCTAAATACAGGTTCCGATTCTTTCAAAAATATTAGGGATTTAATTACTGGTCATCCTTCGGTAACTGGTCTTGTTGGCAAACAGATAAAATATTTAGAAAACCTCATAAACCATAAAGTACAAGATAAGTCAAATGTATTTCTATTTTTACACGGTCCTCCAATAAATACTGGAGAAAAAAAATTAACTATTAAACTTTTTGAAAAGAAAGGTGGAAGATTTATCAAAGAAAAGATGGAGGACTTCAAAGAATCTATTTTGAGAAAATTAGGACAACCAAACTCTGCTGCGAGATTAGATAAAATCTTCAATGTAAAATATGGAACAGTTTCATCAAATTGGGAAAAACTTGTTAAATTCTGTAAAGATTATTGTACTCTTACATTTTCAGGACACACACACACACTAAGAGAGTTTAGATTAGAGGATCCAGAGACAAAAACTAAAGTATATGATTCACCTCCTTTCAGCTTGAAAAAAATTGAAAATCCTGCCGCAGTTTACTACGATATTTATTCTGAACTCTACACTGATGCGGAGAGCATCGAAAAGCATGGGCCTTTTATTGTACAAACTCCTGCTTTAGGTTTAGGCGGATATAAAAATCTGGAAACGGCTGGAGCTTATAGGGTGATTACAATCAAAGATGGAAAAGTAGACTCTTTTAAAGTAAAATATATAAATCGATAATTTTCTATTATTAAGTTTTTGCCTGGTTTATGATTTTTGAGTAATATCTGCGAATTGTTTTGATTTGTTTAGAATTAAAAACATCCATTTTAAAATTTCTCAAAAAACTTCCGAATTTAGGAAATTGTTCAGGTTTGGTTTTTGTAAGAAAAGCACAATTGATTACAGTAAATAAAATACTCAACTTTTCATTTAATGTAAATGAGTTTTTATTTACAAATTCCCCAAATAAATCAGGAGTTATTAAGGCATTTTTAATCGGAACCTTGATATTGTCATCTTTTGGCTTCTCGCTTTTAAACATAATGGGTTTTATTTCAATACTTTTTGAAATAATCTGGTCTATCTTATCTCGTGTATCACTAATATTTGTATTATTTTCAATCTGATCAGTAGGTAAAGAAACCTCATTTTCTGTCATTGTCGATTTTTCATCAACTATAACTATATCATCTAACATAAATAATGTATCAGATGTCAAATCTGTATTTTCAAACAATTCTTTTAATAGTGGAGAATGTTCTGTACTCATATCTAATACATCTGCGATTATTCGTATCATTCTATCCCGATTATCTTTATGATTTGCCACCATTGGGTAAGTTGTTAAACCGATTAAAGTTTCTATTTCTTCTGGGTTCATTACATTCCTCAAATCTTGTTTATTAGCAATACAGGCAGCTCGAGCATGAGGAACTTCTTCACTTATTAATTGGACAAAAAATTTACTCTTTTCAACATTTTTTATCATAGAATCTGTAACTACAAGCACAGCATCGCTCTCTTTGATAAATCCCTTCCAAAGAAATTTAAATTGTTCTTGGCCAGCGAAATCAAATAACCGAAAAAATAATTTCCCAATTTTTATCGTAGCTATTTCACCAGTAATAGTAGGAACATGTTGAAGAGGAATTTCATCCATTTTTATTAATTTTTTTATAGTAGTTTTACCAACTCCAGCAAATCCTACAACTGCAATTTTAGGATTTAAATTTCTATGCATTTCATCGAGCATTACATTAATTCCAGTATAGTTGATCTTACTCAAATCTTTTTCTTTTAACTTTTCTCCGATTCGATTCAAGAATTGATCTCTAAAATTAATTAACTGCGTTTTGATTAATCTATAAAAATCATCCATCAGACCTGTGACAAAAAGAAAAATTAAATTGTTTTCACTGTTAAAATTATACGCTACTCTGTATTTAATATAATCAAAATGCCCTGATGCGCTCCCAAGTTTTGTTTTTGCTTCTGTTAGAATTTTAAAACTTAGATCCTCAACTTCAGAATTACTCAGAGCATTTCCATAGGTTCTTTTATAGATTACATCATTAACTTTGAGCACGTATACTTGACGAAGCATATTCTAATTTTCTATTGATCAATAATTATTGAAAAAATCATGATTTATGAAAAACATATACTTAGTAAAATAAGATATTTAAAAACTTCTTTAAAAACAAGAATTTATTAACGGTGTATCGAACAAAATTAAAACTGAATTACTAACATCTTCTTTTTTCAATAAAACTCTAAGATTAAAGAAAATTCAAATTAAAAAGTTATTTATTCATAAATAGGTCTTCCCTTTTTATGAATAGCTTTTCCAACCACGGCTTCACTTCCTTCAAGCACCATTTCGGAGATAGTAGGATGGCTATGGATTGTTTCGGCAATATCATGGACAGTTAAACCATGTTTTATGGCGAGTGCGAGTTCTGCAATTAATTCAGAAGCTTCAATACCTATACAAGATGCTCCTATAATTTTTAATGTTTCTTTTTCTGCAATTGTCATTAGAAAGCCTTCTTCTTCTCCCATACATTTTGCCTTTCCTAGGGATTTATATGGAAATTGCCCCATCAATACATCAATCCCACGATCTTTTGCTACTTTCCTTCTTATTCCAACTGACCCGATATTGGGTGAAGTAAAAATAGTAGCAGGCACAACATTATAATCTGTTTTAGTTTCCTTAACAGGGAAACTTCCAATACTCGCTAATGCATTAGCAACAGCCACATCTGCCTCGTGATATGCAATATGAGCTAGCATCAAACCTCCAGTAACATCTCCAATCGCATAGATTCCTTTAACAGATGTTTCTAAAGTGTTTACATTACATTTTATTGCTCCTCTGTCTGTTTCGATCCCTAAATCTTCCAATCCCAAATCCTTTGATTCTTTCTTTCTACCAATTGAAACTAAGCATAAATCAGCTTCGAAAGTAAACTTTTCTGCGTCTTCAATCTGATCTCTCGGAACTGAGGCAGAACAAGTTATTACCTTTACACTTGAACCTGTATTTTCTACAGTTAAAACATTTTGAGAAGTCTTAACTTCAATATTTAATTCATTGAATTTTTTAAGTAATTCTTTTACAATCATCGGCTCTTCGGTGACAATAGGTGAAGCAAGGTATTCTAACATGGTAACCTTACTACCAAAGGATGCAAATATATTAGCAAACTCACACCCAATTACTCCTGCTCCGATAATTAATAGTTTTTCTGGCACTGTTGTAAAGTTAGGGTCTAAGATATCATCACTTGTTAATATCTTCTCGTGGTCAATGTTAAAGGAAGGTATTAAAGCAGGAGAAGACCCCGTAGCTAGTATTACCCTCTTTGCTTTAATCGTTTTTTTTTCTATTCCTTGGATCAAAATATCATATCCAGAATGAATATCTCCTCCAATTATCTTACCATGTCCATAATAAAGATCATTTTTCCACGCCTTTTCTAATGCTTCTATACCCCCAACTAATTCTTCAACAACTCGATTTTTCCTTTCTACCGCGCTCTTAAAATTGAGACTATAATCCTTGATTTCTATTCCAAATTCTTCAAAATCTTTCAATCTTTCAATTGAATGTACAGATGCATATAAAGCTTTAGTAGGTATACAACCACGATTTAAGCAAGTCCCTCCTAATTTATCTTTCTCAATTAAAGCAACTTTTGCACCATACTGAGCAGCTCTTATTGCTGCATGATATCCTCCTGGTCCCGCCCCAATAATAGCTAAATCATAAAGAAGATCAGACATTTTTTCTTCTAAACCGCCAATTTATTGAAATAAATATAATTTCGTGTTAAAAATGTAAATAATTCAATTAGTAATAAATTTAATCACATAAAGTTATAAATTAAAATAAGCATAATCGAAAAATTATTCGATAGTGGCAATTAAAACAGATAAAATAATAAAATCTTTTTTCATATTTATTATTATTATTATTAATGACGATTAATCTTGACTTATTAAAAAGATGGTGCGTTCCTTTTGTATATTAAAAATGCTAATGAACTTTTTATAAAAGATTTGAACGAAGACCAATCTTATTTAAGAAAAATTGCAATAGAAGCGCTTCAAAAGGCAATTAACGCAGTTAAGCCTAAAAATTTAATTAAAAATTCGATTAAAGTCCAAGGTAATATTTTAGCTATACAGAGTGATGAATATGACCTTAATGAGTATAATAAGATCTATATTATTGGAGGGGGGAAAGCAACTGCAGAAATGGTATTCTCATTCGAAAGCATATTATCTAAGTTAAAAAATGTAGATTATAAGGGAATTATAAATGTACCTAAAGGTTCAGTGAAACCTGAACTGCTGGAAGGAAGTAGGATCAAAATTAATTTTGCTTCACATCCCATTCCAGATGCAAATGGAGTAAATGGCACAAAACAGATGATGCGAATAATAGAGAAATCACAAAATAATGATTTGATTTTTTGTTTAATATCTGGGGGAGGCTCAGCATTATTACCTTTACCGAAAAGGGGGATAAGTCTAGAAGATTTGCAAAAGGTTAATGCTCTACTTTTGGCTTCTGGTGCTTCTATACATGAAATTAATATTATTCGAAAGCATCTATCGGATTTTAAAGGGGGTAATCTTGCTAAAAAATTATATAATGCAAGTAGAGCAACATTAATTTCTATAATTATTTCGGATGTTGTAGGAGATAAATTAGATTCAATCGCATCTGGACCTTCTATACCAGACACTACTACTTTTAATGATGCTATAGAAGTTTTAAAGAAATATGACATTTATGAAAAAATTCCAATGTCAGTTATAAACCATTTGGAAGAGGGATTGCTAGATGATAATAAAGAAACCCCTAAATTCAATGATGAGTGTTTCAATAACGTTCATAACTATATAGTAGGTAGTGTTAAGATTGCTGTAGAAGAAGTCATCTCCTTCTTGGATGTACAAGGATTCGAAGCATCTAATTTTTCTAACGAAATAGTTGGTGAAGCAGAAAAATTTGGAAAATCGTTGTATAATATAATTTCTCAAAAATTTAAGGAAATATCTAAAGAAAATACTTTTGGTAAATTTGCTCTTATTGGTACAGGGGAATTAACTGTAACAATTAAAGGTAAAGGTATTGGGGGTAGAAATCAAGAAATGCTGTTAAGTTTTTTAGACTTTATAAAAGAAAGAGAGATACCTTATGAATTTTTGATTATGGGTGCCAATCTTGATGGAATTGAAGGAAATAGCGAAGCAATGGGCGCTTTAATAGACAACTATGTGTTATATCAAATAAATAAAAAAGAAATTGATCTAAGGAACTATCTAGAAAATAATGATTCAAATAGTTTTTTTAAATTAGTTGAAACCGAAATAATAACTGGTCCAACGGGATGCAATGTAAACGATTTACTTATAATTTTACTACAATTTAAAAAATAATGATACTACTTTACACAAAAATGTTAAAAATTGTGTGACCAAAATGTGGTCATAAATTTATTGAATCTGATTTTATTACTAAGAAATTAAATTGAAATGGTAAAAAATACTCAAATTTCTATGTAAATATAACTTACTGAATTTTGGTTTGAATCCAATTTCTTAAGTATGAAAAATTTTTTAAAGAGTGCAGTAGATTTTATTTTATCGGGTTAACTTTTATTAACTCTTAAATAAATTTTCAATCTAAAAAAAAAATAAAAACTGGTAAGTAATAATGGCAAAAAAAGATAAGAAAAAGAAATCAAAGAGAATGGGATGGGATGAAACTGAAGCAGGGGAAGAATTGGTAGCAGACGCACTGAAAAGAACAGATAAGGATGAAGGAAAAGTAAAACTGGTTGATAGAGATTCTTCGACACCTGTCATTGAAACATATGATGAGGATACGGGAAAACTTGAAGGTAGTATTTTACTAAAAGATGGTAATCGAGAGGGCTTGTTGACATTAGTTAAAATCATTGAAGATGTTGAAGTGAAACAAGATCATGATGCTAATGTTGAATCTTTTAGTTTTGGTGGAAAAATTAGTATCGAAAATCCAAGTAAGACGGATCGACTTTGGGACATAGATCTTTCTCTAGCTAATATCGGTAGTACGAATTTGAAATCGAAGGATATATCAATAAGAGAATTAGGTACTGAATCTCCAGATAATGTTGAAACAAGGGAATTTGAACTAAAAAAGGACGTACAAAATCTCTTTTTAGTTAAAGAGTTTATCAATACTCTTATCGAAGCTGACGAGGTTTTAAATATCAATGATATTGAAAGAGAATTGTTAAAACCTAAAGAGAAAACCAGTAAAGTAAGTAAAAAAGTTGTAGCAACAATACCACCAACCACAGAAGAAGATGAAGAGGAAGAGGATGAAGAAGGAGAAACATGGGAAGATGGTGGAACTGCTGTTGAAACAGGTTTGGAGACATTTGGAATCTCCATTGATAAAGATAATACCATAACCTTCGCAATAGCGTTAAGGAATATGTTTGATAAACCTGTTTCTGATATTGAAGTAATTAAAACTATACCGGAGGATTTTACAAACCCTGTAGTGAGAGATACAACTGAAGGACGAGCAGAAATCCAAGGAGATAAAATAATTTGGAAAATTGATAAATTAAGACCAGAATATACTGTTTTACTTAAATTTACATGCAATATTATGGTAAATGACATCGCTAGAAGAAGAACTGGAGATATTGATGTTTCCTATAAGGCTGCTTCTTCATTTGCCGAAGGTTTAGCTATAGATAAATTTGACGCATACACTCGAAACAAATTTTTTATCGATACTCTTGAGAGAGATGAAGAACCAAATATTTGGGATAATAAATTAATCTTTGATAACTCTTCTGAATTCATTATTCAACTTTTCAATGCTGATGTATATTCTCCGGATGATGAGAGTACAAAATTTGTTGATATTGATCCTAATGATGTGCCAATGTTACCTTCAGGAGCTCAATGGCATTCAGTTAAGTGGCAATATGAAAGTGAAGATTATCCAACATTCAGAAAGAAACTTGAATTTAGAGTCGTTCCTGACTATCAATATCACGTCAATGTTGTAGTTTCAATCTCAGATGTTATATTAGAAATAGCTAGTATAACTGGAGATATGGCTTATGATAAGGTTGAAACCCCAACTTACAAAGCTCAAGATGTTACTGCTACGCTTAAAATGGCAAATAATGGTTCTGCTCCATTGAATGAAATTACTGTTATTCAACAATCTTTCACTGATGAATATCAACCACCTAAAGCAAACGAAATCAAACTAATCTGGGATGGTGATGAAGTGGAACTTTCTGCTGATGCAGTTAGCTTTGAAACGGATGTATTTACTCTTTCACTATCAAATCTTAAAGATACTAGTACAGGTATGTTTAAACCAGATTCAAGCTTAGAATTCCAATATCCAATTCACTGTGTAAAACCTGCTCGAGATTCAAAATTTGAATCAGAAATCACCTATCACGCAAACACATTTCCAGTAAGTCAGGAATTAGAATTTATACCTGAAGTTCCTGTTATTGAAGCTCTTCATATCAGAAGGAAATTCCGTACAAGTAAAGAAGTTGTCCCTATTGGAGATCTTGGCAATTACAGGATTATCTTAACTCTTGAAAATATTGGTGAATCAAAGTTATATAATCTTGTTTTACTTGATAAAGTTCCTGATTCATTTGAATATGGAACTTATTCAATGACACCTAAAATAACAGACGAAGTAGGCCAGGATACCTTGAAATGGGCGATTGACGAATTGGAAATTGGAGATAAATTAGAGATCTCATATGAGATTACTGGTACAGGCAAATACAGCCCATCAGATGCACAATTAGCATTATAAAATAATAAAAAATCTTTTTTATTTTTTTTTAATTTCTATATTACAATAATAGTTTAATAATTCTCAAGATAATTATTAAATGAATAAACAGAAAAATTTAATTTAGATATCATAAAAATTTCTATAATCTAAAGGAATCTTATCAGATCATGATTAGAAAGCGCTATCAACTTATTGATATGTTTGAATGTCCGGACGCGGTTTTAACATGTTCAATTTTAAGATGCCATGATAATAGCTTCATAGTTTTTGGTGGACACGATAAAACACTCTATTTAATGGATGAGAAAATGAATATACTTGATGATAGAGTTTTTGATGGATGGTGTCGATGTAGTTATCCAATTGATCTCGATGGGGATGGATGTGATGAAGTTTTAGTCGGTGCTGGTGATGGAAATTTCATGGTTTTAAAATTGAGTCCAGAAAAGAAAAAATTAGTTGGAATAATGCGATATAGATCTCCAAAGAAAATAAATTGTTGTATCGCTGGAGATTTTACTCGAAATGGGAATACAGAATTAATATTTGGTAGTGAAGACAAAACTCTCAAGATTTTTGATAGTATTGAGGCTAAAGAACCAAAATTCATTCTATATTACGACTCCTGGGTGACTGCTTGTGCATTAGGGATTTTAAAAATTCCTGATGAAAAAGTCCCAATTTATGGATTATTAGTCGGTACGAAAAATGGAATTGTTCAGTTAGTTAGTTTCAAGGATGATCTTCCTGATATCATCTGGCAAAAGGATTTTAAAGCGCATGTTAATGACATTAAACTTGGTGATGCCACAAATGATGGATTCAATGAAATTTTATTAAGCTCTGATGACTCAACAATAAAAATCCTTGATAGTACGGGAGAAACCATTAAAGAAATTCAGATTGATGAGGGTCGTCCTTTGTCATTGCTAATAGAAGATATTGATGGTGATAATGCTAGCGAGATCGTGGCTGGATGTGCAGATGGATCCTTAAAAGTATTCCATAATCCTTCTATTGGTTCTACTGATTTTGAGTTGAAATGGAAAACAAAAGTATCCACTTCAATTAAACATATTTGTTATCGATTAGATAAGGAACAAAAAAAAAATATTGTTTTTGGTGGATATGATCGCAAAATCAGAATTGTTACTGATTTTGAATGGGGAGATAAACAGCCTCTTGATATCCCTCAACAGATCGAAGTGCAAATGATAGAGCCAACTGAAAAAGAAAAAATAATTGATGAAATAGCGAAAGTCCAAGAAGTACCAACAAACATAAGAGAACATATCTTCGAGATTTTACTAAAAAAAGAGTATTTAAAAGATTTGGCAACTGAACTAAAAAATTTAGGATATACTCAGGATGAAATATTGGAAGAATTAGCAGTACTTAAAACGCAAAAATCTGTAGTATATGAAAAAGTAGTTTACCCTGTATGGAGTTTACCAGAAGAAGAAAGAGAGGAAAAAGTTGAAGCAAAAGCACCAGTTGAAGAACCTAAAGTTGCTGTAAAACATATGGTTATAGAAAAACCTATTAAGACAGATAAAGAAAAATTAAGTGCTGTTCTATCTAGTGCTAAAAAAGAAAAAGCCCCTAAAAAAAAAGTAAGTGCCGGAGATTCATTGAGCAATGTAATCATTGATTATCTTAAACAAAAACAAATTGTGGCGACAAAAGCGGAATTTGTGAATTCTATAAAAGAGAAAGGCTTTACTACTAATCAAGTTGAAAAAGAAATTGTCTTATTAAAAGAGCAAGGGAAAATAAAATATTCTCGAGCAAAACCAAAAGGTTGGAGTCTTGCTGATTAACTACTCCTGTGGTTTTTTAATTAAAAAACCTATCATACTTTTTTCAAACGGTTCAAATTGATTTAATTCTGAAAAGTTAGCTCCATTGAATTTTTGAATAAACAATTGTAAAACCGGATTTACTCTTTCAAAAAATTTATTAACAAGTTTATCAGATTTCTTTTTCGATTTATCCACTAACCCATATAAAATTAACGCTTCCTTCATATTATTATCTTCAGATTGGACTTCTGCTAATTTAAAAATAAATAAGATATTTCCTGATTCTAAATACTCTAAAGAACTCTTATGGAAAGCAGTTTCAATAAACGCATTTATAGCGGATATAAATGCTCCTCTTAGGTCTTTGTTAACACCACGATCTTTTTGGGCGGGTAATTCCTTAAAAACATGATTGATAAGTACAAACCCACGGAAGACAAAGCCTATCTCATAGAGCTCTTTCAATTTTAGATCAAATACCTTGATTTGATAATATTTTGCTTAAATAATTTAAAACTGTTTTCATATTTAATTTTAAATAAATTAATATAGAAAAAGGATAAATAGTTTTTATTTATATAAAAAAAATAGTGTAAGAAAGAAATAAGGTAAAATTAAAAGTGGTGATCAAAAAAAAAATGAAAGTGTTAGCATTAGGTGGTTCTGGTGATATGGGTAGAATGGCTGTAGCTATACTCCTTGAATATCCTAATATCTCATCGATTACTGTAGCAGATAAAAATTTCGAAAGGGCTGAACATTTTGTCAAATTAGTAGGTTCTGATAAACTAAATCCCGTTGAAATTGATGTTGCTGAGCATGATAAACTAGTAGATTTAATTTCATCTCATGATATAGTTATGAATACGGTAGGTCCTTATTATAAATTTGCTACAATGATATTAGAAGCAGTTATTAAGGCTAAGAAACCATATGTAGATATTTGTGATGATTGGAAACCAACATTAGATCTACTTGATATGAATGAAAATGCAAAGAAAGCGGGAATTACCGCTATTATCGGGATAGGAGCGAGTCCTGGAATTACAAATTTGATGGCTATTCTTGCATGTTCTAAACTTGATGAAGTTGATGATATTATAACCGCTTGGGGGTATGGCGGTGGAGAAGGAGTAGGAAGTAAACCAAAATATTATATTGAACCAAGAAGATTTTACAAAAAGTTCAAAGATTTGCCAGTTATTGCTAATGCCGCAACTATGCATTTATTTTATGAAACTATAGACGAAATTCCAACATATAGAGATAGAAATTTTATTAATATTAAGCCTCTTACAGACGCAGATCCACTTCAATTTCCAGGATTTAAAGATACTTATGTTTGTCATATAGGCCATCCAGAGCCGGTGACATTACCAAGAGTTTTAAAAGCAAATTCTGTTTCAAATTTAATGTATATGGGCAAAAGTCTTACTGAGATTATTCGTAAATATACTCAACAAATATCTGACAATGAATTAACCGTTAGTGAAGCATCAATTAAATTTAGTGAGGATGCAAGGAATATTGTTAGAGATAATGAATTAGTAAAAGAATATATTGGTATGCCTCCAGGGTTAAGTGTTGTAGCAACGGGTATAAAAAATGGAAAACGAATGAAAGTCGCAATTGGGAATAATCATGTTCCATTTGGGGGAATGGCAGGGGTAACATCAGTTCCACTCGCAATAGCAGCAGAAATGGTAATTAATGGTGAGATAACAGAAAAGGGGGTTCTTACTCCTGAAGAAGCAATATTAGATACAATGGAATTTTTTGATAGATATGCTAAATATTGTGGAAAAAATCTTTCTGGAAAGGATGTCTTACTCATAAAGGAAGTGGAACTTTAAATCTCAAAAAATATTTTTATGTAATATATATAATACCAATTAACGAAAGTAAAATTATTATGATAGAAAAATCAAAAGAAAAGATCTTGGCAAAAGCATTTGAATTAGGTCAGAAATTTGAAAAAAAATATACTGGCTGTGCTCAGACATCAATAGCAGCAATATTTCAAGCATTAGGAATTTGGAATGATGATGTATTTAAGGCCGGAAGTGGGCTTGCTGATGGTTTAGGACTCACTGGAGACGGATCTTGTGGTGCTCTTGTGGGAGCATCTATGGTAATTAGCTACCTTTTTGGAAGAGAATATAAAGATTTTGGAGATATGTATAAGCCTATGGAATCATATAGGCTTGTTAAGAACCTTCATGATCAATATGTTGAAAAATACGGATCTTGTAGATGTTATAATGTTCAAGAATCGTTAGTGGGCAGAACTTATAATTTGTGGGATCCTAATGATTTAAAGGAAGCGTTTGAATCCGATATGATGGAACATTGTTCAAAACTTGTAGGAAATATTGCTAAACTTGCAACTGAGATAATTTTAGAAGCAGGGTTCACCCCTGAATGATTTCTCTCATTTATATATAAAATAAGGGGATTGAAAATGGTAAAAAAGGATTTGGAATCTAAATTTGATGAAAAAGTTAAAGAATTAGAGGCAGAATTACCAAGTAAGAATGTAGGTGTAAACTGTGCTGAATTAACATTAACAAGCATCTTAGAGGTACTTGATATTGATAACTATTTGTTTCATAATATTGCCAAACCTTTAGCTGGTGGATTTGGAGGGTATAAGTCGGAAAAGGGATGGATGGGCGCTTGTGGTGCTGTAGCAGGAGGATGTGCTGCAATTGGAGCTATAATGGGTGGAAAAAAATTAATGGACGATCAGACTATGGCAATGGCGTATTTTAAAGCTGCGAAATATTGTACTGAATTCGAAAATCAATTTGGGTCTGTTATATGTTTGGAATTATGCGGTTATGACTTCAGCAAACCAGAAAACTACTTGCAATATAGAGAAAATGGTATTTGGGAAAAAACTTGTTATAAACTTGTGGTATGGGGAGTAGATAAGATACGAAAATTAACTCAAGAAGACTTAAAAAAAAAATGGGAATAAATTAATAATCAATTTTTTCAATGTTATTTTTTTTTGAAATTAAAAATTTTTTATACTAATAATGGTATATTAAAATTATTCAAAGGTATGTTTTTATTTTTTAAATAAAAGTGGTAATAAATATGTCTGATGAAGAAGAATCTAGGTTTTGTCCTTATTGTGGAATTGCATTGAAGCATCCATATTGGGCTCATGTCCAAGCAGAACATCCAGAGAAATATACACAGAAGGAAACATGGATAAAATTATATGAAGATTATTCCTCTCTTGGAATGGACCACTCTACCTCAATTCTAGTAATATCTGAATTATTCAACGCAACCTTGGAAGAAATTGAATCTTTCCTAAAAAATGCGAAAGTGATAAAGTAAAATTTTATAGATACAACGATTTAAGAATAAAAATAAATAAGAATATAGGATAAAAATAATTTAAAATATATAATTCTAATTAAAACTCTTCTTCTTCCTCACTTTCTTTAAGCAATCCAGCTTGTTTTAATAAATCCTCTACGCTATCTCGAGCTTTAATAACTTGGTCATTTTCTTGGAGGTTAAGTTGTTCTATCATAGAATCAGAAAATTCCATAAGTTTACCAATCGCTTCACTCGAAAATTCTTTTACTTTCTCAGAAGTTTCCTC
>Ga0209979_1001858_pt1 | contig 21677 bp, 24 predicted proteins | sample AnhtaG_FD_183114 | JGI IMG/M metagenome (GOLD analysis project Ga0209979, IMG submission 183114) | Deep subsurface microbial communities from Anholt, Denmark to uncover new lineages of life (NeLLi) - Anholt_01485 metaG (SPAdes) (version 2) | ecosystem: Environmental > Aquatic > Marine > Oceanic...
TTATTTAGCTCATAGACCTCATTGAAATCTTTTCCTGCGGTCATATAGTAGTAAAAAACCTTGGAGTGGTTACCCGGGACTTGCAGATGAATGCCCACCGTTGAATCTACAGAACCCTGTGCCACCGGGTTTTTTGAAAGGACCCCGTCTTCTGCATCCCTGAATGTCCCCTCATAACTCTCGCCTTCCGCCTGACCAATCGCATAATCGTCTATATCGCTGGTAATTTCCACTTTTTTATTTGCCCTCAGTAGACCAATCAGGAAATACCTGGCTCTCTTGTAATGTATGATCACATTATGATCCATCTGGTAAATTCCCGTATCCCCGATCCCATCGCCGTAAAGGTGGAAATCGTGGTAAAAGAATAAACGGATCTCTCTTTTATCATTCCGGGTATTTCTTACAGTAATCCTTCTGAGGAATATGTTGGCCTCAGAATCAACACTCTCCTCAAAGTTCAACTCAATACCAAGATCATTGTTTATGGCCAGATTATCAGTTGCAAGCGTATCGTTCTTATAAGCAGGTCTCCTCTCCCACTCCGGTTCGTTGACCCACGAAAGCCTACCATCTGCATAGACACCTATCTTCTGGGCGTGTCCGACCAGATGATTCTCCTGGCCAACATAAGGATAATAGATATCCCGTACCTGAAACCATTTGTCGATATTGATCAACAAAGACTGATTACCCAGAGCAATATGTCGAGTCATGTTTCCCCCAATTTATTTACTGTATATTTATCTTTAGAATTCAATTACCACTTTTATATTTTCATGCATGGAAGAGAGTGCTTCATGTATCTCTTCCGGTGGATACCTGGCTGTTATCAGTTTTGCAAGCAGCCCTTCCCATCTCGCTTCAGCAGCCAACATATCAACGATTCCCTGCTCAAAGTCTCTCCTGTGAGCATTAACAATTCCCACCACTGTTTTATTACCCAGCACAATACCCTGATTAAAACAATCACTGCATATCTCGATATGATTATCACCACCTGTAACCGATGCAAGTACAACAACCGCATTTGTTCCTGCCACCATTATTGCATGCATGGCAACACTTGAACTACCGGTCTCTTCAATTACAATATCGATCTGCCTGCCTATCTCATGTGGAATATCATGCAGGCTAGTTTTTTTTGCATTAAAGTGGATAATACCCAATTCTGAGAATATCTGATCCTTGTACGCATTATCAGACGCATCCACAGAAATAACTTCCAGTCCTCGAAGTCTGAGGATCATTGCAGTAATAAGACCGAGAGTTCCCGTGCCGGTTACCAGTGCAATTTTCGGCTCCCATTTCATTCTTTTTTGTACAGTAAAGGCTGTTCTTACTGCCTTCTGTGCAATGCTCGCAGGTTCCAAAAGGACAGCCAGATCTCCAAGTTCTTGTGGAACCTTTACCAAAAAACGTTCCTCTTCTACATAATACTCTGAAAGAAAACCATGTTTTCCTTTGATCCCCCGTTCAGTGTACTCCCCTTTAAGGCACATATCATACTCTCCGGCCTGACAATTGATACAGTCATCAGGTCTCCTGACTGTAGCAACAACCATATCCCCAGGTTTGAATGCTTTCACTTCTGCTCCCACTTCGACAACCTCTCCCAATGACTCATGGCCAAAGATAAGCATATTTTCGCCTTCAGGAGGTAAGCCGTAGGAACCCTCATTGATCTCTCTATCTGTCCCATCAAGCCCGACCAGTTTTACCTTCACCAAAACCTGGGCGGCAGTAATGACAGGAGTGTCCACATCTACCATCTTGGCACTACCCTTATCTTTTGGAATAACTGCGATCGCTTTCATGTAATCATATCCATGTATTTCTGCGATTGAGACTAATAGACAAATAAAAGGATGTCCCGCTCAATGTAAATGCTCAATATTATGATGATACTGCGCAACCGGCATCAGTGAATAGAATGCCCTTGATACAACCTCGCTCAATGAAGGATGGATATCCATGCCATCCATGATAGGCTCTGCACTCTGCAGTGGAGTGTACATCAGAGGAATAATCTGATGAATCAGGATCGAGGCATGTGGACCTATAATATGTGCCCCCAGAATCTTATTAGTCTTCGCTTCCACAATCACCTTTACAAAATAATCCTTCACAGCCATTGCCTGCCCTTTGGCAGTGTCTTCATATCGCTCAAAGCCTATGAGCACATTATCCTCCCCATACTTTTCAATGGCTTCCTTTTCCCGGAGTCCCACGCTTGCCATTTCAGGATATGAAAAGACTGCATTGGGTACTGCATGATAATCGACCTTTACATTTTTCTTCAAGATCGCATTGTAGTAAACTATCGTCGATTCATAGTTTGCCACATGTTTAAAAAGATATTTCCCGTTAGCATCCCCAAATGCCCAGATGTTTGGCTGCGTGGTTTCAAGATATTCGTTTGTCACGATCCATCCTCTGCTATCAGTTTTTATATCTCCTTTCTCTGGATACAGTATATCTGAATTAGACCCCCTTCCTGTAGCAACTAAAATTTCCTCTGCAACCACTTCGATCAATTCACCCGTGCTCCTGTCCTTTGCAACAACCTTTTTCTTTCCATCATTTGTCATCAGGACTTCAATTACTTCATGATTAGTGATCAGGTTAAGATACTCTGACATCACTTTCTTTGCCAGTGCTGAAATCTCCGGTTCTTCTTCAGGAATGAACTGGGGATTTCTCCCGATAATAGTTACGTTAGAACCCATTGCAGAAAAGAAATGACCATACTCTGCTGCGATGTAACCACCGCCTATGATGGCAATACTTTCCGGAAGTTCTGTCATTTCAAGTACAGTATCACTTGTGAGATATTGAACCTCATTTAATCCTTTTACAGGTGGTAATGTAATTTTTGAGCCCGTACATAAAAATATCATTTTTGATTTGATGGTCTCACTGCCCACATTTAATGTATAAGGAGCAACAAATTCTGCCACTTCAGGATAGTAATCTATATTCCCATCGTTGGAAAGTCCCCCACGGATCATATCTATATCTTTTGATATGTGAGTTCTCATCCTATCCATTACAGACTTAAAACCAGTGTTCTTTATTTCCACATCAATGCCAAATTTCGATGCAGTTCCTATTTCCCTGATAAGTTCTGCAGGATAAAACAATAATTTGGATGGTATGCATCCTCTTGTAAGGCATATCCCCCCGGGTTCATCCTTATCAATAACTGCGATCTTTATATCCGGATTTTCGCTTATCATTGGCTGTACAATATTCATTGCAGAACCGGTACCTATTACGATCAGATCATAATCTTTCATTTACATACTCCAAATGATTAAATTGTAATTCGAATTACTTAATTGTTCTCACTCCGCCTGCACACGGCGTTACAGTACCGCACTTCCCGCAATTGGGCTGCAAAAGGGACCGATCTGCTGGTAGTCAAAGCAGTGATCGCAGAATCATATGAAGGTATTCACAGAAGTAATCTGGTCGACATGGGGGTATATTGGATGAATTTCCAAGAGATATGATTACTAAAAAATAATTAACTGCCCGAAACTATATAATAATGAAACTAGAATATTCTTTAAGGGGTGAATTAGTAATGACCACAAAAGCAGAACTGGAAAAATTAGCAGAAGAGTGTCAAGCATGTGCTGATAAAGATACTGCATCAATGGATGAACATCTTGAGAGCTGTCCTGCATGTCTGGAGCATAAAAAGAAAGCCGAAGGTTTCAACCAGATGATGGAAGTAGTTGAGATGCTGGCTTCAAAACCTGAAGAGGACAGACGAAAAATCTTAGGCGCAAGAATGGAGCAGTTCGCTGGAATGCCTGATGATAAAAGAATGGAAGCTATTGGGGGCATGATGGATGCAGCCGGAGAGTTGCCTGAAGATGCTATGTTCAAAGTGATAAAGACCAGGACAGATATTATGACAAAATTGCCCAGGGATAAGCGAATGGTCCTGATGGGTACATTAAAGCAGATAATGTCTAAATGGCCTGATGACAGGAAAATGCTGGAAAAGCGCGCTGTTAAGGCTGCGACCCAGGACTATTTCATACTTAAAAGAATGATGGTCAGGAATATGTTCAAGAAGATTATGACCTGATATCAGGTTATAATCATTTTTTTTGGAGGTAAAAGTTTTGCCAGTTGAAGATTCAAAAGAAAACCTGAATATCTGTATGGATTATTGCGGAACCTGCCCCAGTTTGCCATTTCCACCTCAACCTTACCTGTTCTGTGCAAGGGGCAACTCAGATCAGACTATAGAGAAGAAAGGCTGCAAATGTCCTGCTTGTCCTGTATATATTTCAAACGGGCTAAAGGGAATGTACTTCTGCGAAACTGGAAAGGCACCTTGAACTTAAATAAATGATTGAAAATTATGTTCATAGAATTTATTGATATATCATCCTTGATTTTTGCATATATTGGCGCAGCAATGATACTTTATGGTGGGATATTGGCCACAATTAAAACATTGAACCTTGAGATCAAAAGACTGCCAATCCTTGGGTATCATGACATTCGCAGAGATTTCACCCACAAGATCGTTTTTGGCCTGGATTTTCTCATTGCCGGGGATATTTTACAGACTATTGTAGCCCCGTCTCAAGAGGAAATTATTTTACTCGGTGCAATCGTTGGCATCAGGACAATATTGGGTTATTTCCTTGGAAAAGAACTTGAAAAATGATATTTCTTTAACTGTTTATTTGGCGTATTTGACTTAAAAACGCTTATATTTAATAAAAAACAACCTAATATTAACCTAAATATAGGATATGATAAAATGGTAAAAATCTCAAAGTCAAATAATCAGTATAGAATTACAATCCCACCGTCAATAATTACCCTGTTTGATCTTGATCCATCGAAGGAATATGACTGGATAAGTATCCAGGGATTACCAGCCCTGAGAGAGAGAAAATAGTTACATAATAATATCGAAAACAGTAACGAAATTTTGATAAAGGTTTATAACCGCTTATTCTAAAAAGGATAAAATAATCATCATAAATAGGACCCCCTTACCCAAAGAAATTCAAACGGAAAAAGATATATACCTAAAATGACTAATGATAATACAACATACAACACTACGTGGAGGAACTAACTGTTCATAAGGCTTAAAAGCCCTCCACGTGGTAAGTCATCTTTTAATTTGTTTTATCTCATCAATTTGATTATCTAAATATATTATTTCATCACTAGATTTAAGATAATCTAATGATAAAGATTGTTTAAAAGAAACAATTGTGACTTTTTTCCCTTTTTCATCTCGGAGATAATCAACTATTGGAATAAAATCTTGATCTCCGCTAATTAATATTGCTTCGTCATACAAATCAGAAGTTTGAAGCAATTTTTGAGCGATTAAAATGTCAATCCTCTTAGATTTGTGCTGAGGCATGATCGTCGGATGACCACAATTTTTACACATTGGATTAATTTCTACATTACATTTCGGACAAAAAACTCTTCCAGGAATTTCCTTCAAATCATGTTTATGCACAAAAAAACCCTTTTTTTTTAAACCCTCATGAAAATTTTTTTGGCCAATATTAACAGGATCTTCCCCCGAAAAATAATGTTTGTGGATTAGAAGATCTTTATTAGAGACTAAATCACATAGTTTAATTGGATCTACTCTTATTCCAAAACTGCTTGCATTTTTAAAAACATTAGACCAATCTATAAATATTGATTGTAATCTAATTGGTTTTTTCTCAATATCATTCACAAAATCGCCCAAAGTGATTTGGTGCACTAAACTATATAAAAGATGTGTAATTTATTTTAATAGATGAAAAAGTTATTATTTGTGCAGAAATACAACAGCAACAAAAGCAAAAGTGGATTAATTAAGATGTGGGTAAAATGGGTAAATATGGTACTAATACATAATACATTATTCAAATAACAAAGCTTCTTTTAATTGCGGTGCCCTGGTCCTATAATCCAGCCGGACCGCTTCCGGATCAATATGATTGTAAATATCAATTGCATCATGGATCACATCGCCCCTGAGATACTGCATAAACTCCCGGCTCATTCCGGCCCGGGATAGATGGGTAGTAAACCAGTGTCTACAACAATGCGGTGTGAATTTCTCGATTAATAGCCCTTCAGGATTGTGATAATTTAACCTCTCTGCGTTCCTGGTCACTATCTCATAAACTCGGTTCTTATTCAATCTCCGACCCTGTACGGATGTAAATAAAGCCTTTGAGCTAACATTTTTACGGTGATTCAGATATTTTTTTATTATACTTAGGGCTTCATCATCAACAAAAACAATTCTGTTAGATCTCTTCGCTGCAGGTTTCAAATAAATAACTCCTGTGTTTAAATTCAAATCTTTAAGATCTAGTGCAATTAATTCATGCCTTCTTACTCCTGTCTTGGCTAACGTAATTAATACGGCTCTTTGTGTCAGATCATCAGTTGTATAAACTAACTTTGCCATATCTCTAACAGAAATGAGCTGTCTGATATTTTCGGGGCCACCGTCTTTTTTTATGTGCCTTAAATATCGTTTCCTAAATCTTATAACTGGATTGTGATCATACTTTCCTGAAAATTCCAAGAAGTCATAATAAGAAATGAGAGCAGAAAAATAAGTTTTTATTGTGGATTTGGAGCATCCTTTTTTAGTGCTTCCTCTATATCTAACCTCTTTCTCGTGCCTTAAATAGTTCAAGAATTTAGCTAGATGTGGGGTTTTTACTTGATCGTATGAAATGCCCTCGACGTATTCGAAGAATAACCTTAGATTAGATGTGTAGCTCTCTATCGTATGCGGTGTCATTCCTAGGGTTTGACATTCGGTAACGAATTCATCCAGGTAGTCGATGGGGATCATTTAAACCTCTGAAATTTTGACCGGATAGCCCTTAAGGATGGGGTTTTGTGGTTGGTTGTGGGTTATCCGGTCTTATTTTTCTTTTCACACTCTGACACTTTGGCCCAAATGCTCCATGGGAGCACTTAATTTATGTTCTTTTTAGAACGATTAGAACTATTAAACCTATATCTATAAATACTTTTCCGAACTAATAGAACTATTATGTCTATTATTGGAACCACTAAATTAACTCAGGATGGGAAAATTACATTAATTTCTGATGTCCGTAAAAAGTTAAATTTGAAGGGCGGCGATGTTATCGTATTCCAGGACGATGACCAGGGCCGGATCAATATAAGCAAAGGATAACATTTTTCTTCTTTTGTTTAATAGTAATATCAATTTAACATTTAATTGTTTTTAGATTATGATGATAGATAATGCAAAATTTTTCGCTCTGTTTATTGGTTTCTTTGCAGCATTAATACCATTAATAGGCGAAATTATTAAATATCCCAATAAAATTAATATCAATAATCTAGCTTTCTTTTATTTTCTTTTTATTTACTTTTTAATTGAATTATGGGACTATTTTTTCCCCATACTAATCGAACATCCTAATGAAGATATATTGGTTTTTTGTTGTTTAGTAATTTTTTCTATTTTTGTGATTTATAGTTATGATCATAAAAACAAAGTCTTAGTATTACCACAAAATAATAACGTTTTGACAAAGATATATTATCTTATTTTATTTTCAATCCTCTTTATTTCACTCTTTTTTTTATTAATAAGTCTTGGATCACCTGAAAATTCCGGAGCTTTAATTGACAAGCCTTTCGCATATATTATTTTAATTTCAAATATTATTCTAGTAGTTATTTTAATTCGATTTTGGAAATCTTTTTTTGATATTTAATAATACAACTTAATGTTCCAGCAGGACCGGGGATAACAACTCCACATTACATTCCACATGGAACTAAATATGGGAACTAAATATGGCATAAATTTCAAGTGATGTCTGCATTCAATTCAAGTGATCTTCCTACATGCCCGGCATCTTGCAGCAGAACCCGGACTTTTATAAATTATATACACAATTCTATCTATATAGTCTATATAGTCTATATAGCAGCAGTCCATACTTTTTGGATCAAGGATTAAAGTATATACAATCGAGTATCTATATCATCTTTTGATAATCTGTGTGAAAATACCGTTTTACCTATGTGTTTAAACACTAAATAAGCCCAAGCATCTAGGTTTTACGGTTTATCGCTTAATTGATAAACGTCTAATGTAGGGCTTTAAACTAAGCCATATAATGCGCTAGAGCGGGTTTTTATTAGTAAGGTAGTGTTAGAACATACCCGGTTTTCAGTGGGAATACTTAAAAAGATGTTTTGTACAGCGCATTACCAAAAAGATACACAACGGCCAGAGTGGGAACAAAAACTTAGTAGAAATGCCGTTTTTTTTCTTTACAAAAGTACAAAAGATGATGAAGCAGCAAGAAAAATGGAACTGGAAGAGATTGAAAAATATCAGCCCAAGTATAATCACTAACAGTAGACTTTTATAACAGATCCCCTAATCTAGTCATTGCGTTGGCAGTGGTTGAATGGTCGATAAAATCAATAGCCTTAAGCCTGTCTTGAATTCCATTGAACTGTATTTCAGCGTTTTCTCTTTCCCTAGTTGATAAATCAAGCTGCAGCCACAATTCCAACCTGTGAAGTGCTTCTTGATTATAGCTGACAGCTGCCTTAAAATTCAGATTTTCCGGCATGACTTCGATAGTGTCAAATATTTTATGATTGACATACATTTTATAATCGTTGCTTTTTCTAGCTGGCCGGATCATCAAAGAATGAAGAAGAGCTTGCATCAATGAATATCGACTTATGTTAATATTATAGGCTCTGTGGGTTTTGGGATCTTGTAAGTTCACATATGTATGAAGATAATTTTGCTTATCAAAAGCTAAGTAAAAGTATCCTGGGTTTTTCAATGCCTGTACATCCCATTTATGGCGGCGATATCGTTTTGTTGTTGCAGCGATTGGGAATTTTAATAAAAAGTCATTCAATTAAATCAATCCTCCTTTTAAGTTCTTGATGTGCTGTGAGTGGGCGGGATATTGTGGGTATTGGTGCGAGTTCTAGATTTTGGTTTGCAGTTGGTTTTGATAGAGTTTTCTCTTTTGGTTCGGTTCGATCTTTTAACACCTGCTTCCAAAATAATAAATCTTTGATAGTGTGAATTGCTTTAATTTCAAAATTTTCATGATTTGTGTTTTTTTCTTTTTGCATTTCAATAAAATTATTCAAAATATCTTTCAAATATATATTTTCTAGTTTTAACTTTCCCATCTCTTCTTTCAGTCCTGCCACGTCTTTTTCAAATTTAATATTTGCTGGAATGTTTTTGGAAAGGATGACAGAAGTTGAACCACATTTAGAGCATTTGGGGCGCTTGGTGTCCTGGTTACTTCTAAACTCGTGATCGCATTTTAGGCAGGTTAATATATGGAAAATTTTAATCACCACTTTGATATCTTATATTGTTCGAGTTGTGCATATTTTTGAATATTATTTGTTTTTAAATGTGTATATTATACCATATTTTTGAATTATTGTATAATTTAATATTTATTTGTTCGTGTGTATAATAGGTTATCATCAATATGTAATATTGTGTTCCTCCCTGCCGCCATTCATAAATTAAATATCACTGTTGATCTAAAAAAATAAGGTCAATTTTCGCTTCAACACTACAAAGAAGTGATGCAGTTTCTAACAGATTATGGTAAACTTCACCGATGTGACTATCCATCATTTTTGCCGCCCCCTTTCAATACAGATTCTACCTTTACGTCTATACATTTTTTTTCGACAGGGAATGCAAAACCGGTTAAAACTCTCTGGTCTTGGTAGGGATGCTGCGGCCTGCACAACTCCACACCCTGGACAGGAAAATAAAAATGATGGTTTGAGAGTCATTTAGTACCATCCCCTATTATTGCAGTAGCTTTCCCCTCTTTAATCATGTCCTGGGCTTTTATGGTGGGGATTTCTGTAATATCACCTTTATTAAGTGAGTATTGTTTCCCATTTACCGAAAAATCTGAACGTGTGATTAATAGTTTAATTTTTGTGGTTTCTATATTTTTGTTCTCTGGTTTTGGTGTTTTAATTCTCTTATTATATTCATTGATTATTTGGACTTGACAATTATTACATATTAAATCAAGTCCCATCGGCCCTTTTTTGAGTTCATCCTCTAGATACTCTTGATTACATTTATCACATTTTCGGCAACGGGTACGATTTATTTTTATAAAATCGCTATCGGTTGGTTTTTGTGTACGGTATTCGGTTGGTTTTTGTAAAGTATTTCTAAGTAATTCCTCGTAAGGAACTTCCAAAAAATCCCTAAATATCGTACCTATCGTACCCGATAACGATTTATCATAATTAAATTTTTCCTCAATCCCACAACTTTTTTTAACCACTCTTAACTTATCTATTAAATTATTATTAATATATAATCCAAGTTTATACTTTATATTATTAATTTTTTTAGTTTTAAATCCTCTTTCGTTTAATGTTCTGGATATAGAATTTCTTGAATATGGTTTAGTGTCTGTAAAATCACACCAATATTGATAAATTTCATACAATTCACCAATTGATACCATTTTAGCTATATCTTTGATAGTACACATCTCTATAAAGTCGCCTACAACATCCATTTCCTCAAAATATTCATCGGTGGCACACTTTACAATCTCTGGCACTTATAAACCGTTATTATACCATTCAATAGCGCCCTGGACTAACCAATTAAAAATACCTTCCTTTTCTGAGAGTAGTTTATCCCTTAATGACAAATCCCAATTTTCTTTAGTAATTGTTACATTAAAAGGTACTTTCAACACTCTTCTTTTTATTGAGTGGTCCTGTGATTTTATTATGGGCTCATGGTTTGTTAATAAAAATAGTGTGTATTCTGGGATATACTCAAAATGCTCATGATATAAGAATCTACATTTTACTCTATCCTGTCCAGTTATCCTTTTAATTCTACCCTCATCTATCTCTTGGTAAGCTTCATTTTCAGAAGTCGCTACAAGCCTAGCACCTTTTAAATCTGCTAAATCGTTTGTACTTGATCTTTCATACTTCTTTTTAATTATGGTGTCCGGCTCGGTGGTTTTTGCTAAGACTTCCATTACACCCATAATGGTATCAATTAAAGTACCTTTTCCATTACTGCCATGACCATATAAGATACAAAAGACTTGCTCGCTAGTATGACCTGTTAAAGAATAACCTAGCATTCTCTGCATAAAATTAATTAATTCCTGGTTATTATCGAATATCTGATTTAAAAAGCTAACAAACTTATCACACGTTGCATCCGGGTTATAGCTGTATGATAGCTGTTTTGTAATATACAATTCTTTATCATGCGGCATTAAAGAACCATCACGTAAATCAATTATGCCGTTACTTAAACATACTAAATCTTTGTGGGTATCAAAACAGTTAAAATCTATTGGGATTCCCGGCTCATTGGTTGCAGATTCAACCATCGCCTTAAGTCCGCCCTGATTTTCAGATTTTAAAATAAAATTAAAAAATCTCTTTTTTTCATCAGGATTTTCTATTAATTGCAACTGTAACAGCATTTTTTTAACTGTCGCCTTTGCTTTTTGATAAATAGTTCCGGCTTGATCTTTATTCCATACCCCCCCATCCCACATATACCAGTCTTGATTTGGATAGCAATATCTTAGATATTCTCCATAATCTAATACTAACCGCTGAGCATTCCCCAAATCAGACAATGGATAATCATCTAATCTATGTAAATAACTCCCATTATTAACTAAATCATCACAATAATCTTTAGTAGTCCGATATAGTTTAATGTCTGTTAATTCATCAGCATTATGAGGACATTCTATACTGTAAATTTCACATATGGTCTTACAGCGTGGCATTTAAGCCACCTCACCAATAACCAAAAGGATTGTTCGTATTATACCGAAATTGTTATTAACTATTGGAGCAGAGATATACTTGCTTTTCGTTGTGTGTTGTTCCGGACTTGTTGGGACTTGTCCGGTAGCCTTCTTTTTCATGGTGGACTTCCACCTATTGAAATGCCACCGGCTCTTTTCTGGGCTTCACGTTCTATGTATTCAAGAATTTCTGGAACGGTAGGTTTTTCTTTCAAAAACTCATCTATTGACATACCTCTGCCTGCCTATCGCTGGTAGTGGATGCACCCGCTGGTTGCTTGGTGGCGTCGGTGGGTGCTACTCTAATGTTAAGCGATCCATCTTTTAGTAATTCGATATCAACCACATCATCCTTTTTTGTGTGGTTGTTTTCGGTCCATACTTTTGGGAGGTTAACATATTGGCCCCTTCCAAGTTTTTGAATGTTTCTTTTTCCGAGTTTAATCAAAATTATCACCTTATTTCTGATTAAAACATAAACTACGTATTATATTATAAAATAAACCGAGTGTCGGATTTCAATCCTTATTTGTAACTTAGTTACATCTTATTACCTTTTTGTAACTTAGTTACATTAACGAAACTTTTATTTAATATTAGGTTTAATATTAGGTCTAATATGAAAGATAGCCGAAATGTTGAAATAAGGATTTTAAAACTGTTGTTGTGTGGTTTCAATTCATATAATCAGAATAACATAACAAGCCTGGTCGGTCTTGATCCTATAAAATCAACACACAGAGTTCAAGTATCTCGTGCAATAACAAACCTATCCAAATATTTGGAAAGAAAAAGAAACGATCTCGATGAATTAGGAAAAAGGTGGGCATTAAAAAAAAATATTGAAATAATCAAAGAGATATCAGAAAAATATCCTGAAATATTAGAAATATTACGCTATGATAATATTGTTTGTAAAATGGTTTATCAGAAACATGTTGATTTAATCAGTGAATTTTATCAACATATTGAGGGGAATTTTAATACAGATAAGCATTTAGAATGGAATTTTTTATACCAGTTGAATCAGTCGCCCTCTTTTTTCAAATACTGGTTACAAAATGACAGTAGTACACTGGATCAGATTTTTAGTGATTTATACAACAAAACACAGAGATATATAATAACAGACGATCAAATTAAACACCCCAGAATTTTGGAAACGTGCTTTAGAGCCTGTGTCATCAGTGATAGAGTTAATGGTTATGTTGAACTCTCCTCCACCGATATTGAAAAAATGTTTGAAAGCCCCTTCATATAATTCAATCATTTAGTTTTTAATATTTCATTCACTCTTTTTTCTATCATTGCTCCAATAACGCTTGGATCATTGAATATCCGTTCCATTTCTGATATTTGCTTTTCCATCTCTTCCATTTTGGCAGCCTGTTTCTGGATAATTGCATTAGTATCTGCGATCTTAATAGGATCAGCAATATTTATATTTTGCATTTTCTCTTTTTCAATAGCTTCTCCATTCATAGATAGTTGAGCATCAATTACATCTGTATCATTAAGATGCTGATATCTGGCTATCATTGGGCTTGTTGCTGTCCATCCTAGCTTCCGTCTTATGATGCTCTCATTGTATCCACGTTTAACCATATCTGTTGCCTGTGAATGTCTAAATTTGTGAGGACTTACATCTTTATCAATTCCAGCATCCATTTTAATTTTCTGTAACATTCTATGCACAGAACCATTTTTATGACTAAATACAAAATCATTATCTTTTTTATCAGAGTATGTAAAGTAGTTCCGGATATATTGAGCTGAAAAAATCAAAAGCATTTTTCTATTGGGTGTATTGGTCTTAAAAGTTGGAATACTCACGATCAATCCGTTGTCTGTTTCTTCTAAATTCTTTTTCTGTAACGCTTGAATCTCTCCGATTCTTGCGCCTGATTCAAAGAGAATAGCTATTAATGCTTTGTAATAAAAACTGTCTGTTGCTTCAATTAATTTATTAACATCTTCGATATTCAAAATATCAGCACTTGTTAAATGATTAGGCGGAACTTTGGCTTTTATGGTAATAGCAATATCCTCTTTTCCCAACCATGTCAGGAACTTTTTAAGGATCATCTTTCTGGTTGCTTTTGTTGATTCTTTGATATTTGTTATTCGCCTTCCGCCCGTGCTTAATCTATCCTCTGTATTCCAGGATATAATAAAATCTGTAACCGTGTCTTTGGTGATATTGTTAATGTCATTACTAACAAAATCATAGAATTGTGTTACTGTTGGCTTTTCTTTGTTAATTGTAGCTTCCTTTAATCCGTTGGCTCTCAGTTCATTCAAATATCTATCAATAATTTTATTTTCTGCCATACCTCATAATTAACTCAAAGGCTTATTAACTTTACGGAAGTAACCTTTATTATATTCCTTGGAAAAGAAGTTAGCGAATTTGATTAAGACAATTCGAGATCTTAAAATTATTTTAATAAATATCTCGCCCATGGTGAGATATTATATAGTAAAAAATTGCATATAGTAATATACGAGGGGTTAGAGGGGTTAAACTTAGGAGAGAGGTTCAAATGAGTCCTGAAGAAATGGAACAAAAGAAAACAATGGTATTGTCCATGTGTATTTGTCCAAGCTGTCCATCCTGGGTAGAATGCGGTGAAAAAGGCGGATTTTGTTTTCCCACGATCGGAAAAAGTAGCTGCATAACCGATGAAAAAGGCTGCATCTGCGGTGGATGTCCTGTTACTGAAAAGATGGGATTGAAACACATGTATTTCTGCACTAAAGGCTCTGAAAAAGAGCAATCTGGAATGTAAATAATACAGTAATTTGTGGATATGAAAGCATATCCATATTTGTTTCATTTAGGGGGTACCTATGGGAAAATTCAGATGTACTGTATGTAACTGGGTTTATGACGAGGAAGCACAGCACGAAAAATTCAGTGAAGAGCCCGATACTTTCAATTGTCCTGTTTGTGGTGCTCCAAAATCTGCTTTTGTTCCGGAAGGTGTTGCAAAAGCTGATGAAACCATACAGAGCAATGTGGCTGAGAAGATCATTGAACAGCTTGCATCTCTGGGAGTGGAATATATTTACGGGATACCTGGAAGTTCAAACCTGCCCATAATTGAAGCTATAAGGAAAAGCAACAAGATCAAATTCATTCTCACAAGACATGAAGAAACTGCAGCGTTCATGGCCTGTGCTCATGGAAAAATGACAGACCATCTGGGTGTATGTATCTCAATTGCCGGTCCGGGCTGTACAAATCTTATGACCGGCCTGGTGGATGCTGCTTTTGATAAAAGTCCGGTCCTGGCACTGGCAGGTCCTGTCCCTGAAGTTTATCTGGGTAGTGAAGCATTCCAGGAGATCGAACAGCTGGAATTGTTCAGTTCTTTTGCATCCTATACCGAGACCATTGCCAGACCAAACCAGGCACTTAAACTGGTATTAATGGCTGCCAAGTATGCCTACAAGAACCCGGGTGTTTCAGTCTTGAGCACTCCCACCGATGTCCTGGCAGAAAAGCTTGATGAACCTATATATATCCAGGATAAGCGCGTATTCAATAACGAAGTTGCGGCTGATGATGCAGAAATTGCGAAAGCAGCAAAGTTGATCAATGAAACGAAAAAAGTTTCAATCCTTGCAGGCTGGGGTTCAAGACATGCAGGAAAGCTGTTAATTGACCTTGCCGAAAAAATGAGATCTCCCATAGCCACAACATCAAGATCAAAAGGTGTAATTGATGAGACCCACAAGTACAGCCTGGGAGTACTGGGTTCCATCGGGTCCAAACACGCAGCATATGCGATACAGCAGTGTGAACTGCTCCTTCTTATCGGGACTGGATTCAGGCAGGCTAACCTGATACCACCCGGGATAAAGATCATACAGATAGATATGAATTCCACCCGGATTGGAAAGACGGCAAATGTGGATGTAGGTCTGGTGGGTGATGCCACATTGACGCTTAAAAAACTCGTCCCACTCATACATGAAAAGGAAGAAGATAGTGAGTTTGAAGAAGATCTGGCAAAGATAAAGCAAGAACATCTTGAAGAGCTGGAACTGGATGCCCAAGATCTATCAATACCAATAAATCCAGGCTATGTGATCCAGGCACTTAAAAGGAATATCAGTAATGATGCTATCATCTGCGTGGATGTGGGTGATCATACCTACTGGTTCTTCAAGAAATTCATATGCCATGGACAAAAAACTTACATGTCAGCCAACATTGCCAGCATGGGGTTCGGGCTGCCAGCAGCGCTATCGGCAAAACTTGATTTCCCTGACAAACAAGTTGTTTGTGTAACAGGTGATGGCGGATTCGGAATGTTAATGGCTGATTTTACCACTGCGGTAAGGGAAGATCTGGCTATCACGGTAATTGTATTTAACGACGGCAAACTGAAGAATATCAAAAAGGAACAGAATATGGAACATTATCCGGAATTCGGGGTCAGTTTTCCGAATCCCGATTTTGCCGGGTTTGCCACTTCATGCGGGGGAGAAGGCTATACTATCAAAGACCCGGGTGAACTGGATGACGTGCTGAAAAAAGCCTTTGTTTCAGACAAACCAAATTTAATTCAAATCATGGTCGACACTGAAAAAATAGCACCTTCTACCAAGAGAGTAGATTAAGGGAGATTAGTATGACAAAATACCGCTGTAATGTCTGTAACGTTTATGAATATGATGATACCAGGGGAGATTCAGTTACTGAAATCAAACCCGGAATTAAACCAGAAGATTTTCCTGATGACTGGAAATGTCCTATCTGCAAATCAGATAAGACCCATGAGATCCCGGTAAAAGAGGAAGTAAAACAGGAAGAAGTACAGAAGATTATCACCTGTCCCCATTGTGGTGCCAAAAGCAAGATCACTGTATCCTCTGTTAAGCTGGAACTGGGGGGATACCTGGGAGAATGGGAACGGGAATCTGACGAACTTGAGACCCATATGGCAGATATTCATAAGATATCTGTCACTGGAGAATCCATTATCGAACCAATGAGAACTACCAGGGGCGTGATCTCATACGATGATATTCTTATAAAAGGAGCACAACTGGCAAAGATCCCATTGAACCATGATGAACCGGTCAATACGAAAACGATCATCGGTCCAAAAGCAAAATATCCCCTGGTGATAGAGACCCCGATCTATATAACCCACATGTCATTCGGTGCATTATCAAAAGAGATTAAAATCGCTTTAGCAAAAGGAAGCGCTGCCGCCCGGACTGCCATGTGTTCGGGAGAGGGCGGGATATTACAGGAGTCCTTTGATAATGCTTACAAATATATCTTTGAATACGTGCCAAACCAGTACAGTGTCACTGACGAGAATCTCAAAAAAGTAGATGCCATTGAGATCAAGATCGGGCAGTCTGTAAAACCGGGAATGGGCGGACATTTGCCTGCTGAAAAGGTTACAAAGGAAATTGCAGGGATCAGGGGATTTCCTGAAGGGACTGATATTGTGAGTCCTTCTCATTTCGATGATATCAAAAACAAAGATGACCTGAAAAAGAAGGTGGATTGGTTGAGGGAAAAATCAGGGGGCAAGCCCATAGGTATCAAGCTGGCAGCGGGTAATATCGAAGCAGACCTGGAAATTGCAGTCTTCGCTAAACCTGATTTTATCACAATTGACGGCAGGCCGGGTGCTACTGCAGCCGCTTCCAGGTATGTTAAACAGGCAACATCGGTCCCTACAGTATTTGCCCTATATAGGGCCAGGAAATTCCTGGATAGTAAAGGTATAAAAGATATATCTCTCATCATCACAGGGGGACATCGGGTATCCTCAGATTTTGCGAAGGCACTGGCAATGGGGGCCGATGCTGTTGCTATTGGAACTGCCGCCCTGATGGCTTGTGCATGCCAGCAGTACAGGTTGTGCGATACTGGAAAATGCCCGGTAGGGGTGACCACGCAGGACCCTGAATTACGGGCCAGATTGAAGGTGGATATCTCTGCTAAAAAACTTGAGAATTTCCTAAGGGTGTCCACTGAAGAATTGAAAGATTTCGCCAGGTTAACTGGTAACGATGATATTTTCAAATTGAGTATACATGATCTCTGTACAACAAATTCTGAGATTTCAGATTATACAGAGATCGAACACGTGTAATTATATGGGGAAGGAGGTAATCCAGGGGTCTAATTTATTCATGGATAATTGCTCATCCCTTCTTCATTCATAACTTGTGATGCTATTTTTATCAAGTGTTCCTTAACATTATATTGTTTTGACTCTGCGATCTCCAGGACCTTTTCAATGCCAATGTTTAATTTACCTTCACCATATTCCTCCAGTTTGGTAATATCACCAGGTTTCAATGTAGTGTGTATTGCTCTCTTTCTTGGTCTTCTGATTTCTTTGAAAAGTCTCTCATTACCCATTTTTCCATTTTCCATTTTTTCACATCCAAACAGGATTTGATTTATCCTGAATTATTATATATCTAAAAATAGCAATATATATTTATAAACATCGAACGTTATTTGGGTTTTTTTTAATTTTTAATATTTTTAAGCGTTTATTTTGATTTTTAAAACTTTATTATCCTTTAGATGCCTGAAAAAACTGACATAATCATACTATTCAACAAATTACATGGGTATGAATAAGAAGGTAGGTATTGCAGTAAGGACTAGATATGAAATCGTGTTTGGCAAAACCAAAAAGATCGAATTAGTAAAATAGTGATCAATTACGATCAAAACTAAAAAATATAAAAAAAATAGGGACGGATCTATTGATCCGCCACTTTTTCAAACTGCGCTGGCATGTGCAGGACATGACACGCATAACAGCTTTGTGCACGGATTCCTTCCAAGATATTATTTGCAGCAGTCAGGTTCCCTGCATCGATCTCCTGACCCATGGTATCGATCATTCCCATGATATCATCGCTCACATAGTACCTGCGCTCGGTTGCATGACAGTTACTACATGCTGCTTTGGTATTGTTGAACATGGTAGTGAAGAGCACAAAACTTTGCTGTGCACCGGCTTGATTGCCTTGCCTGAGGTTAACTCCGATCCCATCAAAGCCAGCTGCCAGGTACTTCATCTTGGCAGCAGCAAAGGGCAATTCCGGTTCCTCCGGGTTCGGGGTCTTTATCATTACATTTGTTCCAAACATCTGGCATAGTATCTACATGGCACTTGGTGCAGCTTGCTCCAACTTCTCCCACAGCACTGAATACACCGGGAATGTCTCCCGTATCAAGGGCATCACCCATCTTTTCAACTGTAGATATGTTATAGTAACCATTCCATTCAGGGACCATTTCAGCACTATTCTTGTAATTCTCGTAGAAAGCAGCATACGACTTCGTGGCATTATCCATATCTTCCTGTTGGATATTTACAATGATCCCCATCATATTTCCTCCCATTTCAAACATCTCGAGGAGATACTCGGGGGGCTGGGGTGGTGGATTCTGGTAATATTGATTAAGTGATGAAGGAAGCCCTTCATCTTCGGGTTCATTTACTACTTTAGTATTCTCATCTGAAGTCAGGCATCCTGAAATTCCTATCAAAAAAATTATGATTAATGATATTACTAACATTCTTTTCATATTTCTAACCTCGATTTTATTCTATTCTACATTCCTTCGAACACTCTTCCCGATAATCTTACATGATTAATCAGGTAAATAGGTTTCCATATCGTCAATTTGTATAAAAATAATGCTAATAAATGAGAATGTCCAGAACAATTTAAATTTCAATATGACATGTTCTGAATCAATCATGTTCTGGTATGTTTTTGCAATTTTGGGTGCGGTTTTTGATTCGACATTTTATATGTTAAGTAAACAGCTCTTAAAAACAATCGACCAATATGTACTGGCAAGTGGAGTATTCCTGAGTTCTTTTATTGTGCTACTATTAATCTCGATTTTTCAGGGTATTCCTGAGATTGGTGCAGCTTTTTATCTGTCAGTTTTTGTCACAGGGATCTTGAATGTAGTTGCAGCCATCCTTTATTATAAGGCGTTAAAAATGACCGACCTATCCTTATCCATTCCCATGATCTCATTCACACCGATTTTCCTGGTATTCACTTCATTTTTTCTATTGAATGAATTTCCTACTGCTTTTGGGATCGTAGGGATCCTCCTGATAGTTGTGGGCTCTTATATCCTTAACACTACAAAAGACAGTAAACATCTATTGGATCCATTTAAGGAAATATTCGCGAACCGGGCGATCCTGTATATGCTGATCGTAGCTTTTTTGTTCAGTATTTCAGCAAATTTTGATAAGATCGTGGTGAAAAATTCGGACCCGTATTTCGGGCATTCCATGGTATTTTTGCTCATAGGCGGCTGTTTTTTTGGTATATCGGCTGTTAAGCATAAAGGTTTTTTTTCATATCACAGGGATTTTCATAAAATCTTTTTCGTTGGTTTGATCCTTGCTCTTGAAGCCATTACCATAAATATCGCATATACGATGCAGATCGTGCCTTATGTGATATCATTGAAGCGACTGAGTATTATATTTAGTGTTATCTATGGCGGCCTGGTCTTTAAAGAAATAGATCTCACCCGGAGAAGTCTCGCTGCATCTGTCATGGTAGCAGGCGTGGCTCTGATCATCCTGTTATGAATGTCAAAATATGGGCTTCAAAGCTGTTGTTTGTATGACGTATGGTTTTTGGCAGGTTAATAAGAGGTGGTATAATTGGTTTACTGATTTTTCTTTAAATTGGACTATTAATGGAAAAGTATAAGTATTAAATCCCGCATATTCATATTGTATAGAAAGATTGTCAGGTTTAATGAAATTCATTTGTGGAGGCGTTGGTTAGTATGGAAGATAAGAACAATAATAAGATACAGATCGGGGACCGGGTTAAAGTCCTGTGGTCATCCGATAACAGGATGTATGAAGGCAAAGTGATGAATATTAAAGGGAATATTGTATTATTGGCAGTTAAAAGTTTTTTTGTATATGTTAATAAACCGGAAAGACTCTTGAAGATGCCAGTTCAACCAGGTTTTTAATCCAGGGGGAAGTGAAGTGAGTGAAAATATAATATTATTAAATAAGTTGAAAATATTGAAGTTGTCAAATATTTATGGAGGCATACTAAGTTTCCTAATTGTTGGCATGTACCTTTTCTTTTCCATGGCATTCCCAGGTACTCCAAAATATTTTTTAGCACAGGTAATTTTGCTGCCGATAGGTGTGATATTGACTGCAGTATTTTCTTACCTGCAACTGGGTCACAATAAAAAGATGCAAGGGGATGCTGTATGCTCCCTGTTGCCGGGATTGTTAATAAGTACATTTTGTATAATACCTGGCTTGATCATAGTCCTTTTGTTCCTTTTGTTGCTTCCTGGTCTACTAGACGGATTATCCATAATTCTTTTAATCATTTTTATCATGGGAATCCTGGGGTTGGTGCTTGGTATTCTATCAATATATGTGGTTTGAAGATTGACAGAACTGTCCCTGAAGGGCTTGAGCAGTGGAAGGTAAAGGGGTTGCAGATCGGTACAATAATACTGGCAGCCGGGGTTGTGGTTGCCGGACTTTCAATAGTATCAGGCAAAACGGCAGATTCAATAATGGGGTATAATATTGTGCTTGATGCCTCTGAAAATACTACTTTCTACCTGCCAGTGCCCATGAATCTTATTGACAATGACGCCGCAGACATAACTAACGAGTTGAGGGTGATCGAGGGAGATGCCAGGTGGAATATTGTTGATACCGAGCATGGAAAAGCACTTGAAGTTCATACCAGTTCAAAATGCAAACTGTATGGCGAGAAGAATTA
>Ga0209979_1001861_pt1 | contig 21650 bp, 16 predicted proteins | sample AnhtaG_FD_183114 | JGI IMG/M metagenome (GOLD analysis project Ga0209979, IMG submission 183114) | Deep subsurface microbial communities from Anholt, Denmark to uncover new lineages of life (NeLLi) - Anholt_01485 metaG (SPAdes) (version 2) | ecosystem: Environmental > Aquatic > Marine > Oceanic...
GAAATTAGTCGATAACCTTCCTAAAACCCTTATCAGATAAGGGTTTAAAAGGGTGGAGGTGAAGAATAAAATAGAGGTACTCTAAAAGCCTTGCAAGACAAGGGTTTCAGAGTTTTCTGAAAGGCACTAATACTATAAAGATAAGAGATTAAAAAATAGGATAATAAATAAAAAAATAGAAGAAAGAGGTAAATTCCTAAAAACCTTAGTATATTAGTCCGCATTTTGCCTCTGAAACCCTTGAGAAATATAGAAATTACCTCTGTAAAATTACAGTGTTTTTTGTAATTTAACTAAAAAAACCTTTTTTTTCTAAATTTTTCATTATATTATTTACGATTCGCCAATCCATATTTGTTTCTTTTGCTATTCTGTAAACTGAAGGACTTTCACCCTCAAAAACAGTTCCTAAAAGACAAACTATTCCGCGTTGAGCATTGCTTAATTCCGGTAATATTCTTATATTTTTAATCAATATGTTACTATCTTTTAATTTACCGTCCTTAAACCTATATTCGCAAGCCTCACATTTTATATAAGCAAGTTTATCCCTGATACCAACACATCCATAATTGTAAGCTTTTCGGCAGACTTTATTTAACTCCAATTCAGTTAAAGGTTTTGATAATGATCCATTTTTTTCAATAACTAACTTTTTTGAATATTCGTCCGTATTTTTATTTTGGAGCAATATATTATAGAGAATAAATAAGCTGTTGTTCCTCTCCCCTTCCTCTAAATCCCTGCTTAATATCTGGCGTATACAGTCAACTTTTTGGCCGTAATATTTTGGTATTTTAAAGGTTTTATGCTTTCCTCCCTCTACACAAGGAGCCGGTTCTCTTTCTTTCTCGATTAATAATTTTGGTATGGGCAACATTTCGCTAAGAGGAATTTCATAAACATATTGGTGGGCTTTTATTATTGATGGGGGAGCTACAACATAATTTCCGTTACTTTTTAATTCGAGTCTTTTACCGAATAAGCTACTGGTGCTTTTAACATATTCTCCGTTGAGATAAAAATAGTAATGGTAACCCCTTCTTGTTCTAACTCTGGTTGTTTCTTTTAGTTCTGGTAAATATTCTTTTAACTCCGGCAAAAGATTAAGGTCATCAACATCAATAACTGCTAACTTACTTATATCCCCGGTAACTATTCCAACATTTACATCAGAAAATTTATTACACCAATCAAAAATATCTTCTATGTTTGCTTTTTTATATTGGTAAGATTTCCAATATATATAAGGTTTCTTTTCCCTATCAATCGGTATTAGACTATATTCGTATTTTATGTACTCATTTATGCTTTTAAATATAATTTAAACCCTTTTTTGGCGTGGTATGAATTAAGGGTTTAACCTGTAAATCACCCTCCAGGCCTGAATAGTTTTAAACTGAGCATGATCTATTGATTTTTGCAGTATTTTTATAACTTCTGAAAAAATAATAAAATCTAATAAAACAAAAAAACCGAAAGGAAAACTTATGTTAAGTCTTTCGGTATAGTCACATTAAAAGAGAGTGCTTTCTTGATTGCAAGCACTCTCTTTTAATAATTATGACTATATTTTTTATAATCTAATCTCTATTTTCCCATTATCATTAAAAGATAATTGTTCCCAATCTCCACATGCTTCAATCCTTTTACTGTCTTTAATTTCATTGTAAATTGCTTTTGAAACATATAAATATTCAAGATTTGATGTATTTTTCATTATCAATAGTTTTAGATTACTTTGCTCTAATTTCCAGCAAGTTTTTACAGCTATTTCCACAGCTTCCCTCTCTGTATCTGCTATTATCGGTATTTTAGTACGGTTTAAGAAAGTACTGGTTATAGCATTAGCATACATATCTTTATAATTTATTTTATCAACAAGATGTCTGGTTGTAATGTCCGCTAAACCAATCCCTAATGCATTACCATTAGATTCTTCTGTAATATCAAAAACTACTAGCCTTTTAATCCTAGGTTTTATAATTTCTTTTTCTCCGTTAATATACAGTCTTCCTATTACATTTGTATCAAATCCAGTTCCACTTATATTTTTACCAATCTCCTGAGTTATTACTACATCAAATTCCTCTATTGGTAACACTGGCATTACTTCTTTAGATATTTTTAATAATTCACTATCAGAACTAATTATATTCTCTGGTGAAACAAAAGATATTTTCATAGTTTGATTATAACTATTCTCTAAAATACCTACGCCCTGAATAATAGGAGCCCTTCTAATTATTAATTTTACGGCTTGAGGAATAACATTTTTTAAACCATAGACTCCCAAGGAATGAATAGATCTCGCTCCTGTTGCCTTGCCCAAACCCATAACTAAAATTTTAGACATTCCACTTTCAACAATGTTACTTTTAAAATCTGTATGCATTTTAACTCTATTTAGAGCTATAATCCCATCTGCCTGCATTGCATCTTTACTAAAATATATAGGAATACGATCTTCTACTTTCCCAATTTGTATTGTTTCCATAGAAGATAGTATGGGAACATCCATTTCTTTTTCGGTTATACCATAAGAAGCTAATACTTGTCTTTGTCCTTCGCTAGTAGCGCCACCATGACTACCCATTGCTGTCAAAATAAATGGCGAAGCATTGATCTTTTTTAGCTCAAAAATAATTTGTTTTACTATTAATTTAATATTAGTGATTCCTCTACTGCCCACAGTTATACCAATTTTATCTCCTGGTTTTACTCTATTTTTTAAATCAGAATCTTTAAAAGAATGATAAATATATTCAGATAAATTGTCTATTTTTGTCTTATTAAAATTTTGTTTTATTTTTCTTACTTTAATATCTTCTATCATAAAAACCTCACTTTATTAAATGTAAAAATGAAATACAACAAATTATTATAAACATTATTTTCATTTCATAGAAATAAAATTTAAATTTCCTCAATAATTTGTAATTTAGCGACCAAATAGTTTTAGCACTTTTAAATTCCCAAATAGTTATATAACAAATAAAACTTTGCTATTTATAAATACCAAAATTCACACTAAAATACAAAATATTATCAAAGTAATGTCATCCCATCTTTAAAAAGGTACTTATGTTAAATCCAATCTAATTAAGCTAAGAAAAAAGATCGATCCGCTATATTTTTTAAAAATATCTAAAAGAAAAATAACCAAACATTTAGGAGTGCCCATGGAAAAAAGTAAAACCCAAAAATAGAATTGTCAATATCAATACTTTGGGGGTAGTTTTTTTGATGAAAAAATTCTTCTGGTTTTAGGTAAACCTACCCTTTATTTTAGTAAAGCTTATCGTTTTTATAGATAAACATAATTATCCTTATTTTATTTAGGTTACATTAATACATGGTCATCTACTTTCTTAAATATTTTTTTAACTGATTAATAATATCCTACTTCCGAGAGTCTACGTAAAACACCTACCCAGGGTTTGCCCTGATCTGGTCCGGAAAGAGCAGGTATGGTTATCTCTATAAGAGGAGAAGTCTCTGTCTCTTTCTTAAAGTAAGTGGCAGGTAAAGGTGGTTTATACTTACCTACTTTAATATTTCGTTCTCTTTCTGTCTCCCACCAAATGCCCCATTCGTTATTTAAGATGGTTTCTTTTTATCTTTAAGAGAGCCAGGGCTCCTGTTTTACTCCAGCTCATGCCTCTCTTCTTGAAACGAGTGCTAATAGACTGGTTTACATTTGATTCTATCGCTCCTGCCCTTTCTATCCCTTTATCTTTTAGTTTGACCTGATTGGAAATCCCCTAGCGGTTACGAGATATATAAGTATAGAGTTTGGTTAGTTTATCTTTTTCTTTAAGGTTATAAGGATTTCTGATCATCTGGTCTATCTAGGATAAACCATTATTTATCTGATTAGATAATAGCAGACCTTTTAGGACCTTTTGTTCTTCTTTCTTTCTCCCTAAAAATTCTTTAATTTTCTTTTAAAGATGGTAGAGACAGAGAAGATAGATAGAGTGGGGAAAATACTCTTTTATCCCGGAAATTATCCAGGAATCCCCCTCTCCTCTGAAGAGGACCTATTTTACTTTAGAGAGGGAAAGTCTTTCTTCTGCCTGAAGGCTTAGTCGTCTCATAATCTCATAAAGTCTTTCCCTATGCCAATAAAGGTGAATTTCCTCTTTAGTCTTTTAGATTTACCGCTCTTATAGCAGGCTTCTTTACCAGTATAACCTACTCCTAGTTTCACTCCCAGCTTTTCTTTTTTCTTCTTACCTCTATTCTGTAAGCTAATATAGGTACCGTCTATTTCTATGTAGATGGTAGAGGGAGCTCTTTATCCGGATAATTCAGGTTCTCTATCTGTCTTAACTTCTTCTCCTGGTTTTCTCTGAGAAAGCTGCCTTCTTTTATTACCGATTGTATTATGACCTCATGACAGCGGGGACCACTGATTATGAGTTCTATTCCTTCCACTACCTTCCGATAAGAGGAAAGAGTAGAAAGAAAACACTCTATTCGGGCTTGAAATAAACTGATGCGTTGGTTCTTACTTATACTTAAGGACTCATCTCATGAGATAGTGGCTTTTACCTTGTCTATCTTTGTAACAGGTATGAGAATAGAAGATATCACCAAAACGGGTGGGAAAGTATTTTTTCCTTTTACCGGTGTTTTCAAATTTTCCCCTTTCTCTCTTAATACGCAGATAATCATCTATATCAGTAATGGCTTTTTTAAATACTTTGCAAGCTATATTCTGGGATATTTCAAAGATCATATCTTATAATGATATCAAAGGTTAAATCTTTTATCTCTTCATTTACCTTGACCTCGGCAAAAGTTATTGCTATAGTATCCATGGTTGTAGATTACCTCTTTTTTTAAAAGGTTTTGTTTTATATAGGTAGGTCTACACCTTTTTATTATATTTTTACAACCCTTCTCTTGCTACTAAAATTTACACTAACTATGAAGCTGCCCCGAGAAGGCCATCCGCAATCCGCATGAAAAAGGGAACACCCGTGGTGGACTACAGTCTCTGTACTTTTCCTGTAACGTTTGTGTGGAGAAATACTCCTCAGATTCATCCTAGGGGCCTAGATAACCCAAAAAAACCAGATAATAGTGAAAGTTATTTTGCTCTTATAGGCATTCTTATGTCCTTGAGCACTTTCTGGACTTCCGTGACATCAACTTTTCTTACAACTGTTCCAGTTTTCACCGCAATTCCAGCGGCTATTCCAGCCGCTTGCCCCGTCGCCATGCAGGCTGGAATATTTCGCGTTCGACCGTGTGCGACGTGATCATTTGAGATACAGCGTCCAGCAATTAGAAGTTGCTCGATTTTCTTCGGTACAAGACTTCGATAAGGTATTTCATAAGGAGGATAGTTCTCGAACTTTAAAAGCGAACCTTTTACATCATGAATATCCATTGCCGCCATATCTACGGCGATCGAATCAGCGAATTTTTTCCCCTTCATAACGTCCTCGCCAGTCAGGAAGTAATCACCCAAAATATGTCTTGTCTCACGAACTCCCAGCATCGACGATATTCCATTGATATAGGAGTCTTCAAAACCAGGTATACACTCCTTCAGGAAATCAGCATTCGCTTCGATTTGCCGATACAAGTCCAAAATCGCATTGCTGATATCTAACAGCGAAATACCGGAAGAACTGATGACTCTTGTGTTGTTACAATAAATTTCCGAATTACCCCGAGCAGTCTTTAGGGTCACGTTCTCCCGTTGAAGTTTAATTCCTTTATCTTTTTGATATTTCTTCAGCAATCGTTCAAAACCCGATGCCCATATCCCGAATTCAGGATGATCAACCGAAATAGACCTTTCCGTTACATCCTCAGGGTGAGAATTTGCCCATTCCGCAAATTTCTTCATTTTTACCTGATTCATTTTGAAGTACATAGATACGGGTTGCATATCACTGTTTTCGTACCCGAGGATGAAAGGCACCCCCGCAGAAGCGGCTAAGTCACCATCCGCAGTGCAATCTATCACGATCTTCGAGAGGACCGCTTGTCGGCCTCCCTTCCCTTCAACGATAACACCTTTAATTGTATCCCCTTCCATAATGGGAGCGGATGCAAAGCATTCAAATAGAATTGTTACCCCGGCTTCAACGCACATTTTAGCAAGGAGAATTTTCGCCATTTCCGGGTCACAGGGAGAAGTTAGTTCAATCTTTCCGTTTCCAATATGTGCGGTATATCTCCCACCCGCAAATCCAAGCTTTTGAGCACGCTTCCAAAATTCCAACGGGATACCCCCGGGAAGAATTCCCGAGGGCTTCGAGTTCATTCCAATAGTTAAATTTCCACCTAAAGCTCCAAACCGCTCGATAAGAACGGTATTTACTCTTTGACGACCTGCAGCAATAGCAGCAACGACCCCAGCGGAACCTCCGCCCGCTACAATAATATCAGCTTCAAGTAAAATTGGAATACGACGTGATTTTTCATTGTGCCAACGAGTTGAATATTTCATATTATTTTTATCTCCATACATATTTAAACCAAAAAAATTACGAGAAACCTTTTACTCCTCGCGGTTTCCTTTAAGATTTATTTTAAATTTACCTTAAACTAAAACTTTTACCAATTTAGCTCCCTTATTTATCCCTGCTTTCCATTTTTCTCTATATTATCCCAAATAATATCTACCCTTAATCTAAAATTCCTTAATTGTTTTTAAGTCTGAACCCATAGCAATATCTTTTTTCGTTCCACAATAATACCAATAACATAAACATATGATTTATTTGAATGTATAGCTCATCCGAAAGCCTTTTTGATATCTTCAGGTTTTTCTATTTTTTCGGCTTGGGCTTCACATCCTTCTGTAATTTTAACAAAATCTACTAAGTTGTTTTCATAAAATAGATTTAAAGCAAATTCATAATCATAAGTATAAACCTTGTTTTGTCTAATAAGAGAGAAATATCCGTTATTCAGGATAATAACAATAATTGGAACATCATACTTCTACAGCCATGACTAACTCTTCAACCATGAACATAAACCCGCCATCACCCATTATAGCGACTACTGTTTTATCTGGCTTGGCTACTTTTTCTCCTATAGCCGCTGCCATATCAAAATCTAAAGTTTCAGCACTATCGGTAGGTAAATAACGACGTGGCTTCTTGATATTTTGAAACTGACCAAACCAGATTTGGTTAAGACCACAGTCAGTCGTAAATATTGTGTTATCTTTAAAAAAGTTGTTTATCTCATAAAAACTCGTTGGGGTTTTATTGTTAATTGTTCAAAGTAGGTTTGTCTTTCCATTTTTTTCGTTTTTCTTGAATTTCCTTTATTTGTTTAGCTACAGATAACTTTAATTTTTGTTTTTCTGATTCTTCTAATAGTGACTGAATGGCGAGTTTAGCATCTGCCACCATGCCAAGTTTAGTTAGAATAATTACCTATCTGCTCCGATTCTATATCAATATGTATTGTATAAATGCATATAGCAAGTGAAAAGTACACCATATTTCAATCAAAAACTACACCATTTTTTCTAAAAATATCAGTATATATACTTTAAAACAAATCAAGCTTCACTTGACCTAAATCCTGAGTTTTTTGCCATTTGACGTATTCTAATATGCTCTTTTCATCCAGACCTATAGTAGAGACAAAGTATCCTGGTGACCAGACGATATTTTCTTTCCAATATACCTTGGATAGCCAGGAAAACTTTTTCCTTAGTTTACTGGCAGTTTGAGCTTTTATTCTACTTATAACCTCGGACACTTTATATTTTGGTGGTATTATCATCACCATATGGATATGATCTATCTGGATATTGTATTCAATAATCTCACAACAGGGTAGACTTCTTATAATTTTGGGAAAAAGCTTTCTTAGGTACCCTCCCCCCCGAAAGGCCAGGATTTAGGATACGGCGGCGATATTTAGATACCCATACTATATGATATTCGGTGCGATATGCACTATGTCCTGAAAGTCTTATTTCCATAAGTACATTGTAACATATCGCCGCCTACTCATTCATCCACGTGCAAGCCGCCCGTGATATTCTGCCCTTCGGGTTAATAAATGTAAACTATATTTTTCCTCTTCCTTAAAATAATTTATTTTGCTTTGCCAGTCATTTATTTTTCACCCTTAGCTGTTAAAATTACCATTCATATTTAGCATATATGATTTATGGGTAAGCTTATCTATCATGGCTGCCCTCATAACTGAATCTAAAAAGATTTCATCCCATCTATCAAAGGAGGGTTGATGGTAATTATGATCGATCTTCACAATACTTTCTAGTTAAAAAGATGAAAGACTTCCCGAACGCCCAATATCATAGAAAGTGCCTTAATATAAGCTTGCTGGAAACTATAAACACATTCTCTCTCCCATAAAAAATAAATAGAAATTTAATCTACTAATAACGGTTGTGAAAAACATCTCTGTCTTTCGCAACCGTTATTTTTCACATTACAAGATTTGCACCATGGTTTTTGTAAGGAAGCCTTTTGACTATCATTTATTCCAAGCAAAAAACAACTTATTTATTATTTAATCAGACCCAGCTCTCGATAAGCCCGTTCAGCACCTTCATGAAGTGGAAATACGGTATTAGTGTAAGCTATCGTTGGATCAAAAGGTTTCATTGCCGGAATAGCCTCTCTCACTAAATCTGGATGCGATAATACAACCTTGGTCATCTGGTAAACAATTTCTTCGTCCATTCCTTCATCAACAAAGACCAAGTGGTCAACAGCTACAGTTGGAAAGCTCTCTTTTACACTTGAATATACCCCAAGTGGGTAATTGCAAGGAATATAGCCATGCTGTTTAACAAGATAATCAATACTGTCTTGGCTAAATTTCAACCATCTCAGTCCTTTAATTGATGCATCCATATTTAATACATATGCAGAAGGCGCTCGAACTATGGCAAAGTGAGCATCGGCCTTTCCGTCAATCAACAATCTAGCGCAATCATCGGGGTGATTAAAAGAAATACTACCTCCCCAAGACTTAATATCGTCATAAGTAACTCCGTAACTGGCAAAAACTTGTCGGGCAAAAAGTTCATCCAAGCTCCCTCGGACCTTTAATGCCCATTTAAGGGGTATCTTTTTGGCTAGAAGCTCGCCTAGAGTTTTAATTTCTTTCGGAACAGCACCTGGTTGCACCACTAAAAATCCATAACTCATAACATTAAATCTCCAGAGGGTTCTCAAGTTTTTGAGCCCACCAGGAGCCTTCTCTCCAAAAAAATCACCTGTCCCTTCGTATGCTTGTCGAGCAATACCGAGATCAGTAATGCCAATTGCTTCATTCGGGTCTGCTTCAGTCACAACAATCGGGTTAGTCATTCCTCCACCCAGAATTACAGAAATTTTCAAATTAGGAATTTCCTTTTGACATTCTTCAGCCCAAATCACAGCAGGTGCCATATAGAGACCCCCGACTGCACCCGTATTAAATGTTATGTTATACTCCTTCCCTTCTTTTGCCGATACTATTGGTTGAAAGATGAAAATTAACATGCTAACCATGAGAAAAATAATAGTTAGTTTAACATTATTCTTTTTCATTTATATATAACCTCCTATTTTTTGTAGAAATCTATACAAAATTTCTTGTCAGAAATGGTCTGAATATATCAGACATCGATATCCCTGCCTTTATAAACAGAGAGTTCTCGTTAAAATACTAAAACGTTATTATATCCACATCCCCCCTTTCTCATCCATAGCAAGTGTCTTATTAGATCAATTTTTTTCCTAGTCTTTTTTATTATTGCTAATTAGACGGAGCCTATACTGCCAGAAAAAAATAATTAACATTCCGCTGATTCCAAATAAGTCACTCATTATTCCCGTCCACATCAGCCCGCAACCCATTAAAAATGCAACTACTTGCTGTAGGATGTTCATCTTAATGAGCAAAAACCCGGAAATTGAAATCACTATACTAACTACACCAATTATCGCTGTCAACAAAGAATAAACCCCCACTAGAAAACCTCCACTAAAGAGAAAAAGTAATCTTGGATTAAAAATTACAAAAAAAGGTATAATGTAAGCCGGTATAGCGATAATAAACCCTTTCAGCCCTGCACGCATAAAATTACAATTTGCAATTGTAGCAGCAGCGTAAGTGGTTGTACATACCGGGGGTGTAACGTTAGCAACTATACAATACATAAAAATAAACATGTAGGCAACAAAGGGATCAACACCAAATTTCATCATTGCAGGCGCCGCAAAAAGGGATGCAACCAAGAAAGCTCCCACTGGTGGTAATCCCATACCCAAAATAATCACCATTAAAGCTACCAAAAACAAAAGAAATAAAAGATTCCCTTGAGATAACTCGAGGATGATTGACGTCATTCTAAAGACTGTGCCAGTGGTTTGCAAGGCAGACACTGCCACTCCTGCCGTAATTAAAATTATAGCGATATTAACTACACGCCAAATTCCCGTTTCTATAGAAGCCATAATCTGTTTACCTCCCATTCTAGTCGCGGGGCTTAGCCAACTAATTACAATCACAGATAGGGTAGCTATTGTTACGGAATTATAGGCTGAGCGGCGCTCAGCTAATAGAGTAACCAGAATGATTACTGGGATAATAAGATTACCATATTTTTTAAAAGTCTCCATTAGGCTATGTGCTTTTTCTTTATATTTAGGAATCTTCATCCCAATTTTCACTGCTTCAAAATGCACAGACAGATAAATAGCTAAAACGTAAAGAATGGAAGGAACAATTGCTGCCTTCGCTACTTCAAAGTAACTTCTTTCGCTAAATTCAGCAATAAGAAAGGCTGATGCTCCCATCACTGGAGGTATCAACTGACCCAGAGTAGAGGATACTGATTCCACACCCGCAGCAAATTCCGCTTTAAATCCATACTTTTTCATTAAAGGTATAGTTACTACCCCGGTAGCAAAAACGTTCGCAACTCCACTTCCACAGACAGATCCAAAAAGTGCACTACTTATAACCGCAGCTTTAGCTGGCCCACCTATAGTTTTACGTGTAAGGATCGCTGTTATATCCTTGAAAAACTCACTTGCACCAGCCCCCTGTAAAAGTGCCCCAAAGAAAATAAACATGAATATTTCTGCCAAAGAAAGTGAAGTCAAAGAACCATACAAGCCATTTGAACTCAAAAAGAGATGTTCTAAAAGATTCTTAGCTGGGATACCAGGATGATAAAACGGCATTGGGAATATCATCCCGAATAAAGTATAAGAAATAAATAAAATAGCGATTATCATTAAAGGTTTCCCTACACTTCTGCGACAAAGTTCTAATATCAAAGCTATAGTCACAATACCAAAAAACCAGTCACCAATAGTTACATGATCAATAAAGGGCATCCGCCAAACGATCCGCTCATAATTCATTTGGACATAAACAGCAGAGGCAACTCCCAGAAGAGCAAAAGACCAATCATACCAGCAAACTTTCCCTGCTTCTCCTTTTTTAGAAGGGAATTTCATAAATCCTAGGAAAATTACAAAGGCCACGTGAATTGGTCTAACAACTAGCGGGTTTGGTGCCCCTATAATAGCTATATAGAAATGATAAAAACACATCAACAAAATAACAGCTTTAACTAAGATTTGATCAAAATTCCCCTTTACTTTAGATATCTCCATTATCTTTTGTCTTTACCCCTTTCATTTCTTACTTATATTCATAGTGAATTCTATTACCATTTTAATAGCTATTTTCTTATTTGATTATTCATATCCATTCCTTGCTATTTTAAATTCTTTTTATAATCCTAAAATACCATCAATTGCAAAAAGAAGTCCCTTTAAATCTGAAATCGTAGCTTCACCCATATGACCTATTCTAAAGGTTTTATCTTTTATCTCTTCAAGTCCATTAGAAATGATATAGCTTTTCTCACCAAGAGTTTTATTTAGATCATCTATATTAATTCCTTTTGTATTTTTCACGCATGTAACTGTATTTGACGCAAACTTTTCGTTGGCAAAGAGTTCAAATTTCCTCTTAACCCAACTTCTTACATAATTAGCCACTCCTATATGACGAGCAAAACGATTTTCTAAACCTTCCTTAAATATCTTATCTAATTGATAATTAAGGGCAAACATATGGGATAAAGATGGAGTTGAAGGGTACTGATAATCTTTCTCTTTAATATAATTATATAAGCGTAAAAGATCGAAATAAGTTCCTCTAAATTTAACTTTCTTAGCTGCTTCTAAAGCTTTTTCAGATATAGAGCAGACAGAAAATCCTGGAGGTAAAGCTAAACATTTTTGTACAGAAGCTAAACAAATATCAACCCCTAATTTATCTACTTCAATCTTTACCCCTCCTAAGGAACTGACCGTATCTAAACAAAAAATTACTTCTGGATATTTTTTCATTACCTGAGCAATATCTTCAAGTGAGTTCATTACCCCAGTAGATGTTTCATTATGAGTAACTGTGATAAGATCATATTTACCTGTAGATAAATTTTGGTCTACTAATTTAGCTGTTACGGGTTCTCCCCATTTTACTTCAAATTTATCAGCAGGAACATTGTTTCTTGCGGCCATCTCATACCACTGATTACCAAATACACCACAGGAAAATACCGCTGCTTTCTTCCGTGTACAGGAACGTATAGCACCTTCCATTAAACCACAAGCTGATGAAGTGGATAAGAGAATTTCATTTTTAGTGTACATTAATTTTCTCATCTTCTCACTGATGTCCCTTTGAAGTTTGGAGGCTTCTTTTGTTCTATGACTAATCATTGGATTAGCCATTTTCTTTAAAACATCTTCTGAAACGTTAGTTGGTCCTGGCGTAAATAATTTCTTATACATTCTTATTTTCCTCCTCGTTACAAAATTATTATTTAACAATAATGTAACATAAAATTAATACTCGCTGATCATATTCATTAATTAATTTTATCTTAATTTTATTTGGTACCTCTCAATATTACTCTTTGTCTTTCCAATTCACTCCCTAATTTTTTATAAATTAAATTTCTAGGGGAAACATTATATCTTAAACTTAATACACAAGCTACACCAGCTGCTTGCCCAGTTGCCATGCAAGTTCCCATCTGTCTCATTGACGCATTTGCTTCTCTACTACAAGATATACATCGTCCAGCAATAATTAAATTTTCAACTTTCTTCGGTATTAAACATCTATATGGTATATCATAAGATCCGCCATTTGGAATGGCTACCCTTTTCTGAAATCTCCCACTTCCATGTATATCAATATGATGTCCACATTTTGCCCGATTTTAGCTACTTCACCACAAAATTCATGACCTATTATCATCGGATTTTTCGCATGTACATTCTCACACCACTGATCCCAGTAATATAAATGAATATCTGTACCGCATATGGCTGCATTTTTGACCTTTATTAAAACTTCATTCTTGGAGATAATAGGTATAGGGACTTCCTTTATCTCTATTCCTTCTTTACGGTGGGTTTTATAAACCGCTTTCATTACAATCACCTTTTCATTATTAAATTTATTTACTTTTAGCTAATTTTGCTGCCATTTTAATAGCTTCTACCATACTCTCCTCATTAGCTCTTCCTTCACCCGCTTTTCCATAAGCTACCCCATGATCAACTGAAGTTCTAATAATAGGAAGACCTACAGTAACATTTACTCCACTCATAGTTGACCATTTATTAGTTCTTCCGTTATATTTAAATCCTAAAAACTTCATTGGTATATGTCCCTGATCGTGATACATTACCACAGCAATATCATATTGATTGCCTTTCACTTTAGAAAAAATTGTATCCGGGGGGATAGGCCCTTCAACTGTAATGCCTTCTTCTTTTGCCTGATCTATGGCTGGAATAATTTCCTTTCTTTCTTCGTTGCCGAATAATCCATTCTCACCTGCATGAGGATTCAAACCTGCAACTCCAATTCTAGGTTTTTCAATCCCAAAATCCTTCATAGCCTTATCTGCTAAACGGATGACAGTTAAAACTCTATCTTTCTTCACCAGGTCACAAGCCTTACGAAGAGAAACATGGGTAGAAACATGAATCACCCGCATATCTTTATCAGAGAGTATCATCGCATAATCTTTAGTATTAGTCTTTTCTGCAAAAATTTCTGTATGCCCTGCATAATGATAACCGGCCGCATTAATCGCTTTCTTATGAATAGGCCCAGTTACCACTGCATCTACTTTTCTCTGTTGAGCTAATTTAATTGCTTCAAATATATAGTCAATAGAAGCTTTCCCTGCTTTTGCACTTACTTCTCCATACTTAAATTCATGAAGTTTTATATTATTTAGATCTATTAGATCAATACTGCCAAATTCCCCTTTAATCTGTGCTGTATCTTCAATAATATTTAGCTTCAAATTTGAAGGAATAAAACTTAGGGCATCTTTCATTACTATTTTACTTCCAATAACTACTGGCTTTGACCTTTTATAAATCTCTTTATTGCTTAAAGCCTTTATAATAATTTCTGCGCCAATACCTGCAGGATCTCCCATAGTAATACTGATAATTGGTTTTCCCATTTAATTTAGGGTCTAAGACCCTTACCTCCAACCGGTAAGCTTCTTGATTAACTTAAATAAGGTATCCTTTTCTCCAAATCCACCTGCTTTAGTAACTATTTTCAAATTAAAATTTTTAAGGTTAGCTGTAGAAAGTGGGATACCAGGCAAAAGCTCATCTACAATATTTAAATTTTTAATATCGAGGGCAGAACAAACTCCCACAGCTATATCTCCTCCAGTTAAGATTAAATTTCTTACAGAGCTATTACTTACTATTTCTGCAGTAAGTTCTCCCAAAAACTTTCTAATAGTCAATTCTAATTCTCTAAAGCTTAGATTATATTTTTTCATTAGCTTGTTATTTATACTTTCCTTATCATTGTAAGCTGAGTAAGTATGAATAACTAAACCTTGTCCATTTTTTATAATGGAAATTGACTCTGTTAGATAATGTTCTAAAATTGTTTTTCTATTAGACCAAATTTCTTCTATATCAATGTTTAAGTCAAATAATTTTAATTCCTCCTTAAGGTGGGTTATCTGAGATTTTGTTATTGGATTTCTTGAACCGCCAACTATTAAAACAAGTCCTTTGTTCTTCTCCATATTGAGTTTGAATTTTCTATTCTTATTATAAATTTCAGGAAAACAATTAGCTAAACCAGCTGAACCAGCGTATAAAACTGATCCCTCGAATTTAACAATACTATCAAAAATATCCTTGAGATGCACTTCCTCGGCAGCATCAACTATTATAATTTTATTCCCCTCCTGATATAATTTGTTTAGCTTTTTAACAATAACCTCTTGGCCTTTAGTCACATCTATAAAATCAATTCTCGTTATAGGAAGGTTAGTTTGCTGTCTTAATAGGGAAGGTATGAAAGAAGCATCCCCTGCCTTTAGGTCGCCACTATAATATTTGCTTAATCCTAAGGGTTTCCCGTTTACAATAAGATATCCACCAACAGTGATACGTTGATGTGAAGGAAAGGTAGGGGTAAGAACACAGATATCTTTTTTTAAAAAATTCATTATCTCTTCAAGTTCTGCTCCTATACAACCCCTTAAAGTCGAATCTATTTTTTTGTAGAATATATCTTTATCGCTGAAATTTAGCTTTTTTAATACCTTGCTTAATCTTTGGCGAACAATTTTTTCATCTGCTACTTCCCTCGTCTCAGTATCAATTACTAAAACATCTATTTCGTCTTCGCCAGGAATAATTATATTTCCTGATTCTTCTAATATTGAAACAACTGCATTATATCCCTTTTTAGAAAATTGAACCCCCGTATCACTTGCCCCGGTTAAATCATCTGCTATAATATAGAACATATCCCTGCCTTATCTTTCTTTAAAAAAATTATACTTTACTGATTATTTTAATTTTTCTTTATCTAACTACTTTAATAAGCAAATATCGTGCCAATCTTTTATTTTTTAAAATATTTTTTAATATTCCCTTATATTTAAAGGTAAAAACGCCAGTAATAAAATAATAATTAGAATATAATAAATAATGTTATTAAATAATAGATTTTATTTTGAAACTATTTGAATATATAATATTAATAAAAAAACACTATTCAAATTAGTTTTAAAGTGTATAAAACTTAAGAAGTTTCATTTTGAATAGTGTTTCATAATGATAATTTATTAATTCTATAGTATTATTTAATATTCAACTTTCTCCATAATGTGGTCCTGCCAATACCTAACCTTTTTGCTGCCGCGGCTTTATTCCCTTTTTCTTCTTGAACAACTCTTTTAATGATGCTTCTTTCAATTCCTTCTAAGTTCCCTATTAAGGGAATGCTCATATCACTCTTAGAGACATCATCTCTATTTAATCCAAGTTTATTCCCTGGCAGAGAGTTCATAATCTCTCTAACTAAACTAGTCCTGATATAATCTTCTTGGGTCCTAACCATTAATCTTTCCACGATATTTTCTAATTGTCTAACATTTCCTGGCCAGATGTAATTTTCTAAAATTTGTATACCTTCTGCTGAAATACCTCCAATTGCTTTTTTTAGTCTTTGTCTGTGCTTTTTGATAAAAAAATTTACTAATAAAGGGACATCTTCTCTTCGCTCCCACATGGGAGGAAGATTTAAATTTAACACATTGATTCGGTAATACAAATCTTCTCTAAATTTCTTTTTCTCAACCAATTGATAAAGATCTTTATTAGTAGAAACTATAACTCTGACATCAACGGGAGTTAACTTATCATCCCCTACTCTTCTGACTTTACGCTCTTGAATAACTCTTAACAATCTAGCTTGAATATCTGGCGAAATTTCTCCTATTTCGTCGAGAAAAATAGTCCCTTTGTGAGCTTGCTCAAAGAGACCCATTTTCCCTTCCTTTTTTGCACCTGTAAATGCACCTCCAACATATCCAAAAAGCTCACTTTCTAGAAGACTTTCTGGAATAGCAGCACAATTAAAAGCCAAAAATGGATTATTTTTTCGCGGGCTAGTATTATGTATAGCTTGAGCAAAAAGTTCTTTGCCAGTTCCAGTTTCACCATAAATTAATAGAGGCGAATCAACTTGCGCATAGTTTTCTGCCTCTTCTTTGGCCTGCGCTATTGCTGGGCTTTGCCCAATAATATCTTCAAAAGTATTTTCAGCAACATGTCCTTTTAAGTATAACTCTTCCCTTATCCTCTGTTCCATTTTTTGTATTTGAGAAATCCTATGAAGAGTAGCTACCACCCGAACTATTTCATTATTAATTTTAATTGGAATAATATTGGCCACAATTTTTTTATCTCCAATTGTCCACATCTTGTCCTTTTCTTCATAGCCTTTATGGATAACCTTTAAAAGATCCATAGTAGGAAGAATCTCTTTTATATTTTTTCCTATTACTTTATAAGCTTTCTTTTCAAAAATTTCCTCTGCCCGAGGGTTAAATGTATCAATAATACCCCTCTTATCTATACCAATGATACCATCATACGCAAAATTAATAATGCTTTCTATATGTTTAGTCTTCTCAATTTCCTGCTTTCTAACCTGAGCTACTCTTTCCGCTTCTAAAATTGCTTGAGTTAAGGCCTCTTTACCTGATCTAATTAGAAGAGCATTCATCCCTAACTGTTTAGCTATTTTTACAGAAATAGTATCTCCAACCACCCAATGGTAATTTTGCTCCTTTATCTCAATAAGTTTTTTTTCAATATAGTGGGACTGGTCGTGCCAATCTTCTTTCAAAGTTAAGAGTTTAAGATTAAGGCCCATGATATCCCCCAGATCTTCAATACCATAAGTAAAAGGGCTAAAGCCAACGACAGCAATCCTATCCGTTTCTTGCTGGGCCTGGTGAAGAACACGGATTAAATCGTATCCACTAACCTGAACTTCAACAATAGGAAGATTTGTCATTTTTTTCTTAATGGCAATTGCTGTTCCACCTCTACTAATTAATACCTCTACTCCTTGTTCTTCTAATTCAACTGCCTTGCAGGCTCCTTCCTCTAAATCTCCAATTACCACTGGTATATTTTTATTCATCTCTCGGCAGACTTCAGAAAATAATTCACCTAATTTTTTATACGGAGCAATAAATGCTATAGAACAATACAATTTAAATCCTCCTTTTACGAAGTCCTTTATTAAATATTATTCCGTTTTTCAGAAAGTCGATAATTTATTAGTCTCCCAAGGGGTAAACTTTTTATTAAATAATCAATGGTATGCTCTGTGTATCCTATTATCCGAGATAATAAATATAACTGTAAATTTCTTAGTCAAACCCAGCTCATTTTACAAATCGCAGTAATTCTTATAATAAATAATTCATTTCTATACACATTTTAATTATATCATAACTCGTTTACCTGAGCTAACTTTAACTAATGGATATCTGTGTCAACTTTTTGGAGATAGTTTTTTTTAAAAAAATAATCTAACTTATAGGAGATCTACTCTGGTTATTATTGGGGATTAATATCTCGGTAAATTTATAGACTTATCCTTATGATTTTATGAGAGTTTGTGTTGGGCTGCCCTTCTGTAACTTAACCTTGTGGTAACCCAAGCAGAAATAGGTTCATGCCCTTTCCCTTCTGATACTGTCCAAGATTGTAGGAGGGCGGTCCATCTATAGAACGAATTAATCATTAAGATAATGGTTGTTCTAGGGTTTTGATAACCTAATCAATTACAAACTCATCCATTATTATACTAACATATTTTCTTATGAGTATGTAATATGTTATATCTATCTTACAAGTGTCTTGATTTATCGAGCCCGAATGATAGTTGGACAGATAAATCTGTCCCCTGTAAAAGAAACTAATTCCCCCTCATCCTAACCCTCTCCTCTAGTGGAAAGTGAATAATCTTTATATAACAAGAATCCTATCTAAAAAATTAGTGAACTAATTAAAATGCTATATTGTTTCTCTTAATCTCCTGGCTTTTTGGAATTCTTCTTTCAAGCTGCTCGGATCATTTTTGAGTTTATCTTCTATTGCTTCAAAATAATTTCTAAATTCCTGTATCACGCATGGCCTCCCTTCTGTTCCTAATCACTACCCTTCTTACGTTTTAATATTTTTTAGCAGTATAAAAAATACTAAAACTATCCTAAGAGCTTATATGTGCGACACCGAGGGCGTTTATAGAAGACTCTACACCACAAAAAATTGCAGCAAAGATATTAAGCGCAAGGCTTTTTTGTGGTGCCGGCTTCTACAAACGCCGGGAGAAGAATTGCAAAGAGAAGAAAAAAGATGATCATCCCCTTGCGATAGGCAAAAACTACATAAATAAAATGTTTCTTTTCTTTTAACTTTTTATTTATGGATGTTTTTACTTATCGCTAACCATTAAGAATCCGAAAATATTAGCCACCGAAAATGAAGGTAAAAAGTTCCCGCAATTATTCCCTCATTTACTTTTTATCTTGTTTTTACGGGTAAAAGACTAATTCACCGTTCGCTATCCGCTACACATTCTATATCAGAATAAAGATATATACGAGGGGAAGATTTTCCCTTCTTATATATCTTTTAAGCGTTCGTCTTCTCTCTGCATTACACGATAAAAATAAATTCAAATTTTCGCTTCTCCTAAATTTTAATTATTTTTTGAGTGTTATGCCTCTTTTTTCGCTTTTCTATTCCTTATATTACTTTTTATAAAAGAGGGAGGTTTTCCCCCTGTTTATAAAAAGCAATAATCCTTTTCTCTTCTCAGCAATACTCTCACTGGTAAATTACTATTTACCCTGGGAGTGTATTGCTCTTTCTTTTTACTGCTTACTGCCCGATGATATTTTTTTTGAGTCAACGGGAAGATGTTTTTAATCTTCCTGTAAAGACTCAGAAAAAAATTTGTTCGGGCAGATCGTTCGGCAATATAAAGATATTTCAACCAGGTAACTGAAAAGGTTTTTTGTACCCCTGCAAGCAGTAACTTGCATAGTAAAAAAACCTTTTGTGTTACCTGGATGGTTACATTAAAAGGAAAGAGCAACATTTGTCAGTAGTGAATACTTTCACTGCTGCCAAATGTTGCGGTATTGTCTTTGCACTTATGAAGCAATATGAGTCTAAAAGCGGGCTTCTTTTAGTCTCATATTGCATTCATAGGTGCGTCCTATATTTGGTTTTCTTCTCTCCGGATTAAAATATATTTTCTAAATAGGGGCTGTTTTTGCCTTATTTAGTAAAATATATTTTAATCCACTCTTCCGGTGATCACAATCTAAAAGGATTTTTCCTTTTAGGTTGTGTTAACCGGTCTTTCTTCCTTTTTTAAAGTTCTCTGGTTTTGAAGTTCTCTTTTTTAAAGTTCTCTTGCTCTTACCACCTGTTGATATTTTTCTTTGGTCCAACGGGGATATGTTTTTAATATCCCCCCATGTAAGGGCCAGAGAAAAATTTGAACAGGTGGTTATTCCTGGCGGCAATATTAAGACAATCAACCAGGCAATAGAAAAGTATTTTTTCCTATTCCTAAAATGCTTTTGAATTGCCTGGATTGTTACGAAAAAAGGGTCTGCGGAAGCAAATAGACTAACAGAGACAGAATAGGGGCGGGGCAAGGGAGAGAGGGTCTCGATAATGGCTGCGCTTATGCTTGTAGAGTAGGGGGTGAATCGACCGCAGTTTTTCCTTCCCCCTTATGCTTCCCCCCTAATTATAAATAGCCTAACCTTGGTTTTTTTGCGGTGGCGAATAAAGCGAAGCAACAGCGGGGCATAAGAGCGTTATCCCCGCATTTATACTTAGAAGCGTCCCCGCGAGCGTAGCTTTTGAGCCAAGGAGCAATAATAAAAAGAAGGGGGTTAAGAGAGGGGTCTTAGGGGGGATTTAAGGGGGAAGGAAAGTTACCCGCCCCGTCGGTGTGATTGTAAAATTATAGTAGCCGGAATGAATTAATCGGATTGGTTAAAATAAATTAAATCAGATTAGGCAGAGTGGCCAGGATTGATTAAATCGGGAATGATTGAATTAGATTAGATAAAATATAAGAAAATTACACTATAATTTCTGTTAACCTTGGGCAACTGCAGGAGGTTAACGACATTACAAAATTAAATGTGAAATATTAGAAAACATCGTCTTGGCATGGTAATGAATAATGAGAGAGAAAAAGTGGGTCCTCAATTTTATACAGCTCTTATTATTTTCTAAAATCCTTCTTTGGATATTTCGTTAATACTATATAGGCTTTCAGAAAACTCGCTCTTTAAAAATTAAATATTAGGAAGGAAAGATTTTACAAAACGAATCTTATCTTTGTTACCTGTCTTAGCAGCAGTCAAGGCTATAAGAAGAACAGTAATGTGGGCGATAGTACAGTGATTAGAGATAGCCCGGAGTCCTCTTACACTCGGATTTTGCATACAAAGGTCAAGTAACCTGGAAAATATCCTTTCGCACCCACTGCGGAGGTTATAAATTTTCTTAAATTTCGGAGTTCCATAAGCAATCTGTTTGCGGATATCTTCACTGACTACTTGAGTATAGGCAAAACAACCTGTGCCTTTTACAAACTGGGGATGCATCCAGGGACAGAAGGGATGTTCTTTTCTAAACTTTTTAGAATGGATAATAGGACAAACAAACTTGACTCTGGTTCTGTTTCCTTCTTTGAATTTGCCCCAGTATAACATCTCA
>Ga0209979_1001862_pt1 | contig 21646 bp, 20 predicted proteins | sample AnhtaG_FD_183114 | JGI IMG/M metagenome (GOLD analysis project Ga0209979, IMG submission 183114) | Deep subsurface microbial communities from Anholt, Denmark to uncover new lineages of life (NeLLi) - Anholt_01485 metaG (SPAdes) (version 2) | ecosystem: Environmental > Aquatic > Marine > Oceanic...
ATAACACCGCTTTCGCCGCTTCACAAGCAAATCCTGAGATACCTGCGTCTGCCAATATCGCTTTACACCGACCTGGCACATTACTGATAATTCGGGAAAGCCTCGTCAAATTTACGCGAAACTCGAGTTATCGCTTGGAGTCTAATCTTTCTCCTCCAGCGTCCAACTGGTCTCCGGGTCGCGCAGGAAATGGTCAATGTCGGCCGCAGCGTGCTTGCCGCCACCCATTTGTGGAGAAACCCAGCTTTCGATGCCAGAAGCGAGCTGGGTTCCTTGGTCCACAGCCAGCTCAAGACTCACCTTAGGTCACCAGCAAGCTAAGAAGCCGGGTTTCTTGAGGCTCCTCGCCCAAAAAGGGAGGGGTATACCTCTTCGTTTTATGGGAATGATAAGCCAAGGCACCGAAGGTAGGAACCGCCCCGGAACATCACACCGAACAGGGAGAGACCGATGCCAAAACATATCCGATATGCCCTACTCTCTGCAGCCGTGCTCCTGACGCTGGTGTACACCTTTGGGGTGCCCAGGCAGGCCCTAACCCAGGGGCCTGTGCTGCAGATGGCTCCCACGCGGCCTGCGCCTCTCGATCTCCCTTCGCCAGGCACGGGGTTTGTTCCACCGCCGATGGACCTCTCTCACCTGACAGGCCAGAGAATGCCGGAGAAGTTCCTGTCCCAGGGGGATCTCCCCAGCAGTTGGGATTGGCGCACCCAGGGTATGGTCACCCGAGTGAAGGATCAAGGCGATTGCGACGCGTGGTATGCCTTTGCCGCTATTGCCAACATCGAGTCCAAACTGCTGATTGACGGCGCGGACGCATACGATTTCTCGGAGAACAACGCCAAGGAGTGCAATTGGTATGACGCTAGTTGCCGTGGCGGGAACTACGATATCATAGCCGATCTGTTCTCCAAGAAAGGCACGGTGCTGGAGTCATGCGATCCATATGTCCCCAAGGACACACTGTGCGAGTCTGCCTGCCCATATCAGAAGACGCTACTGGATTGGCGGATTATCTCAGGCAATCCAGTGCCGGACACGGAGGTACTGCAGGCATACATCCATAACTATGGCCCGGTCTATGCGACGATGTATGCCGGTTATGACGATGACTGGCACGAAGAATTCTCGAACTATGACGGTTCCTACACGCTCTACTATCCGGGAGCAGAGGAGCCAAACCACGCGGTGCTGATCGTAGGCTGGGATGACAGTCTCACTCACGCGGGGGAAGACATGGGCGGCTGGATTGTGAAGAACAGTTGGGGCACCGACTGGGGAGGTACATGCGGCTACGGCACGGAGAAGGGCTATTTCACTATTGCCTACGGCTCGGCCAGCATCGGCATGTACTCCTCCTTCATGTACGACTGGCAGGACTACGATACAAATGGCGATGTCATGTACTACGATGAGGGAGGCAACTCCAATGCCTTCGGATGTGGCAGCACGACCGCTTGGGGGCTGGCCAAGTTCTTCCCTCCCAGTGATACCAAGGTCACTCGCGTGGAGTTCTGGACTATAGACGCTACTACCGACGTTGACGTGTATATCTACGACGACTTCGACGGGTCAGCGCCCAGCAACCTGTTGGCTCAGAAGCTGAACAACTCCTTCGACGAGGCGGGCTACCATTCGGTAGCCCTGGACTCGCCCCTGGCAGTGACGAGCGGCGACGACATCATCGCGGTAGTGAAGTTCACCAATGACAGTTTTACCTTTCCGCTTGTGGCCGATGCGTACGGCCCGGATGAAACGGGGCGCACATATATCAGTTGCGATGGCAGCAGTGGTTCGTGGACTGACTTGGGAGCATACGCCGCTGACGATGTAGCTATCCGCCTGCGCACTTCGAATCCGAATGTGGGCATTGACAAGGCAGTGATCGCGACTGACTTCCAACCCGGCGACCGCATCACCTTCACGCTGGCTATCGCCAACACCGGCGGCACGATTGCCTGCGGAGTTGTCGTCACTGACATGCTGCCCGCCCAAGTGCTGCCACCTAGCTTTGTTGCTAGCTCGCTGACGGTAACCCGAAGGCTACCTAGCCGCTACGTATGGGATGTTGAACCGCTGGACGTGGGGAGGACTGGGGTGATCACCATCACTGGCTTGATCAGTCCTGGCTTGCCCTCAGATTTCGTCATTGTCAACCGGGCGACGATCTGGGATCCAGAGGACAGCACTCCAGCCAATAACACCGATGTGGTCATCGTAAATGGGTACGTCGTCTACCTGCCCCTGGTCATGAAGAACTGACTGAGGCAAGGGGGACTGAAGTCGCTACTACTCCAGGTTCAATGCACGAGATGAGCCCCCGCTCCTCGATCACGAGGGACGGGGGCTCGCCGTCAATGGGGCCTTATCGCTGGGAGCCTATTCTCTCTCCTCCCGCGTCCAACAGGCCTCTGGGTCGCGCAGGAAACGGTCAAAGTCCGCTGCAGCGCGCTTGCCCGCACCCATGGCGCTGATGACCGTCGCCGCGCCGGTGACGATGTCCCCCCCGGCCCACACCCGTTCCTTGGTGGTACGCCCTGTCTCCTCATCGGCCACCACCGTCCCCCACCTCGTCCGCTCCAGCCCCTCCACCGCGCTGAAAATCAACGGGTTGGGGCTGGTGCCGATGGCCACGATGACTACATCCACCTCCATGTCGAATTCCGATCTGGGGATGGGAAGGGGCCGCCGACGACCGCTCGCGTCCGGCTCGCCCAGCTCCGTGCGGATGCACCTCATGGCAGTGACCCACCCCTCCTCGTTCCCGTATATCTCCACCGGGTTAGTGAGCAATTTGAACTGTATCCCTTCCGCCTCGGCGTTCTCAACCTCCTCGACGCGGGCCGGCATCTCCACTCGCGAGCGGCGATAGACGATTGCCACCTCCTCCGCTCCCAGCCGCAGCCCACAGCGGGCGGAGTCCATGGCCACATTCCCCGCGCCGATGACCGCCACCTGTTGGCCAATGAGGATGGGGGTATCATACTCCGGGAACTGGTAGGCCTTCATCAGATTGGTGCGGGTCAGGAACTCATTGGCTGACAGCACTCCGATGTAGTTCTCACCGGGGATGCCCAGAAAGCGGGGCAGCCCGGCTCCGGTGCCCAGGAACAGGGCATCGTAGCCCTGCTCACCCAAGAGCTCGTCAATGGTATATAGCTTGCCGATCACACTGTTGAGCCTGAGCTCCACGCCCAAAGACTTGACATAATCTACCTCAGCCTGGACGATCTCCTTGGGCATCCGGAACTCGGGGATGCCGTAGCCGAGCACGCCGCCCGCTTTGTGCAGCGACTCGAAGATGGTCACCTGGTGTCCCACGCGGGCCAGGTCGGCGGCGCAGGTGAGCCCGGCCGGCCCGGCGCCAATGACGGCGATGCGAAGGCCGGTGGGCAGTGGAGACTGGGGCAGGGCATCCTGATGGGCCAAGGCCCAGTCAGCCACGAACCGCTCCAGCCGGCCGATGGCCACGGGCTCATATTTCTTGCCCATGACGCACACCGCTTCGCATTGGGTCTCCTGGGGGCACACCCGGCCGCAGATGGCGGGTAGGTTGTTGTCCCTCTTGAGAATCTCCACCGCCCGGGGGAGGTCTCCCTCCTGCAGGGCGCTGATGAAATCAGGTATCTGAACTGCCACCGGACAGCCGGAGATACAAATCGGTTTCTTGCATTGCAGGCAGCGCGCTGCTTCCATCTGGGCCTGCTCCAGGGAGAAGCCCAGAGCCACCTCGTTGAAATTGTGGCGGCGGACCTCAGAGTCCTGCCGGGGCATCTCAACGCGCTCAGGTATCACTTTCGCCATGGCAATCTTCTTTGGCCTCCACTCACTTGAGCTAGACAAGTGTGTAATTGAGCACCCACCTAAGGGGCTCTACTCTGACTGGCCCTCTTTGAAAAGCTCCAGGGTCCTCTTCTCCTGCTCCAGGTACATGCGCTGGCGGGCCATCAGGAGATCCCAGTTCACCTGATGTGCGTCGAACTCCGGGCCGTCAACACAGGCGAAGAAGGTCTTTCCACCTACCTCCACCCGGCAGCCGCCACACATGCCGGTGCCATCTATCATGATGGGGTTGAGGCTGACGATGGTCTTGACCCCGAAGGGTTGAGAGGTGAGGCTGGCAAACTTCATCATGATGGCCGGCCCCACGGCCCAGATGCGATTGATCTCCCTTCCGCTCTCCAGAAGCTCCTTCTCTGGCATGGTCACCAATGCCTTGCGCCCGTAGGAGCCATCGTCGGTGCAGACGATGAGCTCGTCGCTTACCTCCAGCATGCGACCCTCCCAGAAGAGGAGTCCCTTGTTGCGGGCACCGATGATGGAGATGGTCTCATTGCCCGCCTCGTGCAGGGCCCGCGCGATGGGGTAGATAGCGGCGATGCCCACGCCCCCGCCGATGCACAGCACTGTGCCGTAGAGCCCGACCTCGGTGGGGTTGCCCAGCGGGCCGGTGAGGCTGGCCAGCGTGTCACCCACTTCCAGCGTGCCCAGGTGGTAGGTAGTCTTCCCTACCTCCTGGAAGATGAGGGTAAGTGTCCCTTTCCCCCGATCGAAATCGGCAAAGGTCAGGGGGATCCTCTCCCCCTCTTCCACCACGCGTAGAATGGCGAACTGCCCGGCACGAGACTTGCGGGCGATCTCCGGGGCGCGCACTTCGATCAGCTTGGTGACCGGCGCCAGTTCCTCCTTGGCCACAATCTCATACACATGGACCTCCTGATGTGTCGGTTACAAAGTGGGGACGAGTGGGGCCTGCCACTCGTCCACCTTTTCGCTGTCTCTTGCGGTGATTATATTGTAAGGCCAGATGCTTGTCAAGGGCGATTTACCCGAAGGCACTCTCCCCGGGCGATGACCACCCGCAGGCCCTGAGCTTGCAGTGCGTCGCGCAGCGCCCTCTTGCTGATCGTACGGTCGGTGGGGTCAATGGTGACCAGATGGTCCACACCGCAGGCACGCAGGATTCCTTCCAGTTGCACAGCCCGAGCCTGACTCCCTCGCGCATCCCGTCCACTGCCCGGATGAGGCTGTCCCCCCGTCAGCGCTGCCGAGCCATTGTCCAGGATCAGCACCAGGATATGGGCTCCGCTGGTTACCGCGCTGAGCAGGCCATTCAATCCCGTGTGGAAGAAAGAGGAGTCGCCTACCAGCGCGATGGGCAGCCCCTCCACGCCGGACAGCCACAGCCCTGATGCCAGGCCGATGGCTGAGCCCATGGAGTGCTTTACGTGCAGCATCTCAAAGGGAGGCTGGTGGATGCGGATGGAGCAGCCGGGGTCGGCGCAGATCACTGCCCCCCTTTTCAGCTCAGCCAGTGTATCCCGCAGTGCCTCGAAGAGGGGGATGTAGAAGCAGCCCTCGCACAACCCCTGCTGTGAGGGGCGGGGGGCTGCCTTTTCCGCGATTCCGATGGATGGTGGCAGTGGCTCGCCTCGCAGTTCTGCCATGGCGGCCCCGATCTGCTCCGCCGTCAATGCCCCTTCGCGGGGCAGGTGCCCCGTCTCCTTGCCCTGGATGTCGAGGGCCAGGCCCCGGCGCTGAGCCAGGGACCGCAATCGCTCCTCCAGGAATGGCTCCGTTTCTTCGACCACCAACAGCTTTCGCTTGCTGGTTAGAAAAGCGGCCAAGAACTCCTCAGGAAGGGGGTACAGCGTGCCAAGCTTGAGCACGCTCACATCGGTCGGGATCCCCTGCGGCAGGGCCTGGAGCAGTTTCACATGGGCGAAGCCAGCGGCCACAATCCCCTTTAAGCCCTGGCCTTCCACCGCGTTGAAGGGAGAGTGATCGAAGCGCGCGGCCACTTCTGTCAGGCGCTGGCGTAATCGGCGGTGGTTAGGGACCACGTTGAAGGGGAGCGAGACCCACTTCAGTCCCTGGGGGGCGAAGCTGGGGGGCCGAGGGGGAGCGCGTAGAAGGTGAGGAACCATTCCGCGCTGCCGTGAGAAATCGCGCGTCTCCCGCACCACGATGGGAAGTTTCATCTCTTCCGAGAGATCAAAGGCGGCGCCCATCATCGCCGCCCCCTCGGCGGGCGATGCCGGTTCCAGCAGCGGCAATTCGGCGAAGGCGGCCAGGTAGCGGGAGTCCTGTTCATTCTGCGAGGCCCAGGCCCCAGGATCGTCGCCCACCAGGATCACCAGCCCGCCCGGCACGCCGGTCAGGTTGGCGGTCATCACCGGATCAAGGGCAATGTTGAAGCCCACGCTCTTCACGCAAACCAGCGCCCGCTGCCCGGCCAGCGATGCTCCCAGCGCTGTCTCAAAGGCCACCTTCTCGTTAGCCGACCACTGGATGTGCACCTCGTCAGGTGCGCTTGTGGCCAGCAGGTGCTCGACCACGCCGCTGCTGGGCGAGCCGGGATAGCCGGTGACCACACGGACCCCGGCGGCCCAGGCACCGTAGGCCAGAGCTTGTTCGCCATGGAGAAAGTCAGATGCCATGCTCGGCAGACCTTTTCATACTAGCTCCTCTGTCGGAGAATGTGCATGCGCATTCCTCAGTAGCGTCTCAGGATTATGATAGCCTGCTCAAAAACAGGGGGGCGAACAGAATCGAAATCGTGGTCAGGATCGTTATTAGCACATCCAGCGAAGGGCCAGCCGTATCCTTGAAGGGGTCTCCTATGGTATCTCCAACAACCGCGGCGCGGTGTGCTAGCGATCCCTTACCACCCAGGTAGCCTTCCTCGATCAATTTCTTGGCGTTATCCCAAGCTGTGCCTGCGTGGGCCATGAATATAGCCATGGGGAAGGCGGTTACGATGCTGCCGATTAATAGGCCTCCCACGGCTTCCGGCCCAAGGGTGAAGCCCATGATGATGGGGACAGCTACTGCCATAAGGCCCGGGAGGAGCAGATTCTTCAAGGCGGCGGCTGTGCTTATGTCCACGCACCGGGCGTAATCCGGCTGGGCCTGTCCCTCCCTCAGGCCCGGTATCTCCCTGAACTGTCTTCGTATCTCCTCCACCATTTGGAAGGCCGTCTTTCCCACAGCCTGCAAGCAGAGGCCGCTGAAGAGGAGGGGCAAGGTGCCCCCGATGAAGAGGCCGACTATGACAGATGAGTGGGTGAGGACCACGGTTTCGAGGTCGGCGTGAAACATGTAGACCAGGAATAAGGCGATGGTTTCGAACCCTGCATCGCTTATGGCGAACCCCTTACAGATCGCTTTGGTCGTGTTGCCCACTGAGTCCAGGACATCGGTAGTCCTTCTAACCGCTGGGCCCAGAGCGGCCATCTCGGCGATCCCGCTGGCGTTATCGACAATGGGGCCGAAGGCATCCACGGCCACGATGATCCCGGCTATGGACTGCATACCGAGCGCAGCGATCGCCACGCCGTATACACCGGCGAACTTGTGTGCCAGAAAAATCGCCCCGCAGATAACGACGATCGGAAGGGCGGCGCTTCTCATCCCCATCGCCAGGCCGGTGAGGATGGTGGTGGCGGCTCCCGTTTGAGATGACTCGGCGATCGCACGTACCGGGGGTCTATCCGCTGAAGTGTAGTATTGGGTGATCAAGCTGAGCAGCAGGGCCGCGGTTATGCCCGATAGGGCGGCGTAGAACACGTTCAACTCGCCGAACACACCTTGCGCCAGGAAGCCGGCGGCGATGGTCACCGAAATACCTGAGGCGAAGATGCCCCCACTGAGGGCCCTTTGGGGGTTGGCTACTTTTAGCGCTCTTACCAAAAGCATCCCCAGAATCGTGGAAAAGATCCCCACTGCTTGAAAGGCTAGAGGGAATGCCACGCCTTCTCTCCCATATTCCATCGCTCCTATAGCCCCTATGAGCATGGCAGCCAGGATGCTCCCCACGTTGGATTCGAACAAATCCGCTCCCATCCCGGCCACGTCGCCGACGTTGTCGCCTACCAGGTCCGCTATTACGCCGGGGTTTCTCGGATCATCCTCCGGTATGGACTCCTCAATCTTGCCCACCAGATCGGCCCCCATATCGGCGGCCTTGGTGTAGATGCCTCCACCCACCCGGGCAAACAACCCCACCAAGCTGGCCCCCACGCCGAATCCAACGATCTCAAAGGGATCTCCGCTGGCAAGGTACAGGAGGTAGATGCCCAACAGTGCCAGGCCAACAACCATCATGCCCATCACGCTTCCACCCTGAAAGGCGACCATCAATGCATTGTGCAACCCGCTTCTCGCCGCATGAGCTGTTCTAACGTTGGCCCTGACTGCTACTACCATGCCCATGTACCCGGCCAGTGCCGAACAAATGGCACCTGCAACGAAGGCCAAGGCAGCAAAAGCTCCCAACACAAAGCCCAAGGCTATTGCCGATAGGACCACGAAGACAGCTATCATCCTATACTGCCTATTCAAGTAAGTCATCGCCCCATCTCGGATGGCCTCGGAGATTTCCTTCATGCGAGTGTTTCCAGCTTCATGCCTGACGACGCGCCAAGCCGAGTAGAGTGCGAACAACAGCGCAGAGATACTGGCCACGGGTGCCAGCAATTCATATGCCATGGTTGACCTCCTCGTCAGCTCTCAAAACCGCCCAGAAAAAGGGTTCCTATCAGGGCACAGCCTCCCGCCATCACCAGCCCGCCCGGCACACCGCTCAGGTTGGCGGTCATCACTGGGATGAATCTATTGTAGCTCAATTAGTCAATTTCGCAAGGCTCTCTTCAGAAGTGCGGGCATTTAGCTTTTCCAGAACACCTCGCGCAGCGCGTCGCGGTCGGCCGCGGCAGGAACGTACTCGCCCGTCAGCCGGATGGCCCCGTAGCGACAGACGTCCTGGCACTGCCCGCAATAGGCACAGCGGTCGTGGTAATGGATCAGCCGGAACTTCTCGCGGCTCTCGCGCTCCAGCTCCAGCGCAAAGGCCGGGCAATCCCGCACGCACAACCCACACCCCCGACAGAGATCCATATCGATCACTACGCGGCCCCGGAAGTAGGGGGGCAACTCAAGCGGCGCGAAGGGGTAGCGCACCGTGATCGGCCTGGTGAACAGCGTGCGCCACAACTGCGGCAACAGGTAGACCAGCGAATGCAGACGGGACATCTTTATCCAACCCCTATCCAGATTATGGTCAACATCTGCGCCAGCGCCAGCGGCGCCAGCACCCGCCAACCAAGGCTCGCCAGTTGGTCAATGCGCAGCCGGGCGTAAAGCACGCTGGCCACTGAGAGCGCCAGCAGGATGAGCAGTACCTTGACGCCGAAGATAAGCGCGGCCGGGACGGCCAGTCCGATGCCAGGGCCACCCAGGAAGAGATTGACCAGCAGGAAAATGCCCACCACGGTCTGCATGTGCAGCGTGAGGTGCCACAGCGCCAACTTGCGCCCACTGAACTCGGTCAACGGGCCGGCAACGATCTCTGACTTGGCCTTGGGGATGTCGAAGGGCGACCGCTTCAGCTTGCCGATCAGCCCCACGATGGCCAGCAGGAAGCCCAGCGGCTGTACGAGCGCCATCCAGACCGTCTCCGACTGTTGTGCGGCGATGCGCGCGATGGACCAGGAGCCGCTGAGGATGGCCGGGCCGCTGAGCGCCATCAAAAAGGGCACCTCGTAGGCAAAGTATTGCAGCAGCGAGCGGCTGCCGCCCACGACGCTGTAGACGCTGACGGAGAGCCAGCCGGCCAGGAAGTAGGCCAGCGCCGGGATGCTGAGCAGGAAAAGCACCACGATCAAATCGCCCTCGAAAGCACTGGTCACCCATCCGCCAACGGGGATATAGAGCGCGGCGGTCAGCACCGTGGCCAGCGACACCATCGGCAGCGCCGCGCAGGCCCACTCGTGGGCTCCAGTGGGCAGCAGGTCCTCCTTGGCCATTAACTTGATGAAATCGGCCAGCGGCTGGAACCAGGGCGGCCCGATACGCCCCTGCAGGCGGGCCGCCACCTTCCGGTCAATCCACTGGAAGGCCAGCGCGCAGACGAATAGGAAGCCAAAGCCGGGAAAGACCAGCAGCGCAAACAAGGCAGATAACCAGTCGGTCATACCCTCAACCTCCTCACCGGTCGGCGCAAGCGATGCACAGGTCCACGCCGGCCAGCACGGCGGGCACGTCGGCGGTGTTGACGTCCCGCAGTTGGTCGGGCAGGGTGATCAGCGTCGTCAGCGTGGGCGTGCGTATCTTGACCCGCGCCGGCTTGTCGCTACCGTCGCTGCGGATGTAGTAGACCAACTCGCCGCGCGGCGCCTCGCCACGGCTGACCACCTCGCCGGGCGGCACGCGGCGTGGCGCGCGCACCGTCAGCGCCCCTTGCGGCAGTTCGGCCAGCAGTTGGCGGCACAGGTGCAGGCTTTCGATGGTCTCCAGCAGGCGCACCATAGTGCGGGCCCACACGTCCCCCTCCTCGGCGGTGATGACCCGGAAGTCGAGCTGGTCGTAGGCGGCGTAAGGGGCGTCGCGCCGCAGGTCCACGTCGACGCCGGAGGCGCGCGCTGTCGGCCCGACCACGCAGTAGCGGCGCACCTGTTCGGCCGAGAGGTGGCCCACGCCGCGCGTGCGGGCCCGGAAAGTGCGCTCGTGCTGGATCACGCCCAGCAGGGTCTCAATCTGCCGCTCCAATTCGTCCAGCCGCACCAGGATCGAATGGGACATCTCGGCGTCCAGGTCAATGCGCACGCCGCCGATGACGTTGACGGCGTGGGCCACACGCCCGCCGGAGAGCTCCTCCATAATGTCCAGCACGATCTCCCGGTCGCGCCAGGCGTACATAAAGATAGTGGTGAAGCCGATAAGCTCGGCCAGCACACCCATCCACAGCAGGTGGCTGTGGATGCGCTCCAGCTCGCACAGCAGCGTGCGCAGGCAGAGCGCCCGCGGAGGGACCTCCAACCCCAGCAGCGCCTCGACCCCCTGGCAATAGGTGGTAGTGTGGATGTGCGAGCAGATGCCGCAGACGCGCTCCACTACGTGGACGTTCTGCACGTAGTTGCGGTTCTGGCAGATGCGCTCGATGCCGCGGTGGACGTAGCCCATGCGCAGGACGCTCTCCACGATCCGCTCGCCCTCGACGGTGAGCAGGAATGAGAGCGGCTCCTTGAGCGCCGGATGCTGCGGGCCAATGGGGATGGTCATTCTGGTCATTGGACCTCTTCCTAGCCCCCTCCCTCTCCCAACGTTGGGAGAGGGAGGGGGTGCCGCGGAGCGGCGGGGGTGGGTGAGGGTTGCTGGCGCAGCGGGGCCTCGCCATCCCAGTCGTCCGGCAGCAACAGCGCGCGCGGGTCGGGGTGCCCTTCAAAGGTGACGCCCAGCATCTCGCACACCTCGCGCTCGTAGAAGGCGGCGCCGGGGATCAGGTCGGTCAGGGTGGCGATGTGCGGCTCCTCCCGTGGCAGCGATGCGCGTAGCGTCAGTCCCCGGCCGTCCCAGAAGTGGTAGAGCAACTCGATCTCGCTGCCGGTATCCTGGCCGGTGATAGCCGAAAGGTGACGCAGGTTGAGCTGCTCGACGAGCACCTGCGCGGCCGGGCGGATGCAGGCCGGCGGCAGTGTGACAAAGGTTTCGTTTACTGGCATTGCCCGCACCTCAATTGTCTCGGCGGGGAAGGTTTTCCGCAGCGCCTCCAATATCAGATCAACGTTCATTCGATCATCTCCAGCAGCCGCACCAGCCCGTCAATCATGGCCTCCGGACGGCAGGGGCAGCCCGATATATACATATCCACGGGCAACACCTGGTCCACGCCGCCCAACACGTTGTAGCCATCGCGAAAGACGCCGCCGGAGCAACTGCAACTGCCCACAGCCACCACCCACCTGGGAGCGGGCATCTGTTCGTAGATGCGGCGCAGCCTATCTCGCGACTGGCGCGTCACCGGGCCGGTGCAGAGCAAAATGTCGGCGTGGCGCGGCGAGGCTTCCTTCAGGATGCCCAGCCGCTCTACATCGTAACGCGGCGTCAGCAGGTCCAGGATCTCAATGTCGCAGCCGTTGCAGCCGCCGCTGTTGAAGTGCAGTATCCAGGGCGACTTACGCCGTGCCCAGCGAACCAAACTATCCAGCATATCTCTCTCCAAGCGGCCCCATAGGGTGGCCGTAAGGCAGGGACAGGCATTTGTCATTCTTACCTCTGCGTCTCTCCCTTCGTCAACACGAACACGCTGATGCCAATGCCCACCAGGTAGGCCGTCGCCAGGCGGTGCGACGCACCTCCCGGCGGCAGCGTTGAGAGGACCAGCGTCGCCAGGTGTAACACGGCGAAGAGCAGCGCCAGCCGGAAGAAGGCGTGATAGGCCAGTTGCGCCTCCGGCGGCAGCAGGTCCTCACCGCAGGCGTAGGGCTGATGCTTGCCAGGGTGCTCCTCACCCGGCGCGGCCAGCGCCCCGCCCAGCCGGTAGAGGCCGTAGGCCAGCGCCAGAAAGACGCACAGGGCGACCGGGGGACTCAACAACATCTTTGTAACCATCCCTCATCTCCCCAACGCCAGCAAGTAGACGCCCGCGTTTGCCGTCCAGCCCAGCCAGGGCCCCGGGTAGAGGCCGATAGCCAGCACCAGCGCCCCCAGCGCGACGATGGGCACCACCATCCAGGGCGAGATTTGTATTGAGACTTCCGAAGCCTCTGAGACGCCTTGACTGAGCTCGCCGAAGTCTGAGCTTGCCGAAGTCTCGCCGAAGTCTTGGGAAGTCTTCCGTGTAAACAGCGTACCGATGAGCGGCAGGCAGTAACCCAGCGAGAGCAGGCTGTTCAGCAAGAAGGCCGCCAGCCCCACGTAGCCAAGTCCGTCTGCCGAGCGCAGGGTCCCCATCAGGATGAACCACTTGGCAGCGAAGCCGGCCAGCGGCGGCATGCCGGCCAGCCCGGCCAGGGCAACGCTGAAGGCCACCGCCACCAGCGGCAAGCGCGTGGCCGTCCCGCGCAACTGGTTGATGGTGGTCGCGTCGCAGTAGAAGTGGCAGACCCCCTTACATAGGAAGGCCAGCCCCTTCATCGCCGCGTGGGCCAGCAGCAGGAAGAAACCGGCCTGGATGGCCACTGGCACGTCGTAGCGCAGCCCGACCCCCACGCTCAACATGATATACCCCATCTGCGCAATTGTCGAGTAGCCAAGCAGCCGCTTGGTGTTGGTCTGCACCAACGCCAGTCCGTTGCCCAGCGTCATATTGAACAGCGAGAGCACAATCAGCAGCGCCCCCAGGTCGCGCCCCGCCCACCCCAACCCCAGGCAGACCTTGAGCAGCGCGTAGAAGACACTCTGGACGATGATGCCGGAGAGCATGGCGCTGATGCTGCTGGGCGCCCGCCCGTGCGCGTCAGGCAGCCAGGTGTGTAGGGGGACGATGGCGCTCTTGATGCCCAGGCCCACCAGAAAGCAGGCCAGTCCGGCGCGGGTCCACGGCCCCGGCGCGCTCGTGGCCTGCGATAGCGCCAGCGTCCCCGTCTCGCGGTAAACAAATGAAATGCCCAGCAGAATGGTCACTGTACCCACGCTGCCCATCACCAGATACTTAAATCCGGCCTCTATGGCCGTGTCGGTGTGCCGCCGGAAGGCGACCAGCACGTAGGCGGCTGCGCTCATCAATTCGCAGAACATGTAGAGGTTGAACAGGTCGGCGGCCATCACCATGCCCACCAGGCCGGCCACCAGCAACAGCAACAGCGGGTAGTAATCCTCGTAGCGCCGGTCGAGCGCCAGGTAGCAACCGGAGTACAGCGCCACCAGCAGCCCTAAACCCAGCGCCACGCCCGCCACCACCAACGCGCCGGGGTCGGCGCGCAGGAAAGCCCCACCTGGCCCAAAGCGACCCCAGGCCGGTAGATGCCCCACCCCTGTCGTGAACTGCAAGGGTACTAGCGCCACCAGCGCCGCCGCGAAGACCAGCGCCGTGAGCAGCGCCAGCAGGTCGTTGCGGCTGGTCAACAGCCGCGCTACCAGGTAGATGGCGAAAGCCCCACTCCCCAGCAGTGCCGGTGCCAGCACCACCCACACGTCGCCCGTCACTAGCCCCCTCCTGTCACGATCAGGACGCCGCGCATCACCCAGTCGTAAAGCGGCGCTGGATAGAGCCCAACCGCCAGTGCCAGGAACGCCAGTAGCGCGAAGGGCACGCGCATCGCCAGCGGCGGCACGCTGACCTCCAGCCCTTCCGGCCGGGGATCGAGGAAGATGCGGCGGATGAACCAGAGCGCGTAGGCCGCCGTGAGGGCCGGGGCCAGCACGGCCAGGATAGTCACCGCCGTGTGAGGGGTCTGGAAGCCACCAGCGAAGATCTGCCACTCGCTGTGGAAAGCGCAGAAGGGGGGTGATCCGGCGATGGCCAGCGCACCGACACCACTGCCCAGCGTGGTCAAGGGCAGGGCGTGGCGCAGCCCGCCCAGATTGGTGATGCGCCGCCGCCCGGTGGCGCGCATCACCAGCCCCACTCCCATGAAGAGCAACGCCTTGACGATGCCCTGGTTGACCATGTGCATCGCTGCGCCGGCCAGCCCTGGCTGGCTCAACGTCCCCAGCCCGAACAGGGCGTAGCCCATCTGGCTGACGCTGGAGTAGGCAATGATGCGCTTGATGTCCTCCTCAGCCAGCGCCATCAGCGCGCCGTAGAACTGGGAGACCACCCCGGCGATCATCAAGGGCAGCGAGAAGTTGGCCAGTATCAGTGGGCCGAAGATGCTCAGCGGGAAGCGCAGCAGACCGTAGACCCCCATGCTCAGCATCGCCGCCGCCAGCATCACCGTCACCGGCATCGGAGCGACGGAGTGGGCGTCGGGCAGCCAGGTGTGCAGCGGGAAGACCGCCATCTTGACGCCGAAGCCGACGGCGAAGAGCGTCACCAGCGCCGTGGCCCAGCGCGGATCGAGCACCGGCGGCGCGGCGCGCAACTGTGCCAGGCTGGAGGTGCCGGTGAGGACGTAGAGCGCGATCAGTCCGATCAACACCAGCAGCGAGCCGACCTGGGTGAAGATGAAGTACTTCAGCGCCACCCGCCCCGCCTGTTCTCCTTCCCCCCATATGGCGATCAGCGCGCAGGAGGCTACCAGCATCAGTTCCCAGAAGATGAAGAACAGGAACAGATCGTCGGCCAGCACTGTGCCGACCATGCCCCCCATAAAGAACAAGAGCAGCGCGTAGAAGGCCGGCAGCCGGGCGTCCGCGTGCATGTAGCCCCAGCCGTAGACAGCTGCCAGCAGGCTGACGACGACGACGTTGAGCAGGAAGGGGAAGCCCAGCCAGTCCAATTGCAGCGCGAGTCGGATCCCGGCCGCCGGGATCCAGGTGAGGGCCAGGGCGGGCGTCTCACCCCGCTGCAGGGCCACGAGCAACCCGACGACACAGGCCAGGACGAGCGCGGCCGCGGCCACCGCGACCCTCCCGGCCTGGTGGATGCGGCGCCCCCTCCACAGCGGCAGGAGGGCACCGGCCACCAGGGGCAGGAGCAGGGCGGTCAGTAGCAGCGCAGAGGTCATCGTCACGCCCCTTTCACGACGGGTACAGCAATAGCAGAATGATCAACGCCAGGGCCAGGCTGACGGCGCCCCACAGCAGGTTGCGCCGCAGCCGGCCGGTGTGAAGCCGCCGCAGAACTTCCCCCAGCCGCCGGGCACTTTGTGCAGCCAGGCGGTTGAAGCGCTCCAGCCCGCCAAGTTCGACGGTGCGGCGCAGGCCCCGCCCCACGGCTGGCACACCCTGGGCAACCAGGCGGTTGAAGCGCTCCAGCCCACCGAGTTCGACGGTGCGACGCAAGCGGCTCGCCAGGCCGAAAAGTACGCCTTCCAGCGTAACACGCGCCGTCCACTGGCTCAAGGTGCGTCCCAGATCGTTCAGCCGTTCGAGCCAGGGAGGGGACGGGGGCCAGCGGACAAGCAACCCATAGCCCAGCGCCAGCAGCAACGTGCCAACGAGCGCCGGGTGGGTGAACAGGTAACGCAACAACTGGGGAAGAGTCGGAGCGGGGGGGATCGCAACGTGCATCGTGGAGGTCAGGAACCGCACCAGGGGATCAAAGGCCAACCAGCCGGCCAACAACGCCAATGCGAGGAAGACGACTGCCGCCAGGCGGGGCCAGGCTATGGTCGTAGCTGGCGGCGACACGTCATCGTGGTAGAGACGAAAGAGCCGTCGGCTGGCGCGCACTGCCCAGACAGCCGTGAGTGCCACGACTACCTCGGCGACGACCAGCGCCGGGCTGCCCTCCGCCTGTCGCACCCACCATACCGTCACCAGGGTGAGCCCCACCAACGTCAGCCCGCCCAGCCCAAAGGCTACGACCAGCGGCACACGCCGACGGCGCGGCATCGCCTCCGCTGCGCCAGCTCCCAGGAAGAGCAGCAGCCTGATGGGCGTCTGGCCCAGCAGACACATCAGCATGGCTCCTGGCGCGCCGCCGCCGACGAGAGAGAGCGCCAGCCCGCCCTGAGCCACGACGACGTAGATCAGCGCGTGTTTGAGATCTTGGCGCGTCAACGCCAACCCCATCGCCAGCAGCGCCACCGCCGCCCCCAGCCAGAGCACCGCCTGGCTCAGCGGCCCAACTCCCATCAACAGCGGCGCCACCCGGTAGAGCAGGTAGCCGCCCAGGTTGGGGATGATGGTCGCGTAGACCAGTGCCAGGGCCGGCCAGGAGAGACGCGTCCCCTGAGTCAGCCACGTGTGGAACGGGATGCTGCCCGTCTTGACCCACACCGCCAGCAGGAAGCTGGCCGCGATGGGGAAAAGCACCGCCGGGGGCAGTGCAGCCCCACCCTCCAGCGCCGTGTCGATGGCGAACGTGCCGCTGTGGTGCAGCAGCAGCAGGATGCCAGCCAGCAGCCCCGCACCGCCCAGCCGCAGCACCAGGTAGCCGCGCGAGGCCAGGCGTGGCCCCTCCGGGGCGGGCCGTTCGGCTACGAGCAACAGGGCCGCGCAGAGCGCCGTCATCTCCAGGGCCACATAGCGCGCCAGGAAGTGATCGAGCAGGAAGGCCGCCGTGGCGCTGCTGGTGGCAAAGAGGCCCAGTGCCGTTGCCACAGGCGACACCTCTTCGTCGGGCGCGGCGCAGAGCAGGCACAGCAGCGCGCTCCAGGCGGTGAGCAGTGCCAGGTAGACGCCCGTCGCGCCGGTGTAGAGTCCCATTGGACCGATATTGGGAATCCAGTCCAACGTCACCAGCGTTCCCCGCGCAATCAGGGATAAAAGCCCTGACGCGGCCAGTGCCCCCAGCAGCACCCCAACCAGCACCACCGCGCGGGCCAAGCGCGGTCTGCGGCTGTGCAGTGCCAACACAGCTCCGCCGGTCAGCAACGGCAGTCCCACGACACCCACAATCAGTCCGCTCATCACGTCAACCCCGCAGCCGATCCAGGTGGTCAACGTCCCCTGAGGGATAGTGGCGGAAGACATTCACGATCAGCGCCAGCGCAATGGCGATCACGATTGTCTCGACCACCAGCGCCGAAATGACCATCGTTTCGGCCAGGCGCACGTCCCCGCGCACGTGGCCGGCGTGTACCAGGCTCAGCGTGACGCCCTGGAGCATAATCTTGAGGCCGATCACCTGCTTGATGACGTTGCGCTGGGTAAGCAGGCAGGCCATCCCGATGGTAAACAGCAGAGCAACGACGACCATGTTTATTGTATCAATGGTCCAGACGGATAAATTCATCGCTTTTTACCCCCGTATTTCGCCAGCAGGACAAACACAGCCCACCAAATGAGCGTCGTCCATCATCCCGATTCCTCGAATTCCACTCTGCCAGATGGGCAGGGACTGAAATTTGACAAATCACGTGATTTGTGGTATCCTGTAAAAGAGCTCGGTGACCTTGCCTCCTCACGGTAACCATCCCGTGGGTGTAATCCAGGTAGTGCGGCGAAAGCCCCCCCGAGCTCTTTTCATTTGAGCACCTCCAAAAACTCCTCAAGCGTCACCCTGTGGTCTGGGGCTATTATGCCCCGACGCACCGCCCACGCTCGTTTGTGAGCCTCCGACTTTTTCCCCACGAGTCTGGTCAACTTCGATGTGCATGATCACCCTGGTGAAGGTCTCAGGGAGCGATCATCGGTGCCGTTGTTCACCGCTTTTTTGGTGCCGTGAGGGATGCGCACCTCGTAGCGAGGCCAACACGCCCAGGACCACACCAGAATCAACGACATCTGGGCTGCCAGGTCGAGGGCGTGCCAGCTTCTTTCTCCCGTCCCCTTCGATAAACTCAGGACAAGCCCTTCGATCAGACTCAGGACAGGGCTCAATACCGTTCGGTTAAGCGCCGCCGGTCGAGTAGCGTAGCGTATCGAGACCAAGGCGCTGGCTCGAATGCGATCAGAACCTCTAAAAAGCCGCTCGCTTGGTCTCAATACGGCCCTTGTTTCGACAGGCTCAACACAAGTCGGGCCTACTCGACCAGCGCTCGCCCTCTTAACCGAACGGTATTGGGACAGGGCTCTATTCGGCTGCTTTCTCGGTGTGGGCCAGGAAGGGGCGCAGCAGGTTGGTGAACTCCATGGGCAGCACGAACTTGGTGGCCGGGCTGGCCCCCAGGGCCTTGAGGGCCTCCAGATACTGCAGGCTCATGGTCTTGGCGTCCACCGTCTTGGCCACGGCGAAGATCTTGTCCAGGGCCATAGAGAACCCCTCCGCTCGCAGGATGGCCGCCTGGCGATCACCCTCGGCTCTGAGGATGGCCGATTGCTTATCCCCCTCGGCCACCATGACCACCGACTCCCGCTTGCCGTCGGCCTCGGTGACCACCGCCCGCCGATTGCGCTCGGCCGACATCTGGCGAGTCATGGCCTCCTGCACCTCGCGCGGCGGGGTGATCTCGCTGATCTCGACGGCGGTGACCTTCACCCCCCAGCGGTCGGTGACCTCGTCCAGCTTCAGGCGCAGCACCTCGTTGATGTGCTCCCGCCTGGCCAGGACGTCGTCGAGACTGAGGTCGCCCACCACTGCCCGCAGAGTGGTGGTGGCGATGCCCTCGGCCGCGCCGGCGAAGTTCACCACCTTGATCACGCTGGAGGTGGCGTCGAAGACCCGCCAGTAGATCAGAAAGTCGATGGAGATGGGGGCGTTGTCCTTGGTGATGCAGACCTGCTGGGGCTCGGTCACGAAGGCCTCCCGCAGGTCAACCCTGAGGGGCCGATCGACGAAGGGGATGAGTAGCACGAAGCCCGGCCCCCTCTCCCCGATGCAGCGCCCCAGGCGCAGCACCACCAGCCGCTGGAACTCCGGCACGATCTTGATGGCCGCAGAGGCCACTATCGCCAACGCGACCAGTGCCAATCCTAGAAACAGAAGCTCAATCATTGTTCGTCTCCTTTCGTTTCGTTATCCGGCGCACTATTAACTTGAGGCCCTCCACGGCCACCACTTCCACCGCCTCGCCGGCGGCGATGGGTGGCTCCTCGGCCATGGCTGTCCACAGTTCGCTGGCCACCAGCACCGTGCCCCAGGGGTTCAGGTCGGTGGTGGCCCGCCCCACCTGCCCCACCAGTTGGTCGGTGCTGCCAAAGAACGTAGAACGCCAGAGCAGCGAAAGCAGCACCGCCAATCCCAGAAACAGGCAACTCACATTGATCATCGCTTACCCTCCTTTCGACCCACAGACTTTCGACGTACCCTTAGTCTGACCCTTTCCGCGGCTATCACTTCCACCGCCTCGCCGGCGGCGATGGGCGCTTCCTCGGCCGTGGCCGTCCAGAGCTCGCCGGCCACCTGCACCGTGCCGCTGGGGGCGAGGTCGGTGGTGGCCCACCCCGTTTGCCCTACCAGCCTGCCGGGGCCGCCGAGGACCGGTATCCGCTGCGCCCGCAGCCCGGCCCTCAAGGCCAGAAATGCCAATGCTGCCATCCCGCCGGCGGTGGCGGCCACCAGCCAGGGGTTGACCTGCACCGCCGGCATGACCGGCGAGGGGGGGACGAAGGGACGGAAGAGAAGCAGGGAACCCAGCACGAAGGCCACCAGACTCCCCACCCCCAGGACACCGAAATCGGGCTCGTACAACTCGGCCACCAGCAGGATCGCTGCCAGGACCAGGAAAGCCACGCCGGCCCAGTTCAGGGGCAGGCTGCCCAGGGCGGCGAAGGCCAGGATGAGCATGATGACCCCGCTGATGCCCGGCACCAGCACCCCCGGCTCCTGGAACTCGATGATCAGCGCCCACATGCCCAGCACCAGCAGCAGGTAGGCCAGGTTGGGATCGGTGATGACGTGCAGCAGTTGCTCGATGAGATTCATGGGCACCGCCACCACTGCCGCGCCCCTGGTGCGCAGCGTCACCGTACCCCGCGTCGTCTCCACCGTCCGGCCGTCAATCTCCGCCAGCAGGGTCTCCAGGTCGGGCGCTATCAGGTCCACCACTCCCCGCGCCAGCGCCTCTCTGTCGGTCATGGAGAGGCTTTCCCGCACCGCCTTCTCGGCCCATTCCGTGTCCCGGCCCCGCTGCTCGGCCAGGGCGCGGGCGGTGGCCGCCGCGTCGCTGACCATTTTTTCGACCATCGCTGGCTCGACCTCACCCCCCAGCGCCACCGGATGAGCGGCGCCGATGTTGGTGCCGGGGGCCATGGCCGCCACGTGGCCCGCCAGGGTGATGAACAGTCCTGCGGAGGTTGCACGCGCCCCTGCCGGGGCCACATAGACCACCACCGGCAGGGGGCTGTTCAGTATGGCCTGGGTCATCTCCCGCATGGCACTTTCCAGCCCGCCCGGGGTGTCCAGTTGCAGCACCACGGCCGCGGCCCCCTCTGCCTCCGCCTGTTTCAGGGCCCGGTTCAGGTAACCGGCGGTGAGAGGATTGATGACCCCCCTCACCGTCAGCACTTGCACGTGTCTCTCAGCTTCGGCCTGGAGGGGGGACGAGAGGGCGGCCAGCATCACAGCCAGGGCCAGATGGAATTTAAGATTTGTGATTCTAGATCTTAGATTTGTGGTGTGCAATCTCCAACCCCCAATCTTCAATCTTTAATCTGCCCCTTGCCCCTGGGGAGCAGTGCAGCGATGCCCAGCGCACCGACGAAGATCAGCCCCACCTGCGCTACCAGGTCGAGGCTGCGGCTCTCCCAGAACCACTGCCGGAACGACGCTACCTGTGCGTCGTCGGGTGGGACCAAGAATTGTTGGCCGATTAGCAGGCCGGCGATCAGCAGCACGACCACAGCGCCGATCCAGGCAACGTGTTCACGGTCCACGGCTCTGTCCTCGCATTGACTCGGTCAGGCTGATGGCGATAATGAAAAGCACACTGATCAACCCGGCGCCAATGCTCAGTTCGAACCCGCCAGCGTAGGGCGCGCCAAGCAGAAACAGCAGCATGGCCAGTGCCGCGCTTCCAATACCCAGAGCCACCGCTGCCCGGATTAAATTTTCCGTCAGCACTGCAACGAGTGCACCAACCAGCACGATCAAAGTCAGCACAACGTATCCCAAGGTCAGCATCGTATCGCTCCTGTTTCAGCTTTCAGCTATCAGCCATTACGTGGGTACCGCCTTCTCGATGCGCACCGTGCACACTTTGTACTCCGGAATCTTAATAGGGCCTTGTGCTAGTTCTATTGGCGAGATGTCCCCCGGTGTGGTAGGATAATGGTAAGCATACCAACCTATCCACACCGGAGGAGACACTGATGATAACAAATTTCGACGATTTCTGCTTGTGGATGTACGTGATTGTAGACGACACTTGGCAACAAATTGAGCCGCTCTTCAAGCGGCCCGGGCCATCACCGTTCTGTAGCAACAGCGAACTGATCA
>Ga0209979_1001863_pt1 | contig 21639 bp, 13 predicted proteins | sample AnhtaG_FD_183114 | JGI IMG/M metagenome (GOLD analysis project Ga0209979, IMG submission 183114) | Deep subsurface microbial communities from Anholt, Denmark to uncover new lineages of life (NeLLi) - Anholt_01485 metaG (SPAdes) (version 2) | ecosystem: Environmental > Aquatic > Marine > Oceanic...
ACGGGCTGCTCGATGACCAGGGAGCGCGTCGCTTGATAGCCCTCAACCAGCTCGCCGCCGGAGCCGGTCCAGTCCTGCAGCCTTGCAGCGGCATCGAAGTCGGCGCGGAAGACGACGGCGTTGTCTGGCGCGGCACCCACGGCTGCCGACGCGAGCACGGCGAGAAGGATCACTTTCATGCTCGACCTCCAGCCCACCTGTAGGCCCGAGCGAAGCTCGTCGCATCGCGCCGCGGACGGCCGATTACAGGTGCACTTCTCACACCTGTCTCGTCTTCCGTTTCGGCGCCTTTCAAGTGTTTGTCGAAGAAGCGCGCGGCCATTTCAAACAGTGACTTTGGCGTGTCTTCAGTTGCGCCGCCAAAGCCATGCCCGCCGCCCTTGATGCGGTGGAGCGTCGCCTTAGCCTGTTCCTCGGCAGATGCAGCGAACACGATCGAAAAGGACGTCAGCAAGCCCATTGCGCCAAGCACAATGGCTTTTGGGCACTGCATCGTGTCGCCCCCTCGAGGAACTTGATCGATCGTTGTCCGACCATGTCTGAGATTCAATCGGAACTGCCGACGACTCTCCCACTTCACGGGCTCGGAGATCGTCACCTCCTCGTTAGCCTGGTCACGATCAACTGCAGCTTTCAGCACCCGGAACTGCTCGTGCCCGACGCTGTGACACAAGCCCTTTTTCGGGGTCAAGATGGGCTGCTGCCGCTCGCACAGGACAAAGGGACACCTTCCCCCGCGGCGACCCCGATGACGGCATGCCCGGCTGAAGTCATTTACGAGCGGAGGATACAGAGGGGCACGGGAGAAAGACGCTGATAGGGCCGGTGACACGGACGGCCGTGCAGGCTGTTTGACACCGTGCCCGGAAGTGACTCGGCGCTTCCTGACTGGCGGGAAGGCGCATTTCGTGAAAGGTGGATCCAGCGTGAGAAACAGGATCAGAATCATGGGCATAGTGGCACTGATGGGGACGTGCGCGGTGGCAGTCAGCTCGTTGCGCAGCGCGGACGATCCCTATCGTGTGCTGGCTAAAGAGATCATCGCTGCCACCGGCATCAAGGGCGGCCTGGTGGTCCACATCGGCTGCGGCGACGGGAAACTGACGGCGGCCCTGCGTGCGAACGACAGCTATGTGGTTCATGGCCTGGACCCGGAGCCGAGAAACATCGCAGATGCCCGGGAGCACATCCGGTCGCTCAAGCTCTACGGCAAGGTGTCGGTCGAGCAATGGGGAGAGAAGCATCTCCCGTACGCGGACAACCTCGTGAACCTGGTTGTATGGGAGAAGGCCGCCAAGGTGTCCATGAACGAGGTGCGGCGCGTCCTGGCGCCCAACGGCGTGGCGTACATCAAGCTGGGCCGCAAGTGGACGAAGACGGTGAAGCCGCGTCCCAAGGAAATCGATGAATGGACGCATTACCTGTATGACGCAAGCGGCAATGCCGTGGGCCGTGATTCGGTCGTCGGCCCGCCCCGCCGCCTGCAGTGGGTCGGAAGCCCAAGATGGGCGCGCCATCACGATCACATGGCCAGCATGAGCGCGCTCGTATCGGCCGGCGGCCGGATCTTCTACATCTTCGATGAAGGGCCGACGGCCTCTATCCAGTTGCCGGCGAAGTGGTCTCTCATTGCGCGGGACGCATTCAACGGGACGATCCTGTGGAAGCGGCCGATCTCGTGGTGGAATACCCATCGCTGGCCGCTCAAGAGCGGCCCCGCCCAGCTTCCGCGCCGTCTCGTCGCCGTGGGGGACACGGTTTACGTCACGCTCGGACTTGACGCCCCGCTGACGGCGCTTGACGCCCCGACGGGGGAGACCATCCGGAGCTATGAAGGCACGAAGAACACCGAGGAAGTGATCGCCTCGGACGGCGTGCTCTTCCTGCTGGTCAACGATTCACCCTCGAAATGGCCCGAGTACAGACAGAACCACACGTACGTATGGGATAACTCGAGTCGCGCGAACCGAGAGTGGGCGTGGGATGAGAAAGCGCAGCGCATCATGGCCGTCGATGCAGACACGGGGAACATGCTGTGGAAGAAGGAGCACTCGGTCGCTCCCCTCACGTTGGCGACAGACCGGGAACGCGTATTCTTCCATGACGGGGAGAAGGTCGTCTGCCTGAATTGGAACAGCGGCGAGCAGGTGTGGAGCTCGTCGCCGGTCGAGAGACGCTCTCCTATCCTAGCGTGCTTCGGACCGACGCTGGTCGTGTACCGGGACGTGGTCCTGTTTTCGGGCGGGAACAGGTCTATGACGGCTCTCTCGGCGCAGACCGGCGAGACGTTGTGGACGTCCCCCCACCCTCGTTCCGGACACCAATCTCCCGAGGACCTGCTCGTCGTCGATGGGCTGGTGTGGGCGGGGGCGATCGCAAATGGCAAGGATTCGGGCGTATTCACCGGACGAGACCCGCATACGGGTGAGGTCAAGAGCGAGTTCCCGCCCGATGTGAACATCTACTGGTTCCATCACAGATGCTATCGGAGCAAGGCGACGGACCGGTACCTTCTGCCATCGAGAACCGGGATCGAGTTCATCGACGTCCGATCCAAGCACTGGACCACGCATCATTGGGTTCGAGGCGGCTGCATATACGGCATCATGCCCTGCAATGGCCTGATCTATGCGCCGCCCCATTCCTGCGCCTGCTACATCGAGTCGAAGCTGAACGGATTCAACGCCCTCGCCCCCGAGTCCACAACCCCGCAGGAAGCCCGGCAAGCGTCGGATGCGGAGAGGCTCGAGCGAGGCCCCGCCTACGGGGAGCCGGTATCGGCGCCCTCCGCATCGCCGGGGCAGGACGAGTGGCCCACGTATCGCCACGATCCGGCGCGCAGCGGCTTCACCAAAGCGGCCGTTCCCGCCGACTTGAAACGCTCGTGGCAGGCCGATCTCGGCGGCAAACTCAGTAGTGTGGTGATCGCCGGGGACAGGGTTTTCGTGGCGTCCGTGGACACTCACACCGTGTATGCCCTCGATGCAATGTCGGGGAACGGCCTCTGGAGCTTCACGGCCGGAGGGCGGGTGGACTCGCCGCCGACGATCTACGAGGGCCGGGTCCTCTTCGGGTCCGCCGACGGCTGGGTCTACTGTCTTCGCGCCTCCGACGGCAGGCTGATCTGGCGTTTCCGCGGGGCGCCGGAGGACCGGCGATTGATGGCCTTTGAGCAATTGGAATCGGTCTGGCCGGTTCACGGCAGTGTGCTCGTGCAGGGCGACGTCGTGTACTGCGTTGCGGGAAGGTCGATGTTCCTCGACGGAGGCATGCGTTTCTTACGGCTTGATCCCAGGACGGGGCGCAAACTCTCCGAGACCGTTCTCGACGACCGCGACCCCGAAACGGGAGACAATCTGCAAGTGCACGTCAAGGGGCTGAATATGCCGGTGGCCCTGCCGGACGTTCTCTCAAGTGACGGCCGGTATGTCTATATGCGATCCCAGCGGTTCGACCTCCGTGGCACTCGCCAGCAAGTCGCCCCAACGGACGTCAGGGAGCAGGAGGGCGAGGGGGCGCATCTGTTCGGCACCATCGGTTTCCTGGACGACTCGTGGTTTCACCGCTCCTACTGGCTATTCGGTAGAAGCGTCGCCGGCGGCTATGGCGGATGGTTCCGTGCCGGCCGCCTGGTGCCGTCCGGACGGCTGCTCGTGTGTGATGAGTCCTCCGTATACGGCTACGGCCGCAAGCCGGAATACCTGTGCAATGCCTCCGTGCTGGACTATCAGCTCTACGCTGCCGACAAGGAGATCAGCGGCGAATCGATTCGCCGCGTGACACAAGCCACCGGCCAAATGAACGCGAAGTCCGACAAGAGAAACGCCTCATCCTCTGACTGGAAGCTTCGGCAGGGCTTCCCGGTGCAAGACCGCACCGCGGCCAACTTCAAGTGGCTGCATGGGGATCCTCCGCTGCACGTGCGGGCCATGGTGCTGGCGAAGAAGACGCTGTTCATCGCCGGTCCACCGGATGTGGTGGATGAGCAGAAGGCGTTCTACCAGCCCGACGACGCCGCAATTCGAGCAGGACTGGCCCAACAGCGCTCGGCCCTTGACGGGCGACAGGGCGCGCTGCTCTGGGCCGTGTCCGCCGCTGATGGCACGAGGTTGGCGGAGTACAAGCTCGATTGCCTGCCCCGTTGGGATGGCATGGCCGCCGCGAACGGACGCCTGTATCTGTCCACTACCGACGGCAAGGTAATCTGCATGGGCGCGAACCAGTTCTAGTGCCTGCTTCCGTAGGTCCGCGTCGGAATTGTCGGGCTGGAAAGCCCGACCTACGCGGGGATGCGGGTCGCGAGCGGCGCACTGAAGGCCGCAGCCGCGTAGGCGGGCCATTCTTGGCCCGCTGCCTTTGACACGCGAACTTACCGAACGAAGCACTAGAGAGGAATGGGCGAATGAGTAGGCCGGCGAGGGCACGTTGGGTTCTGGGATCATGGGCCATGGGACTGGCGTTGGTGCTGAGCCCTGCCCTGTGGAGAGCGCAGCCGAGCCCTGGTCCACCGCCCGAACGGGCGCAAAGGATCCTGGAGGCAAGCGGGATCAAAGGCGGCCTGGTGGTGCACCTCGGCTGCGGCGACGGGAAACTGACTGCCGCCCTATGCGCGAACGACAGTTATCTGGTGCACGGCCTGGACGTGGACGCGAAGAACGTCGAAAAGGCTCGTGAGCACATCCGGTCGCGTGGGCTCCACGGCAAGGTGTCGGTCCAACGATGGAGAGAGCGTCGCCTGCCGTACGCCGACAACCTCGTCAACCTGCTCGTGTCAGAGGCCCGCACGAAGGTCCCCATGGACGAGGTGATGCGCGTCTTGGTGCCCGATGGCGTGGCCTACATCAGCAAGGGTCGCAAGTGGACGAAGACGGTGAAGCCACGCCCCAAAGAGATCGACGAATGGACGCATTACCTGCATGACGCAAGCGGCAATGCCGTGGGCCATGATTCGGTCGTCGGCCCGCCTGGGCACCTTCAGTGGGTGACCGGACCGGTCTGGTCGCGGCATCACGACACGGTTCCCAGCGTCAGTGCGATGGTTTCCTCCCACGGCCGTCTCTTCTGCATTTCGGACGAGGCGCCGCCGGGCATCGACGAAAGCCTGCCGGACAAGTGGTTCCTGGTGGCTCGGGATGCCTTCAACGGCGTGCTGCTGTGGAAGCGTCCGATGCCGGAGTGGGGGTGGAACCAGTGGAGTGCGACCTGGCATGGCCGGTTCAATCAGCCCACTCAGTTGACGAAGCGGCTGGTAGCCGTTGGCGACACGGTCTACGTCACTCTCGGATTCCACGCGCCGCTGACCGCGTTGGACGCAGCTACGGGGGAGGTCCTCCGGACCTACGAGGGCACGGAGCGCACCGACGAGATCCTGTGCCACCAAGGACTACTCATTCTCGCCACCAACCACGAAGCTCGGGCGCCCGACCGCGAGAACCGAACCCCGGTCAGGAAGAGCGTGTGCGTGGTGGAGGCTGACACTGGCAAGACGCTCTGGCGGAAGGGCGACTACCGGGGCCTTCACTCCAAAGCCGATTCGGTGGAGCCATTCGGGCGCCTGGAGATGGTCGTCGGTGACGGGAGGATCTTCCTCGCAGACCAGGACGCGATCATCGGCCTGGATCTGAAGTCGGGCGATGAGCACTGGCGCGTGCCTCGGCCCGCGGTGCCTGAATACGTTGCCCTTTTCAGCATGCGCATGAACGACCTGTGCGTGCTCGTCTACCACGACGGCGTCTTGCTGTTCGCCCAGCCGGAGATGGCGGTCCGGGACCCCTGGCACTCCATACCGGGGACCTTGTATGCCCTCTCGGCGAAGACGGGAAAGCCGCTGTGGAAGCATCGCTACGGCGGCTGGGCGCACTTCTATCAGCCCGACGTATTCGTGATCGGCGGACTGGTGTGGATTCACGAGCACGCGGATGCGCAGGAGGGACAAGGCAAGGAGCTCAAGAAGCACCAGCTCATCCCAAGTCAGGATGAGCTGGACTATGCAGTTCTCGGCCTCGACCCGACGACCGGCGAAGTCAAGCGGCGGTTCGCCACACGAGAGACGTTCAACGTTGGACATCACCATCGGTGCTACCGCAACAAGGCTACGGAGCGTTTCCTGTTGACGTCGCGCCGGGGAGTGGAATTCCTCGACCTCGAAACAGGGGAGAACCAGTTGCACCATTGGGCGCGTGGGGGGTGCCTGTTCGGCATCGTGCCGTGCAACGGACTGCTGTACCTCACGCCGCATCCGTGCGAGTGCTATATCGCCACGAAACTCAATGGCTTCTTCGCTCTGGCTCCGCAGATGCCTGGCGGCTCCGCGGCGCAGCGCGAACCTCGCAGCGGGCGTCCGGAGCGAGGACCCGCCTACGGAGCCAGCCTCGATAGAGCCGCCGCATCGGGTCCTGACGACTGGCCCACCTACCGGCACGATCCGCGACGCAGCGGTTCGACGACCTCGGCCCTCCCCGCCGACTTGCGCGTTCTCTGGCAAGCGAGGATTGGCGGCAGGCTGAGCCCCGTGGCCACGGCCGACGGGAAGCTTTTCGTGGCGTCCATCGACGAGCACCGCGTGGTCGCCCTCGATGCGTCGCGAGGCAGGCCGGTCTGGAGCTTCACCGCCGGCGGCAGAGTGGACACTCCTCCGACGATCCATCGCGGCCTGGCGCTGCTCGGATCAGCGGACGGTTGGGTGTATTGCCTGCGGGCATCGGACGGGCAGCTTGTCTGGCGGAGACAGGCAGCGCCAACCCAGCGACTGGTGGGAGCGTTCGGCCAACTCGAATCAGCCTGGCCGGTCCACGGAAGCATTCTCGTCAAGGACGACGTGGCCTATCTGGCGGCCGGGAGGTCGTCCTACCTGGACGGAGGGATCTACGTTCACGCTCTCGACCCGAGAACCGGTGAGATCCTGGGCCAGCAAGTGATCTACAGTCCGGATCCCAACACGGGCAAGATGCCGCCCGGTGACCACAGGACGATACCCGGCGCGCTGGCCGATATCCTGGTCACCGACGGCTCGTCGGTTTACATGCGGCAGATGAAGGTGCTGGACGGCAACGAGAAAGCCAAGCCACACGTTTTCTCGACGGCCGGTTTCCTCGACGACACATGGTTCAACCGAACCCGATGGGCCGTTGGCGCCGTGGCGCACGCGCAGCTTCTCGTGTTCGACAGCACCTCTGCCTACGGCGTCAAAGCCTATCCCGGCATCAGACGACAGAACGTCTTCCATCCGGGCGGCGAAGGGTACGTGCTGTTCGCGGGCGACTTGAAGGAGACGCCGCCACGGAAGCCGCCGAGTGGTCAGAAGCCGGCGGCGACTCGACAGGCCTTCAAGCCTCGGTGGCAGGTGCGGGTGCCGGTTCGGATCACTGCGATGGCGCTGGCGGATCGCACGCTCTTCGTCGCCGGAGCGCCGGATGTTGTCGATCCCACTGACCCATTGGGGGCCTTTGAGGGACGAAAAGGCGGGCTGCTCTGGACCGTGTCGGCGGCGGACGGAAAGAAGCTGGCGGAGTACGAGCTCGAATCCCCGCCGGTTTTCGACGGCATGGCTGCCGCCAACGGACGGCTGTACATCTCAACCCGAGACGGCGCACTGCTGTGCCTGGGCAAGAACGAGTGAGCAGAAAGGAGATCCGATGGTGACTGCAAGAGCCATAACGCGTTGGCTTCCCGCGATGGTTGTTCTGGGGCTGGTGTTGATGGTCGCCTACCGTGTCGGCAACGCGCAACGCGGCGCCTCCGCGGAGACTGAGCAAGCGCGGCAAATCCTGGAGGCCAGCGGTGTCAAAGGCGGCCTCATCGTGCACGTCGGCTGTGGCGACGGGCGCTTGACGGCCGCGTTGTGCGCGAACGACAGTTACGTGGTGCATGGGCTCGACCGAGACCTGGGGAACATCGAGCGCGCCCGGGAGCACATCCGGTCGCTCAACCTATACGGCAAGGTGTCGGTTGAGCGGCGGAAAGGGAAGCGCCTACCATACGTCGATAACCTGGTCAACCTGCTCGTGTCAGACGCTCGCGCGAGGGTCTCCATGGGCGAGGTCATGCGCGTGCTGTGCCCCAATGGCGTGGCGTACATAAGGAAGGGGCGCAAGTGGACGAAGGCGGTGAAGCCGCGCCCCGAGGAGATCGACGCATGGACGCACTACCTGCATGATGCGAGCAACAATGCCGTCGCCCATGATTCGGTGGTCGGGCCGCCCCGGCGCATGCAGTGGGTCGGCAGCCCACGATGGGCGCGGCATCACGATCGGATGGCCAGCCTGACCGCGCTGGTCTCGACGGGTAGTCGGATCTTCTACATCTTCGATGAAGGGCCGACGGCTTCGGTCCAGTTGCCGCCGAAGTGGACTCTCATCGCCCGAGACGCATTCAACGGCGCCATCCTGTGGAAGAGGCCGATCCCGCGTTGGCACCCCCATCTGTATCCGTTCAAAAGCGGACCGGCCTATCTCCCGCGTCGCCTGGTCGCCGTCGGGGAGACGGTCTATGTCACGCTCGGGCTCGAGGCCCCGTTGACGGCACTTGACGCCGCAACGGGTGAGACCATCCGGACCTATGAGGGCACGCGGGCCACGGAGGAAGTGATCGCTTCCGACGGCGTGCTCTTCCTGCTGGTCAACGAAACGCCGACGGACTGGAACGAGTTTAAGCCGCTCGTCAACAACGTCGGCGAGGAGAAGGCGCGCGTGGCGCGTGACTGGCCGTGGGATGAAGAGAACAGGCGGATCGTGGCCATCCAGGCGGACACGGGCAAGGGCCTGTGGCAGAAGGAGTACCCGGTGGTACCTCTGACGCTGGCGGCCGACGGCGAACGCGTGGCCTTTCACGATGGCGAGACGATCGTCTGCCTGGATCGCAGGAGCGGCGAGACACTGTGGCGCTCCGAGCCCGTCTCAAGACGCCCGTCGATCCCGACCGCCTTCGGGCCGACGCTCGTCCTGTACGAGGATGTTGTCCTGTTCTCAGGCGGTGACCGGCAGCAGGCGGGGCTGTCTGCCCAGACCGGCGAGACGCTGTGGACGGCTGAACACCCTCGTTCGGGACACAACTCGCCGGAGGATCTTCTCGTCGTTGATGGTCTGGCGTGGTCGGGCGCAATCGCCAGCGGCAGAGAGTCGGGCGTTTTTGCGGGTCGGGACGTGCACACGGGCGAGGTCAAGAACGAGTTCGCGCCCAATGTCGAGACGTACTGGTTTCATCACCGCTGCTATCGGGCGAAGGCGACCGATAAGTACATCCTGCCGTCGAGAACGGGCATTGAATTCGTCGATGTCCGCGCGAACAGTTGGGAGATTCACCATTGGGTTCGAGGCGGGTGCATCTACGGCATCATGCCCTGCAACGGGCTGATCTATGCGCCAATGCACGACTGCGCCTGCTACGCGGAGGCAAAGCTCTACGGTTTCAACGCCCTCGCTCCGGAGTCCGGAGCGCGGCCATATCCGCGAGTCGCGTCGGACGCTGAGCGGCTCGAGCGCGGCCCCACGTACGGGAAACCGGTATCGGGATCCTCGGCCTCCACGGGACAAGATGAATGGCCCACGTATCGCCACGATGCAACGCGCGGCGGCTTCACCAAAGCGTCAGTTCCCGCCAACTTGAAACGCGCGTGGCAGACCGATCTTGGCGGCAAAATCAGCAGTGTTGTGATTGCCGGCGGCAAGCTTTTCGTGGCGTCCGTGGACACGCACACCGTGCATGCCCTCGATGCGAGCTCGGGGAAGGCGCTCTGGAGCTACACCGCCGGAGGTCGGGTTGACTCGCCGCCGACGATCTATCAGGGCCGCGTCCTATTCGGTTCGGCGGACGGTTGGGTCTATAGCCTTCGCGCCTCCGACGGGGCGCTCATCTGGCGCTTCCGCGTCGCGCCGCGAGACCGCAAGGTGATGGCGTTCGAGCAGCTCGAATCCGTCTGGCCGGTCCACGGCAGCGTGCTCGTTCAGGACGGCGTGCTCTACTGCGTCGCCGGCAGGTCCATGTTCCTGGATGGAGGCCTGCACCTCCTGCAACTTGACCCGGAGACAGGACGCAAGCTCTCGGAGACCGTTCTCGACGACCGCGACCCGGAAACGGGTGCGAACCTGCAAGCGCGCACTCAGATCCTGAACATGCCCGTTGCGCTTCCCGACGTTCTGTCAAGCGATGGGCGGCACGTGTATATGAAGTCTCAGGTGTTCGATCTGCAGGGCGTGCGCCAGCAGCTCGGCCCGCATTCCGGCAACCCCGCCGAGCAGGGCTCGGTTCAGGCGGGCGAGACGGCGCATCTGTTCGCTCCTATGGGCTTCGGGGACGGCTCGTGGTTCCACCGGGCCTATTGGGTGTACGGCCGGAGCTTCGCAGGCGGGCACTCCGGCTACCATCAGGCCGGCCGCTTTGCCCCCGCCGGGCGCATCCTCGTGGTGGGCGACTCCTCCGTGTACGGTTATGGACGCCTGCCGCAGTACTACAAATGGACGACCCCGCTGGAGCATCACCTGTTCGCCACGAGCAGGGACATCCCGCGCGCCGAGGTACGGGCGGCGAGCGGCGGACGGTCAGAGGTACAGATCGCAAACTCGCCGAGCCTTGACCCAACAGGCAAATCCCTGTCCGTCGAAGCGTGGGTGAAGGCAGACGGTCGAGATGGAGTGGTCCTTGCGAGGGGTGGGCCCTCACAGGGCTATGCGCTCATCGTGAGGGGCGGGAAGCCCCGGTTCGTGATCCGCTCCGAGAAGGTAAGCTCGGTGGCCGCCGGGGAAGACGTGGTGGGCAAATGGGCCCACCTCGCCGGCGTGTTGACCGCCGACAGGCAGCTTCGGATCTATGTCAACGGCAAGCTGGCCGGCTCCGCTGAAGCCTCAGCACTCATTGCGTCCAACCCGAAACAGGCTATGGAGATCGGCGCCGATCAGGGCGGCGCCGTGGGCGAGTATAAGAGCCCATTCGGTCTCATCGGGGTCATTGATGAGGTGAGGGTCTACTTCCGCGCATTAAGTGCAGATGAGATACAGAGGCACTACGAGGGTCCCGGTCCGCCGCCCGCCGCCGAGCACGGGCTGGTCCTATGCCTCTCTTTCGATAAGGGCGATGCCACGGACGACTCGGGAAACAAGAACGACGGCACGGTCGCAGGTGCTGAGCCCACAGACGGCAGGCTCGGGAGGGCCATGAGATTCACCGGCAGCAGGACGCGCGGGGTGCAGTTCGCGGTCACGCATGATTGGTCGCAACAGCTTCCGCTTATGGTTCGGGCGATGGTTCTGGCGGGCAAGACGCTGTTCATCGCCGGTCCACCGGATGTGGTGGATGAGCAGAAGGCGTTCTACCAGCCCGACGACGCCGCAATTCGAGCAGGACTGGCCCAACAGCGCGCGGCCCTTGACGGGCGACAGGGAGCGCTGCTCTGGGCCGTGTCCGCGGCCGACGGCACGAGGTTGGCGGAGTACAAGCTCGATTGCCTGCCTCGTTGGGATGGCATGGCCGCTGCGAACGGACGCTTCTACCTGTCCACTACCGACGGCAAGGTGCTTTGCTTCGCCGGCGCATAGTCGCGGTTGCGTTCGCGGAGGCCAGCGGCGTCAAGAGCTCAGGACGATCAGAGGGGAAAGACCCGGGCACGGAGGCACACTCCACGGCGCTCCGGGCCGGCATCATGGAAGCTCTCCAACGATGACGTGGGCGCGGGGGCCTGGGGCTCCGCAACCGTCAGCTCTGTCGCTGGATGGTCTCTGCTGGTGACCGGAAGGAGAACGCTCGGCCATGACGCGATGATTGAGCCTCGATGGTCGCCGCCGGCTGCGTCGGGCGTATGCGGATGGTGTCTGTGGCGCCGGGGCGTTTGACGTGGACGACGATGTCCTGGCCCTCAGGAGTTGCGGAGATCGAGGGCAACGGCCTGTCGTAGCCGGGGGGAAGTGGGTAGAGTACCACGAGGAAGTGGCACTTGCTGGTCCGGCCCGGGTGCGTGATCCGGTCGCAGCGGTATTGCTTCACCTCTGCCGCCGGCTCGAGGGCGGCGCTGGTCGGTCGCAGGGCTTTGACGAGCAGCGACCCCTTCTTCCAGTCGTACACCACGCTGCCGTCCTCGAGTTCCCGCTTACTGTCGCTGCGATCCTTGTACAGCGAGAAGGCCACCTCGCACGGCTCTTCGGTGTCGACTTCGTCGTAGATTACGAAATAGGCCGGCCGCACGAAGAGGACGTGGCGCAGGACCTTCTTGGCGCCTTCGTAGGTCACCGTCGCCTCGGCGAGCGTGTAGTCGAAGGCCTCCGAGGTGCTGAACTTGGCGATGTGCCCGCCATCTTCGCCGGGGATCTGATTGGCGCCGTTGATGAGGATCGTGTTGTGTGATTCGGTCCGCGTGGCGGGATCGTTCCAGCGCGTGTTCTTGTCGAAGTACGCAGGCCCATAGGAGCCTCGGCCCACGTCAACGATCATCGGCTGGCCGAAGGCCTCGAGGCCGAAGCTGTTGGCATCAAGGTGGGAGTGGTCGTCTCTGCGCCCGCTGCGCAGCGCCAACACGGTGGCGTCCCGTCCCCATCCGCTCCTCAGGAACACCCAGTCAATCCCGCGGAACTGCTTGGACCGCGGCCAGTCGGCCGGAGGCTCCGCAGCCACGTCGGGATCGTACCAGATGAAGGTGAACGGATGGAGCGCAGCGGTCCGCCTGTTCAGCGCTGCCCACTGAAGCTCCGGCGACTTCAGCTCTGCTGCGAGCTTCAGAAGCAGGGAGGCATCCCACGGTTTGCGCCCAGAGTCGCCGAAGTTCACAGAGTCAAAGCCACTCAGCCGTGTGTAGACGCCGAAAGCCCCAGTCTGCTGACAGAAGGGATGCTCAAACAGGTCAATCGTCCCGTTTGTGGTGCGCCGTAGCGCGTCCATGAATTGGAAGACTGGCACGAATCCGTACTCCCAGTAACCCGGGCCCTCCGACCAGCCTCCATCTAGCGGCGCGGCGTCGAGCATTCGCTCCACCTGCTCGCATACTCGTGCCACCCATGCAGCCGCCCTGGGATCCTCTCCGAGCAGTGCGAGGGCCGCCACACCCGTACCGCCGTGGAGAATGCCATACCAGTTGTGATTGCGTCTCGTACCCGGATATTCTATCCCGGAGTCGATGACGTCGATCAACGGCTGAATGGCACGCTCGATCACGGCGTGGGACATCGCCGCTCGCACCTCATCGCTTAGCTCGTCGTGCAGCCAGTCGTACGCACACGCGAGCGCGCGGGCCGTGTTCCCCATGAGGAGAGCGGGTGGCTTGTCACGGTGTCGAGCGTCGACCCACGTCGGCTCGCCCAGAATCCTATTGATGGCCCGCTTCGCCGACGACAGATACTGCCGCCGCCCCGTCATCCGGTAGAGGAACGCTGCCCCTTCTAGATCCCGCCCCAATCTCCCCAGGCCCCGTGTCACCTGCGTCAGGGCCCCGTCGGCCTCCTTGGTGTAGCTGTCCGCTCGCCGCGCTGCTCCCGGCTCAGTCAGCACGTCGCGCAGCGCAGGGACGTCTTCCGCACCGAAGAACAGGTGCGGATGGGCGTGCGGCTCCAGGTAGCCCAGGTAAAGCGCCAATGCCGGACAGGTGACATCAGCCGACTCGGCCCCCACAACGGGCACCGCAGTGAGCGTCACGCGCTGGCGCGAGAGCTGCTGGGGCTCGCGGAGCAGATCATCACTGAGCGTCGCCTGCACCGCCACCACCTCTTCGGCACCAGGCTCGAGCGATATCGTGCTCGGCTCCGGGGCTCGCAGTGTGAGCCCAGCCACGGGCGGCTGCTCGAGCTGGAGACGGACCACGATCACGTCCTCGCCCCGGTTTGCCAGCCGCACTTCCCACCGCACGCTATCGGGGCCGAGCCGGTGGATGCCCTCGTCACCCAACTGCAGCGCCGGCTTGCACACCCGCACGTCATCGATCCATATCTCGCCTCCCGCTCTGCCAGTGGATCCCCTCGGCGCCAGCTCCAAGCCATCCACCTTGTCCCAGCCTCGCGGCGAACCGCGCTTGCGCATGTACGACAGCGGAACGGTCAACCGCTCCCACTCACCAACGGGCACTGTCAGGGTGCCAGAGCGCCAATAGTCCCTAGCCGCCGTCTCCTCGTTGTCCGAGTAGACCTTGATGTCGAACCGAGGAGGCTGTGGCCCCTCCGCCCGCGCCCACAGCTCTATCCTCTCGTATCCGCTCCAGTCCCGAACGGCCTCCCAGCCCAGTGCAACCTCCGGATACTTGGCTAGATCAGTCCATCTGCCGCAGAACCGACCGCTGTGGGGACGGTCGGCGTCCAGTACCATCTCAGTCTCCCACAGGTGCAAGGGGCCCTCGAAATCGTCGATCAGCCCCGGCTCCGGCAGCGTTCCCTCGGGAGCCGCATTCGTCAGGCGCACATCGTCAATCCGGAGCTCCGTATCCGCCGCGGGCTCCACCCCCCAGCCGCCGGCTGCGAAGCGCAGGCCCGTCACATTGTCCCACGAGGGCTGGCGGTGCACGTCGAGGCCGCCGAGCGGCGCTGCGATGTGCTGCCACCCCTGCCAGTTGATGCGCAGCAGTGCTTTCCAGTAATCGTCGCCGTCCGTGGCCGGGTTGTCCGAGTACACGAGCAGCACGATGTCCGCATCATTGGCCACCTGCGAGTGCATCCAGAAGCACAGGTACTCGTAGTCGCGCCAATCTGGCGGCACGTTCTCGGTACGCACGCTCGTCTGCGCGACCGTGTCCAGCCAGGCGCCCGATTGCTGGCCCTCTTTGACGAAGCCCACCTCGGGGAAGAGCCCATTCCAGGCGTCGATGTCCTCCTCCATGTCGCTGATGACGAGGTCCTCACCGGGCGCTCTGGCGCCGAGAGTAATGGCGTCAATCGTCAGGACCGTCCCCGGACGCTGCACCGTCTGCCAGCCGGTGGCGTGGAACGCGATGGAGTCTATCTTGCCGGAACCAGCCGGCGTCCCCACCCTCCGGAAGCCGCGGAACGGTAGCTCCAGCTTGCGCCAGCCTTCCCAGTCGATGGGAATGTGCGTGATGAAGTAGTCCTCGGGGAGCGTATCTTCGCGGTCAGAGACGAGCACGAGGGCGATGACGGCATTCCCGGCCTCCGCCGAGTGCATCCACATCTCCAGCCGGTCGAAATCGGTCCAGTCGTGGGGAATGTGAGACGTGGCGATGCTGCCTTCGGCCGCCCACCGGAGCGCCTGCCCACCCTCGTGCAGGGGCGCCGTAACGGGCGTCGCCGGGCCCTCCCAGCGCTCTTGCACCGCCCCCTCCATCCCATCTACCTTCAAGCTGAACGACTCGGCCCCGACTTGGGCCAAGGCTGCCACCATGACCCATCCCAAGCCACCCAGTATCATCGTACTCGCGCCTCCTAGGCTACCAGCGCCTCAAGTGACTATTGACAGCGCCGGGGGAGAGAACACTGCGCGACCTGTCCGGTGCAGCGGTCCCGATCCGCCAGCTCGCCATGCGTCGCTCCGCACCCTCAACTCAGATCTACGGGCCAGGAATGCAACGTCCGGATAGAGCCAGAAGCACGTCTCCACGTTGTGCGGAAACGCGCCCCTATGAGTCACTTCCCCCCGGAGTGTGTCCCGCACCCGTCCTCGCACCTCGTATTTCCTGTCCGCAGGTATGTATCCCTGCGTTGACTCCCCCCGAAGGGCGCGGGACTACCTGTTTCCCTACTGCGCCAGCAACGCCAGTGCCCTCTCCGATGTTAACTCCATCGCAAAACCATCCGGTTGCATGGTCTCGGCGATGCCGTCCGATTCGCGCAGGGCGTCCTTCGATGGATCAGCCACCCGCGGCTCATCCCCGCTCGTATCCTGGACCCTCGCGTCGAATGGGAACCTGTAAGGCGTCACGATACTCTCGAGTGGCGCGTTGGCCTCCAACGACAGCACCTGCACGATACGCGAAACGCTCCACGCCTCAGCTCCCTGTCCCTTGTCGTACTCGAACCGATCCCCTTGTACAACCTCGGGGCACCAGATGCCCGGCAGGACCTCGCGGAAATCTCTCGCTGTGGTGACGACTCCAGTACGTAGTTCGCCCGTCACAGTACTGAAGTACAAGGTCTCTTGCCGCACCGCGGCGTATCCGAGTTCCGGCACGATCCACGCCCTCGCAAATCGCTTGTGTTCGCCTGTGTGCCGCACCTCCAACTTGCGGCACTCGTACCCATCGATCGTCTCGTTGCCTGTGCAGGTCGCCTCGAAGTCGTGCTCACGAACGGCGGGAAGAACGCCCTCGCCTAGCGTAGCAAGGATGCACGCTTTGATGAGCGCGAAGTCGCGCGGCCTCTCGTGATCGGCCCCGCTATAGGTGCGCACCGATCCCCAGTTATATGAGCGATCATACTCATAGACTCTCTCACCGTCACACACGCTGATTCGATAGAAGAAACACGGATCCAGCGAGCGCCACATGGCTGGCAGCCGCAGCCAGAGGCCCCATCTCTGCCCGCTGTTGGTGAGTTGCACTATCTCCCACCGCCACCTGTCGTCCCCGAACTCGAAGTCAATGAGGTTCCGATGTTCCGCATCGAACGGCGGCAAGTCGAGTGAGTCCACCCTCTTTCGCCGGGCAGCGTCCACGGCCGCTTGGGCTTCCGCCTCGTTCAGAGCCCGAGGGCTCCGCAGATAGTGGACCACCACTCTTCCCCGCACCGTCGTGAACGAGGCAATGCGATGTTCGACGCCTCTGAGTACGGTCTCTGTGGCGTCGTCGTGCCTCTGTGGCGCACCAACATCCGCGGCTGCTAACCATGCCGCCACGAGCACACCGGATACGCCCATGCGACGCATCTTGCCCATCGCCACAACCTCCTTTCGGGGCCGTGCTTCCCCCGGTCTCCATAGGTCCAGGCGCCAAGTGCGATCGACGGAGCCTCGATACTCGTGGCCGTACGCCTACGCGCCCCCTCGCGCGTTCCGCTCTGTCCCGGCCGCACGATGCCGTTGCTGCCCCTACTAGTAGACCTTACAGTTCTTCCAGGGGTCGGTGCAATCGTGCGGGTCCTCCCAGTAGCACACATCGCAGCTTTTGCACTGGGGCGCAATATGGTCGCAATACACCTTTATGCAGCAGGGCGGTTCGTAGTCCCACCACTCTCGGCATAGGCCGCCGTTGGGGTCATGTTCGCAGTTAAGGTTCACCTGTGTGACCGGGTAGATAAACACGCAGCCCTTGGGGTCCTCCCCTGGCGGCTTGATGCAGCCCGTGTTGCTCTTGCACGCGCTGCCCGGGCGGCAGCTCTCATCGCACTCTCCTCCTCTGACCGCCTTCATCCCCTCCGCATCAAGCGGGGTGATGCTCCACGCAGCGCCGCCGACGAACGCAAGCAAGAGAAATACCAGAGCAGACATCCACAGAGCATACACCAAAGTTCTTCTCATGTCCTTGGCCTCCTGTAAGACGGATCTATGCATACGACTGCCCAAACAACAGAGCCCGCATCCCCGTCTCTATCCCTTCAATTCGCCACTGCTTCCGGCACTCATTCAGATCGTGTGTTAGTTTTTGCCAACATTCAGAAGCACGTTAGCCTCGTTCCAGGGCGGAGTCTGTATCCTCTACCCCGCACCGTCTGAACCGGGTCATACCCGAACACCCGTATGCAGGCACTGCGCAGTTGATGCATCAACGCACGCAGCGCCGACGTCTGTCTCGCCGGCACGCCCCCTCGCAGAGCCTCCCACATCGCCGCAGTCTCCACCACGTTGGGAGCAGCGCGCAGCAGCACGATGAGCACACTGGCTTCTGACGGTGTCAGGCGATGCCGGGCTCCTTCACAACTCAGGACGCGTGACGCAAGGTCCAGCCGGAGGACCCGCGGCCTCCCCCTCACCAAGTTCATCTGTCCATCCTCGACCCCAGCACGCCCTGTTCCCTCTTCTGTGTTCTCTCTGCTCTTCGTGCACATGTTCGTGCCCTCAAGTTCCGCCACCAATAACGGTCCATGGGTCCGCTTCCTCGATCCGCTCCATTCCTTTAGTTGCCCTCGGACGTCAGATGGTTGTATCGATTTCAGCGGTCTGTCAAGGGCCCCCCCCAGGCCTCTGCTGCGGAGTCGGCGAGCCAACCACCAGCCAAGTCGCTTACTAGGCTAGTGCAGTCCCGGTATGCAGACACCGATGACGGGGAGACCAAGACCTTTGATGTCGTCACGATGTTCCCGCATCACACGAGGCTTCCACGCCGCGTCGCCTCCAGCGCTGTTGACGTACGCCGCCAAGTATGGTATGTGCCACAGAACTCCAGAGCCAAAGCTACAGCTGACGGTGAGTGCATGGCTGCAGATGTGTGGCATCACTGCGGGGCCATATGGGCGAGGTGCGGTCTCGCACTACGAGCTAGACCGCCGACCGACCCGGACATGTACGGGTCTCGCGCTGTCCCGTGCCAGAGCATCTCCTATCCACTGCTCGGGCCACATTGGCGCCCAGTCACGGAGGCGGCATCATGTCGACGCGTAGACATCGACGCGGCGCAGTCCTGATCTTGGTGTCCAATCTCCTCGCGGTCGCTCCGGCACTCGCCCCACCCGAACGCGAGCCATCTGCCACTCGGCACGCCTGCGCCCAACGGCACAACTGCGGCCTCCAGAGCCTCAAGAGCCTGGTCTCGGCGCTCGGTTCAGCCACGCGCTCGGATCAGTGGCTGTGGGTCGTCGAAGCGTATTCTGATCGACGGACGCTAAGCTTCGAAGATCTGCGTGATGCGGCGGCACTCATGGACACGCGCCTGACCGGCTGGCAGGCGACGACGGAAGAGCTGCGGGCCATTGGCGAGCCCGGTATCGTGCACCACAAAGGCGGCCACTTCTCGACGCTGTTGGACGTGACCGATGGCAAGGTGCGATGGCTTGACGGTGGACTTCGCATGAACGTCACCCCAATCGAGGAGTTCGCTGAGACGTTCTCCGGCTACTGCCTTCTGCCGGCAGGAAGCGGCAAGTCGCGTCAGCCAAGCGCGCAGGTTCGTTTCCTCGAATCAGACCACGATGCTGGTCGTGTTGCTCGCGAGTCAATGGTCACGCACGCTTTCGAGTGCACGAACGTTGGCCGCTCGCCACACCGAATCGGCATCGGTCGCACCTCGTCGCAGTGCACGGCAGCAGTAGACGGCTCTTCGCTGATTCACGTCGGCGAATCTCGGCGCATCGAGCTGGCGGCGCCCGGCGGGATCGGACATGCGGTCCACTGGGCACAGGTGGTGACGAGCGATCCGGCAACGCCCATTCAGTACCTCACGATGCGTGCTTACTCTCCGCGACCGGTGTCTGTCTCCCCGCCGCAGGTGACGGCTGTCGTCGAACGAGGGCAGGCCGTACTCCAGACACTCCGGGTGCGCGGCCCCGTTGAGCTCGTGGTTGAGGAGGTTGCGGCGACGCCAGAGTTCGTGACGGCCGCTGTTGATCTCTCCCAGGCCTACGCATCCCCATCACGCGACGTCGGCGCCGTTCCCGTTCTCTTGAGTATTCCCGAAGATGCTCCCGTCGGCGTCAGCACCGGCCAGGTGACGATAAAGACCAATGATCCCCGGAGCCAGGTGCTAGCGGTCCCAATGACTGTTGACGTACGAGGGAAGGTCCGTTCGAGGCCTAGTCAGCTCTTCTTCGGCTTCGTCACACGCGGTTCCAGCGCAAAGCGCCAGCTCCGGATCTCGGCCCCTCAGTTCCCTGGATTCCGCGTACAGAGAGTAGAATACGAGTTGGCGCACATCATCCTCCATGGACCCACCAGAGCCAGCGCTCGCTCATATACTATAGATGTGACCATTAGTCCTACCGCACCACCTGGCGTAATTGACGGGAACCTCTACATCACAACGAATGTGCCAGGCGAGGAGCGGGTAGGGGTGCCACTCTACGCTCACGTTACCCAGCCGTAATCGGGCAGGCGGTCAACTGTGCGTCGTCCACACTACACGTCTGCGCTATTAGCAGCGGCGCTCCTCGTCTTGCCCATAGTCTCCGTCGTCGCCCCAGCTCGTCCCGTCCATGTCACCATCCTGTACACCCTCGACACGGCCACAGCACTGGCGACCTGTGGGTGAGCCCTGCGCGGCCAGGCAGGCTGCTTGGCGTACCGTGCAGGTGTCATTCGATCGTTGCGCCCACAACGCGAGGCGGCTCTTCTCATCGACCTCGGGAACATCGCTGACAGCGCCGAGAAGTACGAGATGCTACTTGATGTGGGGAGGGTTCTGGCGTATGATGCTGTCGCTCCGAGCCCGGCTGACTTGGCGCTCTGCCCTCAGTTGTATGACTTGATGTCAGCCAAGGGACTGCCCATCATCCCCAACGCCGCTAGGGACCAGGGAGACAGCCACTCCCAGTTCATCTTCAACCAGGCAAGCAACGCCCGGGTTGCCTTGTTGCATACAGGCACGTCCTTGCGGTCTCACCTGGACTCCCCGGCAAACATGGCACAGTACGCCTCGGCTCTCCGGCGGCTCAGGAAAGACTGCGACCTCATTGTCTTGGTAAGCCGCCTCGGTCTGGACGCCGACAGGAAGCTCATGTCAGGCGGGCTCCTCCAGGGATTGGTGGATCTGGTCATCGAGACGCAAGAGGTGGTCTCGCTAGCGAGCCCGCTACGCGTCGGTCCGGCCGCGATAATTCTGCCCCAGCGTGGCGGGCTCACGGTCGGCGAGATCCGCATCGAGCTGAGTGACGCCGGACCAGCCTTCTCCCATGCGTCGCATCCAGTCAGCAACAGGGCCGACCTGCAGGGAGACGTGCAGAAGATAGTCGCCGACTACCTCGCTAGCCATGCCACGGTGCGTGCCACTCCTCCTGCGCCCCCCCGAACTACCTGGGGATATGTCTCGGCGAACGGGTGTGCTGAGTGTCACAGTGCCCAAAGCATCCAGTGGTCACGAACGCCCCATGCAAGATCCGCCGACGCCCTGCGCAGAGAGGGTCGAGTGGAGGCCAAGTGTCTCCGGTGCCATTCCGAGTACTACCGTCGCAACTTCCGTTTCTCCCAGCTTCCAACGGGTGATGACGGTGTCCAGTGCGCCACCTGCCACGGCGATGGGATCGTGCACGCCGTCACCGGTGACACGAGGCGCATCCTCAGAGCGGTCCCCAAGGCCGTGTGCGTAGATTGCCACAACCCTGAAGACAGCCCAAACTTCAGCTACGCCGAGTACTTGCCGCAAGTCGTCCATAAGCCGACCCAGAGCGATCCGAGAAACTGAGTCCCCCACTTGCCCCCTCGGCTGTGAGCCCAATGGGCTGCCACGCCGCCGAAGAATCCGTAGCGCTCCAGCAGGAGCGTATCGGCACCAGCGCGTGCCAGCATGGGTCGCGTCCGCGGTTGGCAAGACTCTCGAAGAACAGTCTGTTGGGAATCGGTGCCACCAGGTGACCATGCAGGTGCGGCTGTGGCTGGGCCGCCGCGTGGGCGTGGTAGACGGCTGCTATGCCCGCTATCTTTGGCCCTTCGGCGAAGAGCGCCCGGCGCAAACGATGGGGCCAGGTCCTGCTGAGCTCGTGCTCTGGGGCTCAGCAAGCTACTTGGCTGAGACCTCCAGCCCCTCCTTATCGAAGACCACGTTGATGCTCGCGCTCATGTTGGCCGGATTCCGCACGAACTCCAGGTACGGCTGAATGTGCTCGCCTCCGTTCACGCTGTTATGGGCCAGGGTCAGGCTGC
>Ga0209979_1001865_pt1 | contig 21633 bp, 17 predicted proteins | sample AnhtaG_FD_183114 | JGI IMG/M metagenome (GOLD analysis project Ga0209979, IMG submission 183114) | Deep subsurface microbial communities from Anholt, Denmark to uncover new lineages of life (NeLLi) - Anholt_01485 metaG (SPAdes) (version 2) | ecosystem: Environmental > Aquatic > Marine > Oceanic...
CCGCCAACGATTCATCCACCGGTTGCGAAGGCTCAGCGGGCTGACGCCGATAGTGATCCACCACCAGGTTGTGGGCGATGCGATAGAGCCAGGCACTGAACGATCCGCGCCAAGCCCGCTCGTTGCGAATCGAGCGCAACACCCTCAGAAAAAGCTCACTAGTTAGGTCTTCCGCCGCAGCGGGATCACTCACCCGACGGTAGATGTAAAAGTACATCCGGGAAGCGTATCGGTCGTACAACTCAGCCAAGGCCTCGGCGTCGTACGCCCTCGCTCGCTCCAGCAAGGGCTGCTCTTCAGTCACGTGACTTCCTTGCCCTCTCTCACCATGTAAGACGCAAGAATCGCCAAAACCATACGGCCTCCCGTACTCCTGTTCACGATTCACCCCAACCACCACCCGTCACACACGCACAGCGTCCGACGGGACCACTGCCTGCACTCGATAGGGGGCCTTGCAGGCACCCGCCCCCACCTCATCATACCACACCTGCAACAACACAAGGGTAATCTGAAGGAGATCCCTTCGCGCCGCGGTCACAGAAAGGGAGCGGTCTGTGCAGCGACACACCCTCCCGCTCCCTGATGAACAACCTCAGCGCACATTCCATGCGAGCACAGGTGCAAGTAGAACAAGGTCCAAGCACGCCGCATGTCAATCTGGCTGGTTTCTAGCCGATGATGATATCCTCCAGACGTCTCTTGGGCACGTGGTGGACGCCCTCACTGTCCCGCCAATACTTGACATCTCCACCCGGCTCCAGCACCTCGAGTACCACTTTTTCCTTGGGCTTGCCCAGGGCCAGCACCATGAGGATCTCATACGGGTCCGCTATCCTCAGAGCCTCACGAAGTTCATCTCTCCGTATGGCGGCGACAATGCAGCCGCCCAAGCCCTTCTCTCTGGCGCCAAGCAGTATGTTCTCGGCGGATATCCCCTGATCAAAGGTGAAGGACTTCCGAATCTCTATGTCCCCAAGCATGACGATGTAGGCGGAAGGTCTTTCCCCCTCAGGCGGGCCGGGCCAGTCTTTGAGATAGGCCGCCCAGGTCAGGTGAGGGAAGATCAACGCGTTCCTCTCGGGCTCCCAGGAAAGCATGTACTTGTAGGGCTGCAGATTGTGCCCCGAGGCGGCGAGTCTCGCCAGATCAACCAACTCTCTCAGCGTCTCCTCATCTATCGCGTGATCCTGGTAGAATCGACGATAACTCCTGTTCGTGTATACCAAATCCCTCAGCACCCTGACCTCCTCGATGGTCGATACCTAGGAACAGTGTGGAGTTGCAGTTGAGGTGATGGTAAACGAGGTACTGGATTTGGTCAAACCTCGGGCATCTCAGACTTTGGCACTACCCACGACAGTGATGAGACCGACGGCGGGCGGGATTGGTGCACATGCTGATGGCTCCCTTCGGTAGGAAGCGAGCGATCAGGGAAAGCGCCTATCCCTGACCTGCAAGCACCCCCTCTATCCCCGGTGCAGGTGAAGACCATAGCGAGCACGTACTCACACCTTCCCTGCGTTACGGCCTGGGCCGTTGCCTTGCGCACCCAGAAAACACGGGGTATGATCTTCGGGAAGTCAAGATGTGGGCAAAGGCGCAAGTATCCACAACACCAGGCGAGAGTGTGTGGCCGCACGTGGCTCCGGTGCGAGTTCCTGCCCTCCGACCAGGCCGCGGGGGACATCAACCGGTGGCGGAAGCGATCACTGCAAGAGGCTGGGCCTTCCGGGACCCCCTCTGCTCGCGCTGCCAGGTTGGTATCGATGGGCTTCGCAGTGGGGGTGAGGCATCGTTGGAACGGTGACCACTGCGCCCGCATAGTCATCTACTCTCAACCACACCGTCCTCGGAGAGAGGCAGTATGAAACGCAACTCCGTAACAATGACCGTCGCCCTGGAGACCGTGTGGGATCAATTCAGTGCTCAGCTGCGCTCCTTCATACGCGCTCGCGTCGCCGATGAGGACGCGGTTGAGGACATTTTGCAGGATGTCTTTGTCCGCATTCACGCCAAGGTGGGCACGTTGCAGGACCTGGGCAAGCTGGAAAGCTGGCTCTACCAGATCACCCGTAACGTCATTATTGATTACTACCGAAGTCGCCGCCCAACGGAGCAGTTGCCTGAGACTCTCGGCTCTTCGGAAGACGTCTACGAGGAGGATCTGGTCACCCGGCTGGCCCCAGATGTGCGGGAGATGGTTGAGGCGCTGCCAGAGCCCTACCGTGAGGCCCTGGTTCTCACCTCGTACGAGGGTCTGAGCCAGAAGGAGCTGGCAAAGCGGCTGGGACTTTCATACTCGGGCGCCAAATCCAGGGTCCAGCGGGCAAGGGAACGGGTCAAGGATATGCTGATGACCTGCTGCCACTTTGAGTTCGACCGCCGGGGGACTGTCATCGACTACTACGACCACTGCTGTTGTTGCGCCACCGAATCACATCCCGGGTGATTTTCCCCTTTCAAACGGCCTCTTCAATTGACTCCCCGCCCCAAGAGGGTCCACCACTGCGTCTTTTTTGCCAGTTCTTCGTCTATCAGGATGAGACCAATCTAGGAGGTACAAACAATGAGTTTCATCCTGGGTCTGCTGGTCAACACATTGGTGCAGGTCTGGCATACCTTCGTGGGCAACTGGCCGTATCTGCTTATCAGCGCAGTCATTGCGGCCCTACTCACGGTCTACATGGACCAGGACCGTGTCTCCGCCTTCCTGCGACGGCATCGCCGGGCCGGTGTGGTGGCGGCCACCGCGACAGCCGTGGGAACGCCCCTCTGTTCCTGTGGGACGATGGCCATCATCCTGGGGATGATGGCCGGCCTGATGCCATGGGCGCCTATCGTCGCCTTCTTGGTCTCCTCGCCGCTCACGTCTCCTCAAGAACTGATCTACAGCGCCGGCCTGTTTGGCTGGCCCTTTGCCCTCACCTTTTTCGGGGCATCCATCGTATTGGGTCTTGTCGGGGGCCTGGCGGCGTCTGTCATTGAAAGCCGGGGCTGGCTGGCCAACCAGGCCCGGTTTGTGGCCGCGTGCTGCGCCGAACCGACCAAGCGAGTAGCATCCAAAGCCACCCCCTTGCTGATCCTGACCGAGACCTACCGCACTGGGCGACGTCTGCTGATCATGTTCTTTGTGTTCGCCTTCGTCGGCTACTTCCTCAACGGACTGATCCCAGCCCACTGGGTGTCAACCCTCTTTGGCAGCGGGAATGTTTACGGCGTCCCGCTCGCTGCCACACTGGCCCTGCCCTTCTACGTCAATACGGAGGCCTCCCTGCCTCTCGTTCGAGCTCTGCTGGACGCCGGCATGGGCCAGGGTGCGGCGTTGGCCTTCTTGATTACCGGTGCCGGCACCTCCTTTGGCGCCATGGCAGGTGCTCTCACTGTCGCCCGTTGGCGAGTGGTCGGTCTGGTGATTGCCACGCTGTGGGTGGGCGCAATAGGTTTCGGTTTCGCGTTCAACATGTTGTCGGCAGCGGGGTTGTTCTAGCCAAGAGGAAAGCATCAGCGCTAAGGCTGACAGGGGACGTTGAGGTCCGCGAATGCCTGATGTCCACCGTCTCTTTCGATGTTTCCGTCGATCTGTCAGATCTGAGTGAGCCCTGCGCGAGGCCATCCGGCTGCCTGGCGGGCGCTCAGGGGCGACCATTCTCAGCAACGGAAACTTCCAACAGAGGGCTGCGGATTGGTGTTGCTCCGTGAAGCAGTCTCCCTTTGTCGCCACCTGACCGGTCCCGGAGGTCCACTCCATAGGGCCCTTCAGACCGACTACCTCGGTGCTAGACACAGCGTCAGGGTGGTGTGTGGTTGGTTGGATCTGGTCAGATCGCGGGCTTTCGGGGGCCCGGAGCTAACCGCAGCCTCTTGAAAAGCCACGGCGCGCCCAGGGTTGCCCACAGTCCGATGATCCCGAAGCCGAGGAGGCGAAAGACAAGGTAGAGCGACGATCCCTCACCAGGAAGCACCACCTTGAGTCCCGCATATAGCAGGACCACAACCACCCCGCCAATGAGGAAACGTAGAATTCGCTGCCATAGAGACCCGTGGGTACTGAAGCGCACGTACCGGTACGCTAGCACAAGCCCCAGGCCCGCCCCTGCCAGTGTTCCCATCGCTGTGGCAGTGTTCTTCGCGGGATAAATCAGAAAGAGGAACGCTGGCATACCGAGGGCCACCAGCAACTGCCAGCGCAGCTCCAATCCGGCGAGCCACCTCTCCACTCCCGGTAGTACGGCCAGGTAAACAGCCAGCGACAGACCGCCCACCGCCCAACCAGCCAGCACATCTGCGGGGAAGTGAACCCCCAGGTAGATGCGCGAAAGCCCTATCAAGGCCATCAGGGAAATGGCCACACCCCAGAACCAGCCCTTGCGTGCCCAGGCGGCCATGGCACCCCACGCCACGACGGCCAGCTGCGCGTGGCCGCTCGGCAGACCGTATCCCTCCGCCGATGTGAGTTGCAAGCCCGGATCAAGATCAAACGGTCGTGGCTGGTGGACCAGGGCCTTCAGACCGAGGTTCAGATAGCTCGACAGCAGGAGGAAGACGCCTACCCGGGCGCCGAGTCGCAGGTCAACGCACCAGAAGAGCAACGGCAGGAGGAGGAGGTGAAACTCTGGTTCGCCGAGAAAGGTGACGGCGCCGAAGAAGACATCCAGCGCGGGATCGATTTGCTGGACGGCGGCGATCAGATCGAGACTCCACTGAGTGAGAGGATCCACCTGGTGTCCTTCTTGCTCGTCCGCGCCGTGATCGAAGCACTGGCATCGGATGTGGTCTTGGCGCGCAGTGCACTATAGCACAGCGAACCACAGGCCGCAAACTCCCTGGCCGGTCACGAAGTTAGTCTGGCCTGACCGGCAACCTGCCACGCGCTCGGTTCCTGAGTCACACGACCAGACTCCCGCAGCCGTCCGATCGCCACTTGACCTCGACAGCCATCCAGGCAGATGGTATAATCTCGTTAGGCCACCTATGCACGACAGCGACCCCTATGCCGACACTGGTTGCCTCAAACGAAGCCTAGCCAGCGGAATACCATAAGATGACGATCCTTCGCGCCACGGGCGATGCGAGCTACTGATCTGTTGTGGAGGTCTCACCATGCAACCTTTCGAGAAACTCGGCGCTTTCTACCTGGGTCAGGAATACGATCTCTCCAAGGGCAAAAGGCTCGACCGCCTGGTGATGTACGACGCCCGTGACCTGACCACTCACGCCGTATGCGTGGGCATGACGGGCTCTGGCAAGACCGGCCTCTGCATAGACCTACTCGAGGAGGCTGCCATAGACAGCGTCCCCGCCATCATGATCGATCCCAAAGGCGACCTCACCAATATGCTTCTCACTTTCCCCGAGCTACGCCCTGAGGACTTCGAGCCCTGGGTCAACGTGGACGACGCCCGGCGCAAAGGCATGAGCGTCGGCGAGTACGCCAAGCATACCTCAGATACCTGGCGCAAAGGTCTGGCTGATTGGGGACAGGGTCCAGACCGCATCCGCATGCTGAAGGAGAGCGTAGACTTCCGCATCTACACCCCAGGCTCGGACGCCGGCATACCCGTGTCCATTCTGGCCTCTCTGGCGGCCCCGGTCCTCAATTGGGACAAAGAAGAGGAACTCCTGCGCGAACAGATCCAGGGCACCGTTAGCGCTCTACTGGGACTCGCCGGTATCGAGGCCGACCCCTTGCAGAGCCGCGAGCACATTCTGCTATCCCACATCTTCGAGCACTTCTGGCGTCAGGGCCTAGACCTGGACCTGACTGGCCTCATAGCCGCCATCCAGTCTCCGCCAGTACGGAAGGTAGGCGTCTTCGACGTCGACACCTTCTTCCCCGAGAAGGAACGGTTCGGCCTGGCGATGTCATTGAACAACATCATCGCCGCCCCCAGCTTCGAGACCTGGCTAGAGGGCGAACCGTTGGATGTTTCCCACCTGCTCTACACGCCCGATGGCAAGCCCAGACACAGCATCTTCTACATCGCCCACCTCAGCGACGCGGAGCGGATGTTCTTCGTTACCCTGCTGCTGGAGCAGATCGTGACCTGGGTTCGGCAGCAGTCAGGAACCACCAGCCTCCGTGCCCTCCTCTACTTCGATGAGGTCTTCGGCTTCTTCCCTCCTGTCGCCGAACCGCCGTCCAAGCGACCGCTGATGACCCTGCTCAAGCAGGCGCGAGCTTTCGGCTTCGGTGTCGTGCTTACCACCCAGAACCCGGTGGATCTCGACTACAAGGGCCTCACCAACGCAGGTACCTGGTTCATCGGCAAGCTCCAGACGGAGCGAGACAAGATGCGGGTCCTCGAGGGGTTGGAGTCCGCCAGCGCCGAGGCCGGTGGCGCCCTTGACCGCAAACAGCTCGACCGCACCATCTCAGCGTTGGACTCCCGCGTGTTCCTGCTACACAACGTCCACGAAGACCACCCCCTCATCTTCCATACACGTTGGGCCATGAGCTACCTCCGCGGCCCGCTAACCCGCAGCCAGGTGCGCGAACTGATGGCTCAGACCAAGCCAGAGGTTCCCCCGGTCACACCCGCCCCTTCGCGCGGTCCTGCTGTGCGCCGCGAAATGACGCCTGCACTTGCCACTGACAAGCCTGCTGGTTATGATAGCATCCCTCCTGCCTTGTCCCCCGACGTTTCCCAGGTGTTCCTGCCGCTGCGCCTGAGGAAGAAGAAGGCTGTCTCGCAACTGGAAGAAGAGCTGGGCAAGGCCGTGGGAGCGACCGAGACCTCGCTGGTTTACGAGCCATGCTTGCTGGCTCTGGGCAGTGTCAGTTTCGTGGACCGCAAGTGCAAGGTGGACGAGACTGAGGACCTCGGTCTCCTCGTCGGAGCGGAGGAGTTGGGCGCCGTCGTCTCCTGGGAGGATGCCGACCCCGTAGAGCTGGACGTGAACCAACTAGAAGACGAGCCCGAGCGGAACGCCCTGTTCGGTCCCATTCCCCCCGAACTCAGTACGGCTTCCAAATTGAAGGCCCTCAGCAAGGACTTCGCCAACTACCTCTACGATGAGGAACGGCTGAACCTCCAGCACAACCCGAAGCTCAACCTCTACAGTGAGCCGCGCGAGTCAGGGAAAGAGTTCAAGATCCGGGCGCAGCAGGTCGCTCGTGAGCACAGAGACGCGGAGGTGGACAAGCTGCGGGACAAGTATCAGAAGAAGCTCAATGGCCTGGCAACTCGGCTAGCCCGCGAGCAGCAGGAGTTGGCCGAGGATCGGGACGAATACGAAGGGCGCAAGAGCGAGGAACTGCTTTCTGCAGGTGAAACCTTGGTCGGGATGTTGGGGATCTTCGGCCGCCGCACCTCGAGGGGTCTATCCACTGCCGCTCGCAAGCGCAGGATGACCACCAAAGCCAGAGCGGACATCGTTGAGTCCGAGGAAGAAATCGAGCGCCTGGAGGCCGAGATCGAGGAGATGCGGCTGGAGATGGAAAAGGACGCCGAGGCCATCGCCGACCAGTGGGCCGATGTGGCCAATGAGGTTGAGACCTACGCGGTCAAGCCTCGCCGCAGCGATGTGGAAGTCCGACTGGTCACTCTTGGCTGGGCGCCCCACTGGGAGATCGCATTCCGCTCTGCGCGCGGAAAGCTCACTCACGACCGCGTGCCGGCTTGGGGCTAGTCGGACCGAACACAGCAGAGAGGCAAGGGAGTAACTTCCCTCACTCCCAGGTCACTGTCGGGTGCTCACATTGAACTCTGGATCACGCAGGAACCTGTCCGATTCGAAGTACGAAGCCTCTACTTCCAGGTCAGACTATCACTGACTTGCCAATCTGAAGGTCCCCAGATCCACCTGGGAGGGGGCATCCTCGTCGAGCAGAAGCCAGTCGTTCTCATACTGGAGCATATACCCCTCAGCGCCGAGAACCACGCCGAAACTCTCTCCGCGGGGTATGGGCACACGGAGCACGAATCTCCCTTCCCGGTCCGTTGCGGCGTAGGTGAACGTCTGCTCCTCTGCGAAGTCTTGCAGGAACTCCTCTACAGTGACATCTGGTTGAAGCACCACGAAGAGAGCCCCTTCGATGCCCCGCCCCGTGTCGGCGGAGACGATGGTGCCGCTGACGGTCACCCCGTCCTCGTCCTCGTCGTCATCGGGCAAGATAACCGGGGTTTCCTCGGCGCCGTCGAAAAGCGCCACCAGAGAATAGGGCTCGGTCAGGCTGTAGCCGCCATACGTAGTCACCGCTACGTAGTAGGTACCAGTTGTCCGAGGCTGATACTCGATGTGCTCGCTGTCGGTCGTCCCCCACGAGTACTCGAGGGTTTCCCCATCCTCATCCACCAGGAAGAGATCATAGTCTGATCGCCAGTTGATGTTCCTCAGGTCGATGCTGATGAGGTCCGTGGTCTCCACGTCGATATAGTAGACGTCAACATCATCCTCCGAGGCGATGTAGGCCTCATACACCCTCCCTGACTCCAGCGGACCAGAGGCTTGCTGAATGGTCTCGTTGGGCTCGTAGGCGTCCGCATCCTCAGGCGGCTCCTGTTCCTCGGTGAGATACGCCACCAGGTTGATCGGTCGCAGTTCATTCAGTTGCCCGATCGACACCGGCGTGTCGTTTTCATCAATGATACCATCGCCATTGGTATCGACGATGCGACGCGCTTCCGCCTCTCCCAGTTGGGTTGGCACACCGATTATCTCGCCGTTGGCGTTGACCCCCGTTCCTCCACTGTTCCCGCCAGCGATGGTGGTATCGGTGCGGATCCAGGTGCGTATCACTTCACCATCTGCCAGTTCCGTGGTCTCAAATCCGCTCACCCGCCCGCTGGTGAAGGTGATGTAACCCTCCCCGATGGTGGGGTAGCCGAAGATGTACAGTTCGTCCCCCAGGTGCACTTCGTCTGAGTCGCCCATCTTCACACGCGTGAGGTTGAAATCATCAGCATCTAGCGGGTTACCGGTCAGGTCAGTCGTGATCTGGAGCAGAGCCAAATCCAACTGATGGTCATACGCCACCACCTCAGCGAAATACATCGGCGTCGGCGGGCGATCCTCCCTGGTGGTCAGGGCGATGATCAACGCATCCATGGGTGCTCCATCCAGCCCCACCTGGTCGAACATGTCCGTGGCGACGTGGGCGTTGGTCAGGACCAGCCCGTCGTCGGATATGATAGTCCCAGAACCGCCCCACACGGGCACTAGCTCCCCACTGTCCCGGATACAGGAGACGATGTCCACCGCCCCTCTCATGATCTCTTGACGCAGCATCAGTGTTAGACCTTCTTGACCTGTGGCGCTTCTTGCCATGGTCAGGAGCGGTATCAGTACCGCTATCAAGCAGCCTGCCTTGAGCACGTTCTTCATCCCTTGCCCCCCCTAGTTGAATTCCACACTGGCGAGAATGGTGTCGAAGGTCCCCTCCTCCTGGGCGAAATTGGTCGACTCTGCAGCGACGGTCAATACATATGCTTCGTCCTGATGAATGACGACCCAATCAACCGCCTCTACCACGACCGGCACGGCTTGCTGAAGGATGCCCGCAGGCTGGGTCACGTAAGCATAGGTCACTTTGCTGGCCTCTATCCCGTCCACCGTCGCGGGATCCACGCTCAAAACGCGATGACCGGTCAGTTCCTCGGCCCTCTGCACTGACATGGTGACCACCAACTCCCGAGGCGTAAGCGGAAAATCAGGATTCAGTTCCCTCGCGGCCACGGAAAACGCAGGCTTGAAAACCCCCTCTGCCCTAACATCGCTGACCGTGAGGAGGGCGCCCTTGTTGACCTGCTCCAGCCAATCAGCAGGATAGCGCAGACTCATCACGCCATCGTCGCTGGTGAAGGACACCGTCTGCCCCTGGACCCAGCTCTTCAGTGCCCAGCCAAGGATCAGCGCCACAATGACCAACGCGATGACCAACAACTCGTCCAGCCACCCCTTCAACGGAGCGGCCCGACCAACCGACCTACTAGCTTCCATCCTTTCTCTCCTTACGTAGTCCAACTCACCGCAGAGATCGCTGAGAACGCAGAGAATCAGGAAAGTCGTTGACTACCCGTCGAATGCCATTCTTCAGAACCTTGACATTGAAGTTGATCAGCAAGCCCACCTTGCAGCCAGAGAGCTTGAGGTAGGAAAGCAACTGGGCCTGGTGAATCGGTGCCAAGCGGTCAACAGCTTTGATCTCCACAATCACTCTTTCCTCAACGAGGAGATCCAGCCGGTAACCGCAATCGAGTTGGACATCCCGATACACCACGGGTAGCAGCCTCTGCCGCTCCACCTTCAAGCCCCGTTCCGCCAGTTCAAACGCCAGGCACGCTTCATAGGCAGATTCTAGGAGCCCAGGCCCAAGAGCGCGGTGCACCTCAATGGCCGCGCCGATAGTCTCCCCGGTGATGCGATTCAGTCGCTCCTCTTCCCCTATTTCCATTACCTCAGCGCTCTCCGCGCTCTCTGCGGTGAGCGACTACCGATCAGGCCTCAGCCAGCGTGGCCTGGTTTGCTCTACGCATCAACCAGAAGAGGGCCGCGAGAATGATCAGGGCGATCAGGGTGGCCACGATCAAGCCATTCCACGGGTTGAACTCCAGGCCCCGCACCATCGCCAGGTCTCTCACGAAGATGAAAAGCCCGTTCAGAACCGCCGCCAACGCCAGCCCGCAAGGCATCCACCAGACGGGTTTGCCCTCGAACTTGTCCTGGGCCAGGAAGTAGCCCACTATTCCGGCGAAGCTGGCCTGAGCCAGGGAGGTGATGACCATGCGGATAACTCCCACTGAAAGGTCAACGCCGGCGTTCGAGACAACGTAGTGGATGTTGAGCATAGTGGCATACCCCAGACCTGCCGCCGTGCCGTAGATGATACCGTCTATCCGCTCGTCGAACTCCGCGCTGTCAAACAGAGTGTAGCGAACCGCTGCGTACTTCAGAAACTCCTGAATGAACCCTATGACCAGGATGCCTCCGACCAGTTGCACCACAGGGCTCTCATACAGCCACTCCCTCACCTGGAACAGGTCATTGACCAAGGGTATACCCACCGCCCCGGCCAAGACGGCCCCCAGTACGAAGATCCCAGCCACGTACCTCTTGGGCTCCGGCTCCAGCCGATCCTGTAAGTAGAAGAAGACCAGCCACAGGGCCGCTGGCACCAGCGCCATCACGATGCCAGCGACGACAAGCAAGCGCCCCTCCAGGGTCGGTTGGGCGAAGCTGTCTATGCCGACCACTAGCAGGACGAAGCCCACCAGCGCCGCTACCAACGCCCATCCCGACTGCCATAAATGACCTCGCCCACGGGTCACCTTGGCATAGTGCTCGTCACAGTAAAGGCGTCTGCCGATGCTCCTCGCCCCCTCCTCTAGGGGCCTCTGGCAGACGCAACAGACGCGTACGCTCATTGTGCGTGACCTCCCTTCATCGGCATACTCTCGGAACCTCCAACGGCCCAGCGATTATACTCCACTGCGGTGTACTGGACAAGGCAAGGCACTCAGTTCAAACAGCGTAGGGGCACGACATGCCGTGCCCCTATGGGATCTCTTCGTGAGATCGAATGACTTTGTCGTTGTCCTTCACCGAGTTGCAGGCGTGCTCTACCTCCGCAATTCCCTCCCCAAAGATGCCAATGCCCGGACTAGCCGGGCAAGCAGCGCACCATTGTGCAATCTCACCTAACGTCGCCAACGCGTACGGAACTCGAGCGCGAGTTGAACTTCATCGGTATCAAGCCTCGGTATGCCCAACTCAGCTACACGACTCAGTGATTCCTCGTCATTGACGTCCCAAGCGTGCACCTCTATCCCAGATGAGTGGACCGTGGCGACAACCTCGGGCGACAGTTGAGTGGGGTGCAGGTGTACACCCCTAGCACCAGCAAGCCCGGCACGATGTATCGCCAGGTACGTGACCACATCCAATCCCATCCAATCCTCGGACAGTGGGAAGAGCAGGTCCGTGGCCAGCCCGGGGCAGCGTTGTCCAATATTGGCCAGCAACATGGGTTCGTAGGAAGTAACCTCAATCGTCTCCCGCAGACGTCTGAAACCCAGAAGAACAGATCCGACGATCTCGGACGACTCTGCTTCCGGCCCTTTGATTTCAATCTCAAATCCTATCCGTCCCCCGAAGGCCTCCAGGACTTCCTGAAGCGTCGGAATTCGATGCGCAGTGGGACTGTCTCGACCTTTGCCCAAGACCTCCACGTTCCGGAGTTCGTCAAGCGTGTATTCGAAAATGGGGCCGGAGACGGTCGTCCCTTCATCGAGATAGAAGTTGTGAAAGACGACCGGCACCCGGTCCTTCGTCAATCGAACATCCAACTCGATGGCGTCGGCACCGAGGTCAACGGCCCGCTCAAATGCAGGCATCGTGTTCTCTGGCACTCCCACAGGAGCGCCTCGGTGGGCGACTATCTCAAACGGTGCCATTGACGCACCAAGACCTCAACTGTTCGCACCCGAGCTCACCTCAGCAAGCTGCCGCAGTGGACACAATGGGCCGCTTCGAGATCGGGTGAAACGTACTGCTCGTGCCCGCACTTGGCACAGGTGCGGAAGTGGTGGATGTCACGTCCACAGCCAGAGCAGAACTGGTGATCCTCCGCCAGCCCACGGCCGCAGTGAGGGCAGTGACGGCTAATGGGCTCAGGTACCTCTTCAGGAGGCGACGTCTCTATCATAGGCTCGGGCTCTGGCGCCTCAGCGGACACAGGCTCAGGTTCCGTAACCCTCGGCTGCCTGGCATAGGCGACCATGAAAGCCCCAAGGAGCAGCAGGGCGCCTCCGGTGAAGAGAAGTCCGCGCCAAGGAGTGAGCATACCCAAAGAGAAGATGCCGAGGAAAATAACCAGCAACAAGCCACCGCGCCACCAGGTCTGCCGCCACCCACCGATGAGTCCCAGGAAGAGTAGCACCAGGCCGCTGACAATCAAGAAGGCCAGGCTCGCTGCCGGGACCACGTCCATCACTCCGCTCAAGAAGGTCAGGAGCGGGTAGAAGAGGGCCAGGCTGCATCCCATCAGCAGGTAGCTCTCCAGCCGGAGACGCATCCCAGCCAGATATAGGAGCCCAGCCAGTGAGGCCAGAAACAGGCCCACCAAGAAGGGAGCGAACACTGCCATGCGGCTGAAATCTCCCTGCAACTGGGCGACCCGCTGTGCAAAGCTAAGGCGCCCGGCCAGGTTGAGCCGGATGTCACGATTGGCGATGAGGCCGGTGTAGTTCCAGGTGAACGACTCGCCAGCATCGGTCACCTCGGTTGCAGTCGTGGGCAGAGAGGTCCTGGGCACCTCGCTGCCGGTGAGGCCCGACACTGTGACAACAACATCGAGCACGTCGGAGCGCTGGCCTTGGGCCAGGCCATAGGTGAAGCTGTTCGCGCCGTCGGCCTGGTAACTGATGGCGATCTGGCGTTCCTCGCCAGCATCCATCTCGGTATGCCACCCAATGCCCTGCAACGTGTACTCGGCATCTGGCGGTTCCATTCCGTCCACCAGGAAGCTCACATCGTGCAGCGTTTCCAGATTGCTGGGAAAGGGGAAGAACAGCGCAACGGTGGCAGTGACCTCCAGACCGGGATACGCCAGGACGTACTCGCTACAGAACTCGAGATCGTAGACCGTGACACTAACGCCTTCGCGCTCTTCGTGCCGCGCTGCGAGAGTGGCTTCGACACGGCTCTCCCGCGCGGCCAGGATGGTTGCTTCGACCTGGTCCTCGGTTTCGACAATGGCCAACGTCGGCGCGGCTTGGGTGATACTGCGCCCGTAGTTGTAACTAAGATATTCCCGTTGGGTCACCGTGTAGACCCTCGAGGGCAGGTCAACGACGACCGCCAGATACGCAGCCAGTAGCCCCAGAAGGCCCATGAACAGCACGACGTTGACCAGCAAGATTCCGATTCGCTTGAACTCCTTAGGCATCTTCACTCCTCCCATCTCAGCCATCCATCCAGGTGTTTGGCGTGCAGGGACACTGTCACTACCCTGGGATTGAGCTCAACGCCATCTTCTCATCGCCCAGCAGCCCAGAGATGGCGACCTGCTCTCACGTACAAGACGCCCCTGCGGCTCAGTTGGTTCCGCAATGGCTGGCGCCCTCGCTTCCCGAAGACGCTGCTCATGAGACGCGTGCGGCTTCAACCCCCTTGCCTCGCACAGCCGGACAGGACGACTTAGGTCACGTGGGCAACATGGGCAGCGGCAGAGAAGTCCACGTTCGTCCGCCGTCCAACGAGCGATGGAGGACTGAGGCACCGACGAGTGCGGAGCCTGCATCCTGCCACTCCAGCGGCGATAGGTTGGCGTAGAGCGCCAGTCCCTCTGGGCTCCAACCCGAAGCCAGCAACTCCACCTGCACGTCCCGTTCAAAGTCGTGCACCAGTTCCCACTGGACGTCGTTCACGTCCGCCACATTCGGGTTCAGGGCGCGCCAGAGTTGATGTGTGGGAACCTTGACCACCACGTGCAACGCCCCAGTGGCTCCATCTATCGTCATCCCAATGCCGATTTGACTGTTCTCCGACGGTGTGGGCATGGTGGTCCACTGGCCATCCGCCGTGCCCCGGCGCAGGTAGCTGCCGCCGTATTTGGGCCAGATGACGGCATAAAGCGTGCTTGCGCCACGAGGATCTATTGCGATATTGGCGACGCCGTTGAAAGCGATCAGACCGCTGCCCGCCGGCGTCCAGGTTACGCTGCCATCGTCGCTGCGAATTACCCCTGCCCCAGCCTCAAAGGTTTCGGTCGCCCAGATGACCTCAGGCGTGCCATAGGCCACCGCCACCATCCCAGTCTCCTGCAGCGAGATCAGCGTCCATTCCGTACCGCTCCAACGGTACAACCCCTGGCACGTGCTGGCGTAGAGCGCATCTGGAGTGAAGTAGTCCAGGTTAACGTTGAGTATGCACTCTTGGGCAGGCAGTCCGCCTGGGAAGTCGGACCAAGTCTCCCCGTAGTCATCGCTGATGAGAAACCAGGGCGTGATGGCGTCACCGAACCCCGCGGGCAGGTCCCCGATCAAGGCGTAGAGGCGGCCGGGCTCGCCCGGCCCTGCCAGAAGCGTGCGTACCTGCCATCGTTGTTGGGGCCTAGTGGGGACCGGAGTAGCAGTCGGAACCAGCACAGGCGAGGGCGTGCTCGTCGGCGAGGCCACCGGACTCATGGCCGTGGGCGCCGGAGGCACCGGCGTCGAAGTAGGCGCGGCAAGGGTAGGTGTCGCAGGCACGTGTGTCGGTGTTAGGTCGCGAGGAGTGGGCGTGTCAGCAGGTGCCGTGGGAGCCGAGCCCAGCTTGCAGCCACTCATAACGGAAGCGGCACAGATCAGCAACACCAGCAGTAACGTCAGTCTTCTCATCTCTGACCTCCCTATTCTGCGTGAGCGCTCCCCAGAGGCGAGTCTTGGGCTTCGCCGAAGCCTTCCATCATGCGCTGTCACATCTCCGCCGGGTCGCAGCCAGCCTCTTCCGTCTGAGCGATCATGTTCTGCACCATGCCCGCCATCATCTGCGACATCATCTTGGGGAATGGCTCTTGTGGCGACAGCGACCAGGAGATCACACCCAGAAACGCGGCAAGCAAGTAGGTTCTGCCGAAAGAACCGGTACTACCCATCCCGATCGCTCCTTTCACCGCTAGGTTGGCTTGGTGAGGACGGTCCGGAACTCGCCAAGTGCACCCACGGTGCAACGCCAACACGGCCACGGGTCTGCAGAGCCTACACTTCTGGGATGTTGGCCCTCCGCCAGAGCGGGTTTTGAGAGGCCCTCACTGCCCCACCGCGTAGAGATTACTCCCTGCCCCTACGTACAGCGTGCCGTCGGCACCGATGGCCGGCCCGACGAGAACCATGCCTCCCTCAGGCAGCGAGAAACGCCAGCGCAGCGTTCCGTCCGGGTTCACCGCGAAGACTTCCCCCTCCCGCGTCCCCGCATACAGCACTCCGGCGCCGTCCAGAGTGAGGGGCGAACTGAAGTGCACCTCCCTCTCCTCCTGCTCGGCGATGAAGGTCCAGGCCACAGTTCCGTCCGGATTGAGGGCGTACAGCTCGTTGCTGCTGGAGGTGAGATAGACTCTTCCTCCGCTACCCAGCGTAGGGGTGGAGTTGGCCCCTCCGTCCACAGGAGAGAACCTCCAGACTTGGCTTCCATCGGCGGCGTCCAGAGCCTGGTAACTGGAGCCAGTTCCCAGATAGATGATGCCGTCGCTCCCCACCGCGGCGCTGGAACTCACAACGCCCAGGCTGACCTGCCATTTTGGATCCCCGTCGGGATTCACCGCATAGAGATTTCCGTTTCGAGCACCCACATGGACGGTGCCATCCGGTGCCAGCGCGGGAGTGAACGGTATCCGGGATCCCACGTCATATCGCCACCGCTCGCCGCCATCGGGGTTCAAAGCGACCAGTGCGCCGCCAGCCGTCTGGGGGTTACTGGCCGCCAGATAGATGGTTCCATCGGGGCCAATGACGGGCGAACTCTCGACAATCTGGTATTCGATGTGGTATCCCCAGGCTATGCTGCCGTCACGGTTGAAGGCATAGAACATCTCCTCCACCGGGGAAGCGATGCCAACGTGTATCCGACCCTCCTCGCTCAGGGCCGGAACGCCGCTGATCTGACCAAAGGCGACCCGCCACATCTCGTGCCCTTCGGGACTCAAGGCATACAGTTTCCCATCCAAGGAGCCGAAGTAGATGCTCCCACCAGCGCCCAGGGCTGGCGAGTTGGCCAGGATCCCAGCCCGGAACATCCACCTCAGGTTGGGCCTAGCAGGCCCTTCCGCCTGAGTGCGACCGGTGTGTTGAGGGTTGCCGCCATACATAGGCCAGGCCGCCACTCCCTCGATGGGCGACAGCATAGGGGTAGGGGAAACCTCCGCTGTGGGCATGGGCACTGCTGTCGGCACTTCTCCAGCCGGAGCGAAGACCTGAACGCGATGATTGCCACCATCAGCCACGAAGACCCTTCCCTGATCGTCCACAGCGATGCCCCAGGGGTCAGCCAGTTGACCCTCTCCGATCTCCATCAGCAGTTGACCCTGGCCATCGAGAATCTGTATCAGGTTCCTCCCTCCGTCGCTGACATACATGTTGCCCTCGTGGTCAAGGGCTATGTCTCTGGGCGCGTTCACTACCCCACCAAAGCTGCGGAGGAACGTGCCACCCGGTCCGTATTTCTGAATCCAGCGGTTCCCTGCATCGGCGACGAAAACGTTGCCCTCACTGTCCAGCGCAATGCCTTCCGGATGGCTTAGCAACTCCTCCTGCTCGCCCTCATCCCCGAAGGTGAAGAGCAAGCCGCTCAGCAGACTGAACTTCTGCACCCTACCGTTGCCACCGTCGACCACATACAGGTCGCCCGCCGCGTCCACGGCCAGGTCCGCGATGCCAGAGAACTGGGTGGGGAGGGAGCCGGGCTGCCCGAAGCCTTGCAGAGGGTCGCCTCTGCCGTTGAAGACGTGTACGCTTTCAGAGCTATCGGTGACGTAGATTCGGCCAGCATCGTCCAAGGCCACGTACCGTGGTCCCGTGAATCGCTCGTCGGAGATGGTCATCAAGAAACTGCCCTGAGGGTCAAAAACCTGAATGCGCGCATTCCCTGTGTCAGCGACATAGATGTTCCCCGCCGCGTCGAGGGCCACCCCCTGAGGGTTGCTGAACTCACCATCGCCGCTCCCTTGCCGACCCACGGTCATCAAAACTCCCTGACCGGGCACGGGCGGAACCACGCTAGGTGTGGCGGACGGGCCGCTTTCCGGCGAAGGGGAAACCGCAGGGGACGGCGCAACCGTCTCGACGGGCGCGACCGCGCCTTGGCTGCAACTCGGCAAGGCCAGGAGCACGAAGAGCAGTAGGGAGAGCCAAAGGTCTCTCTTCATCCGTGGTCCTTGTGCAACGATGTGTTCCTACTGGGGTAGCAAAATGAGCAGGCCTTCCGGGTTCTGTTCCACGGTCTCCCTCGACCAGAGCAGGGGATGATACTTCACCCCCTGCCACAGGGTGATCATGTCATCGTAGTGCTTGTTGAAGGGCAGGCCAGACTGGCCCGTAGTGTGGGTGCTCAAGGAGTTGTCAAAGTCGCTCAGGTCCACGATCATCCGCTGAGACACGCCGTGCGCGGTGGCGAAAGGCTCGTCAGCGTCGAAGCTGGCTGCGTTCACAGTATAGCCGGAACCCCCAACCTCCACAGGACCTCGATTGACCATCATCTCCAGGAGCGCGATGCCGGACTGACCCAACGGCTCGTGCACGAACTGCGCTGCGTGCAGACGCCCCCACTTCCAAGTATGGGGCACATCACCGAACTGATTGCCCAGGTAGTCGAGCGCATCGGCGAAGGCACGGACTACGATATCGTCTCGAGTTTCGCGCTCCGGCGTCGTCACGTCGTCGAACCAGGGGTTATCGGCGTCCTCGATCATGCTCTCCAGGGCGATGTGATGCCAGGTGGGTGCGCCCAGATACTCGGCCAGGAGTTCCTCGCCCAGTTCGTCGCCGAAGGTGTTCTTTACCAGTTCCAGATAGAAGACCTGGAAGATGGCTGCCCCCGTGCTATTGGCATCATTGTAGTAGTCCCAACCGCTGATCTCGTTCAGCGCCCGCTCCTGGAGGAAACCCTCGGGCTCGATGTCCAGAATGTAGCGTGTGAAGATCTCAGCAGGGATGGAGTAGGTGTCGCCGTGGATGCGCTGGAAGTCCTCTATAGAGAGCACCTCTTTCTCCTGAAGCAGGGTCGTGATCCGCTCGGCTCGATGGCCCACCGCGAAATCGTACCCCAGAGGATACGGATATTCATCGCCCACGACCTTGTTGTTGGCGGTGACGATGAAATCAGTGGAAGGGTTGAAGACGCTGGGCAGTTCCTCGAAGGGGATGTATCCCTGCCACTCGTATTCTCCCGTCCAGCCTGGCACCGGAAGAAGACCTGTGTGGCCTTCAGCCCGCATGGGGACCAGGCCCGGCATTTGATAGCCGATATTGCCTTCCCTATCGGCATAGATGAAATTCTGCGACGGAACGGCCCACAGTTCCAGAGCCGCCCTGAACTCCTCCCAGTCGCTGGCCTGATCGAGCAGCAAGACAGCGTCGAGCATGCGACTGGGCTCCAGCGCGGTCCAGCGGAAGGCCAATGCGTCCGTCAGCCCCTCCACAACGGGGGTGATGATAGGCCCGTGGCGCGTCACGCGCACCCGTTCCACCACAGGCTCCTGGCCATCCACCTCTATCACTTCTTCGATGATCTCCACATCCACCCATTGGCCCTGATACTCATACTGGTCAGGGTTGTCGGGGCTCATCCTCTCGACATACAGGTCCTGCACATCGGGATTTGCATTGGTCACCCCCCAGGCGATGTCTTCGTTGTGGCCCACGATCACACCTGGTACTCCTGGGAAGGAGTAGCCCTCGACGTTGTAGCCTCCTCCCACCAGATGCATCTCATACCAGATGGAGGGGATCTGTAGGCCCAGGTGCATGTCATCGGCCAGCAGGGGCATCCCCGTGGCCGATTTGGTGCCGTCCACGACCCAGTTATTGCTGCCCAGGCCAGGGCCTCCCGCGCCCACGACCTTTCTCACCGGGGCGTAGCGGGCCAGCACCCCCTCGAGATCGAGGTCGCCGTAGCCTCCTACCTCGGGTGGGATGATGAGGGGAGCCCCATCGGGATAGGGAGGAGCCAACTCAGACGCCTTCTCCTCCCCCAGGGCCTCGATCAGCTTGGCCCGCAGCAATTCGGCCTCCCAGTTTCCACCCAGATCCCAGGCCATCACCTTGGCCCAGGCGATGCTGTCGGCGGGCGTCCAAGGCTCGGGCTCGAACCCCAGCACGGTGAACTCAAGAGGTAGATTGCCACGATGCGTGTCCATGAAGGCATTCACCCCCGCGGCATAGGCCTCCAACACAAGAAGTGCATCGCCCTGAAGATTATCTGCCTCCACCTCCGCCACCCGCCTCCAGCCGAGCGTCCGTATGAAGCGGTCCGTTTCCAGAGTGGCGTCGCCAAGGACCTCAGACAGCGTGCCGCTGGCGACGCGCCGGTTGAACTCCATCTGCCACAGGCGGTCCTGCGCGGTCACATACCCCTGGGCGAAGAAGAGGTCTTCGACATTGTCAGCATAGATGTGGGGTACGCCCCATTGGTCCCGGTACACCTGAACCATCGAGTTCAGGCCAGGCACCTCAACCGTGCCATCTATGGTCGGGAAGGTGCGCCCGACGAAGAGGGACCCGCCGACCACGACGGTTGCCAGGAGCAGCACGACAACGGAGCCAACGACTATACCCGCAATGATGAGAGCCTTGCGCAGCATCTGTCTCCCCCTTTCCTCGATCCGCGGTGGAAGTCCATTCTACTTGGTTTCCCAGTCTCTGTCAACGACATACCAAACTCGACAAAGTTGCTCCGATATGTTATAATTACTATGAGAGCTGTTCCAGGCAGAGATCACGCCCAGTTGCCCTTGAGAGAAAGAAACATGAGATCCATTCTGATCGCCATCATGCTGGTGCTCGTTCTGGCGGCGTGCACATCACCTGCGGCACAGTATCCCCCCACGACAGTTCCCAATTCGCCGATGGTCGTGGCCACGCCCAAACCCGCGCAGGAAAGCACATCAGCGGCAAGTGCGACGCCTGAACCCACCGCGGAGCGCTCCGAACCGTTGCTGGACATCGAGTACCTGCACCCCTCTGAGGTGGACAACACCACGCTGCCCATCACAGCCGTGGAGGATCTCCATCCGACCGGCCGACCCCAGGAGTACGACATCAGCACCTATCGGCTGGTGGTCGATGGGCTGGTGGAGAACCCCTTGAGCCTGACTTACGAGGATCTGCAGAACCGCCCCCAGGTGACGGAAGAGGTGCTGCTCATCTGTCCCGGATTCTTCTGGGACAACGCGGTGTGGACCGGAACGCCCTTGAGCCTTATTCTGGACGAGGCCGGTGTGTTGCCGGAGGCCTCACAGGTGTACGTCAAGGCTGGGGATGGGTACTCGCGCAAGATCAATCTGGAGGACGCCATGGCGGATGGGGTCTTCCTGGTCTACGAGGTGAACGGCGAGACGCTGCCTAAGGAACACGGATACCCCATCAGGCTCGTGGCGCGCAACCAGTACGGGAACGTGTGGGTGAAGTGGATTGAGGAGATTGAGGTCATAGAATAGGCGCCCTGAGTAGCCTGCAGGACGTATCGAAGGGTGCGTCCAGCGGCATCTCGCCAAGTCCCATGGGGACATGATGGCTTCGGCGAGGCACTTCTTTTGCTGTGGCAACCTCCCGCAGAACCTGACCTGACCGCGTCCTCGGACGCCAAATCTGTGGGAGGTTTCTGTTTACAGGAGTGGTTGAAGCCACCTATCCCCGCTCCAGGGACCTCAAGTTGGCCAGCACCGCTTGGGTGCGCGGATGATCTTCGCCATAAGCCCGGCGGCAGATGGCCAGCGCCCGCTCATAATGCTCCCGCGCCCCCTCCAGATCCCCCATAGCCTTGAGCACACTCCCCAGATTGTTCACATCCCTGCCCACCGCGGGATGGTCGGGGCCATACGCTGCCTCATCTATCACCAGCGCACGCTCATAATGCTCCCGCGCCCCCTCCAGATCCCCCATAGCCTGGAGCACACTCCCCAGATTGTTCACCCGGATGCCGACCTTGGGATGGTCGGGC
>Ga0209979_1001866_pt1 | contig 21625 bp, 19 predicted proteins | sample AnhtaG_FD_183114 | JGI IMG/M metagenome (GOLD analysis project Ga0209979, IMG submission 183114) | Deep subsurface microbial communities from Anholt, Denmark to uncover new lineages of life (NeLLi) - Anholt_01485 metaG (SPAdes) (version 2) | ecosystem: Environmental > Aquatic > Marine > Oceanic...
GCCACAACCAGAGGGACCCAACAAACAAACAAATTCCGTATCCTTAACCGTTAGATTGATGTGATCAACAGCAATCACCCTTCCGAAATTCTTGTATAATTCCCGAACGCGGACTTCAGCCATTAGAACCTCCCTTTATTCTCTCACCATTCCCATGGTGAGACCTCGCACAAACTGCTTCTGCACAATCATCACAAAAACAACCATAGGCAGTGCAATAAAAAGACAAGCTGCACCAATTTCGTTCCAGTGAATATTGCTTTCTACCATAAATGTTACCGCTGCCGGAGGCATAGTGCGGGATGTTGCTCCGGTCAGGATCAGAGCAAAAGGAAATTCATTCCAGGAAAGAATCAGCACAAATATAGCTGTGGCAGCAATAGCTGGCCCAGCCAGGGGCAGAGTAACCTTCCGAAAGGCAGAAAACCAGCTATCTCCATCCACCATAGCTGCTTCCTCAAGTTCGTACGGTATATCCTCGAAGTATCCCCTCAGTATCCAGACCACAAAGGGGAGCTGCATGGCCGTGTAAAGAAATATTAACCCACGACGGGTGTCCAGCCAGTGGAACTTCTGAAACAGGATAAACAGGGGAAGAGCCAGAGCAAGAGGGGGAATCATGCGGTTGCTCAGAATCCAGAAGGCTATGCTCTCTCGTCCCCGAAATCTAAACCTGGCTAAGGCATAGGCACAAAACACCCCCACACCAATGGAAAAACCAGTCGATCCAAGAGCTACGATAGCGCTGTTAAGCATAAATAGTTCCATATGTCTGAACCCAATGAGAACCTTGAAGCTTTCAAAGGTAGGGGTAAAAATCCAGACTGGAGGCAAGGCGAAAGCAGTTATCCGGTCTTTGAAGGCGGTCATTCCCAACCAGATCAAGGGAAAAATAGCTATGGCACTTGCCAGGGAAAGCACAACGTAGGCCACGATATTCCACCCGCGCCCCCTTCGGCCCACAAATTCTTCTACTTTGTTATCTGTCATCTTATCACCGCTTCCTTTCTTAGTAGTTTAACGAACAAGAAACTGAAGCCAACTATTATGACGAGTGCTATTAAAGCAATTGCTGCTCCTCTGGATGCATGGAAAAACTTAAATCCAGAGCGATAAAGGTAGTAAGCAAGGGTCTCAGTAGCATCACCCGGTCCTCCTGAGGTGAGTACGAAAACTTTGTCAAAAATCCTAAAAGCATCCATGGTTCGAATAAGAATGGCGATCAGGATCATGGGTCTTAGAAGAGGCAGGGTCACGCTTCTGAAAATGAACCAGGGGCTGGCGCCATCTATTCTAGCTGCCTCATAAGGCTCCGGCGGTATAGAGGCAAGTCCAGCCAAGAAAATTAAGAACATAAAAGGTGTCCATTGCCAGACATCAACAGCAACTATGGTCTGCAGAGCATAGTTGACACTCAAAAGCTCGGGAAAAGTCTCGCGACCAAATAAGTTAGCGAGTTGCTTCCCATAGTAAGGAATTAAACCTGCCCCGGGGTAGAGCATAAATCGCCACATCAAGCCCGTTACTACTGGAGTTATTGCCATCGGAACAAGAAGACATACCCGGAAAAATCCCTTCCCTCTGATGTTTCGCTGAGCAAGCGTTGCCAGACCCAGTCCCAACCAGAACTCAATGAATACTGCTTCTAGGGTAATAACCAGGGTGATGAATAGGGCATGAATAAAGGTAGGATCCTGCATAAGGAATTGGAAGTTGGCCAGCCCTACAAAGGGATTGGGAAGATACATCTTGGAAAGGATGAGCTTTCGCCCGGCCAGGTAAATAGCATACCCGAAAGGGAAAAGACCTATGAGTCCCAACACTGCAAGGGTGGGCATCATCAAAAGCCACGGAAAAAAGCCACTCCGGTAAAAACCTCCACCTGCTGCCTTTTCTTCTTGCCGTTTCGCGTTACGTTTACGTAATATGAATGCCATTTCCTGTTAGGCCTCCCTTGCCCAAAAGTAGTTCTTGCAACGCAATAAAAAACTCTATGTTGTAACAGCCAGCTGCTGCTTTTCTCTACCCCGCAATGCTCTACATATCTCCAGAACAGCCGCGTCAATATGCTTATCCATCACTTTATGGGCGGTATTAATATTTCCTTCCAGGAGAGTCGTTGCAATAGCGGTGTGGTGAGCTACGAATTCATCTATGTTCCTCTCTCTCAGATGCTGGAAAAACAGAGTGAAATCATAGATTGATCCAAAAAGATTCTTCATATACACATTTTCTGAGTGTCTGATTATGAAGATATGTATCCGCTCGGTTTCGAGCAAGATTGCTTTTTTTTCCTCCTCCCTTTTGCCTACGACAGCGTGTCCCAGTCTTTGAAGTTTTTGAAGATCATTCCAGTGCTGGTTGTTCGGATCAAAGGATTTGAGTGCATAGTGCTCAAACATTCTCCTTAGCTCATAGATGTTTTTGACATCTTCGCAGGTGGGTTTGAATATACAATAGCCTCTTCGGGGCAAAAACTCGACAAGTCCACTTTCACATAACTTCTTCACTGCTTCGCGCACAGGACTGAGACTAACTCCGAACTCCTCACATAGATCCGGGAAGTTAATCCGCTCCCCCGGTGACATTTCAAGTGCAACAATTCTTTCTTTGAGCCTACGATGCAGCTGCTCCCCTATTCCCTTAATCATCCGGCTCATCTCTATCCAGAACAAATAATTTATTATTTATGTTCTATATTTACACCCACAACCTTTTTTTGTCAAGAAGTATCTCGGCACGATTTTCCCTTGCTCCACAGGAACCCTCTTCCCGTCTTCGACGGCAAGCATGTCCCGAATGTCACTTCAGAAAAATGTGCCTTAAAACTAGCAAGAACAAAGCTCCTTCTGTTCCCACTTCAGGCAGAACCAATATTGAAGACCTCGAAGGCGTTATCTCTCAGGATTTTCCGGGCAAACTCCAAAGCTTCTTGTGGGGAGAAATAACCCTCCTCCACCTTTTCTGCAAGAACCCTGGCTATATTGTCCCGAGCCATTTTGGCATGAGCATACGCTCCTTCTACAATTAGATAGTCGCCCCCAAATCCAAATATTTTGTTGGAAGGAAGGGTTTCTATCCATTCAGAGAGGATTCTTCTGGCAGCATAAGGAGAAATCAGGTACATCCAGCAAAGATCCGCATAAACATTAGGAAAGTTCTTGGCCAGGGTAGTAAGCTCCCCCGTATAAGGATAGGAGGCATGGAAGATATCAAACTTAGCTTGAGGGTACTGGATGAAAAGGTTTACCAGATGGATAGGATTAGTGTTTGTGATGATGTTACCGGTCCCCTCTTGAAGACCGGTATGAATCTGAATGGGAAGTTTTGCCCCTATCGCCCGCTGAATAACCTTATGCATAAGAAAATCCTGTAGGGGTTTCGCTTCCCTCCAGGAGATTCCCTCCCCCAGGTGACTAAATATACGATTGAATACCTTCTCAGCCTCGTGTCTCGCAGTTTTTTCATAGTGGACAGTTCGATGGTAAGCCAAGGCACTTTTCACACCCACTATCCCCTCCTTTATTCTCGCCTCGAAGGACAAATCCAGAACCTTTAATAGATCATCCAGGGTGTGTATGCTCATGTCATATTCCCTTTCCAGTTTCCTTATCTGCTTGAGGTTCCAAATACCTACCAGTCCGTCAAATACACCCACTGGTTTTAGAATATCAAGGCCCAGGGGTGGGATTCTCATGTCAAGTTTTTGGTCCATACGGTCCAAACTACCCTCTATTCTCGAAGGAGGGGCAGAAATTCTACCCTCGCCAGGAAAACAAAGTATGCAGCATTCTATATTGGCTTTGTCCTTCAGTATCTGAGCGTACCAGCCTTTTTTGTTTGAGGAGGCTATCCTCTCAGAAAGAATTCTGTAGGTCTTCTCGTTTATATCATCTACTCCAAATATATCCTGAGCTATTATCTTAAGAGCCATACAGTAGGCCGTATTCTTAACTCTCAGCCAGTACGGCTGAAACTTTTTCCACTTCTCCTCTAACGGAAGCTGGCTCAAGCGTACCTCTTCCAGTAGGGAATGAGGCATTCCCGAGGAGATGAGATCTGAGGAAGCGTAGTGAGGAAAAAGATGGAAAACATCAAGGGATAGAGACAATCGCTCTTCTTCAAGAATAAAATGTTCGTGAGTATCTACCAGGGATATTTTCTCTATTTCCTCCCGCAGCTCTTCAAATAAACCTTTCTCCATTTGGCTATCTCCTTATCAGAACATTATCTACAGTCCTTTGGGAGCGTGCCTCATTCTACCTAAAATCTCAAGGTTTGTCACGCAGAAGTCGTTTCCCACTTTGACGTCTCTAGAGCTTGCCCTTAATTCAGCTTGCTGGGAAAAATCATATGAAGTTTTGGGGAAGCTCCTGTATCGAGATGTTGGTTGGCCCATAGAAAAGAGACCTTGAGGAGAAATTCTGTCTTCAAAGACGCTCTGCCCAAACACTGAGTAATCTCTCAATCCGGTAGGGAATGAGAGGATTGGCTACCGAAGGAAAACGAGAGCAGAGGTTGACATTCGCCAATTTTTTTGTAGTATAATAAGCAATACTTATGAGGAATAATTGAGCCCACCAATGAGGGTGAAGTTCGTTATTTTCGATAGAGAATACCATCTCAAGGCAAAGGAAGGAGAAGAATACCTTAAGATTGTAGCTTCGTATGTGGATGGGAAAATCAAGAAAATTGCTTCCTCCACCAATGAAAAGGGGAGGGAGCAAATTAGTATTTTGGCGTGCCTGAATATCGCGGATGAACTTCATAAGATAAAGGAAAAGAACCGAAGGGCCCGGGAAAAGATCCAACAGCTCATGGAAAGAATAGAAAAAGAAACTCAATGAACTGGCTTGACGTCATTTGCCTAGCCATAGTCATCTTGTTTGTCATAAGAGGTGCAATAAGAGGCCTGTTCAGAGAAGCCTTTGGACTGATAGGTATCCTCGTCGGCCTCATTGTAGCCATAAACAGGTATGAAGTGCTGGGCGGGTTTATCTCAGGGGAATTCGAGAGCATTCCTCCCAAAATTGCCAATCTGGTAAGTTTTGCGTTTATCTTTGTGGCGATTGCCTTAATCTTTGGATTAGCAGGGATAATCCTGCACAAGATGGCTAAGTTCTCTCTGGTCAGAGGTTTGGACCGGGCAGGAGGATTTTTACTGGGAGCGGGGGAGGGTATTCTGCTCTGCAGCGTAATTCTTATCTTACTGAGCATATCCCCTGTTTCTGAGAACGCGAGCAAATGGACGGAAGGGTCCACTTTCAGTCCTCACCTCAGTAAGGTGGGACCTTTTGTTTATGACAGTGTCATTTCAGTTACGCCCGGCAAAGCGAAGAAGTTTATGCAAAAACTGGGAGAGATTGAAAGGTCCTTACCTCAGAAGAGATGAAAACTCGAAGAGGGTCGCGGAAAGGGTCTTGATGCCCCGTATGTTTGATCGCCTGTTACAGGAAGAGCTCGAGGAAAGATCCCTCTCCCCGTGGGCCAATAAAAGCAGAGAAAGCAAGGGTCGCAAGAATAAAGAGCAGCCCTGCCCCCTAAGAACTGAATTCCAGAGAGATAGAGATAGGATAATTCATTCTAAAGCCTTCCGCCGTCTTAAGCACAAGACCCAGGTGTTCATCGCTCCCTTTGGTGACCACTATCGAACGCGACTAACCCACACCCTGGAGGTAGGTCAGATTGCCCGAACAATTGCCCGCAACCTACGCTTAAATGAAGATTTGGTCGAAGCTATCGCCCTTGGTCACGACCTGGGGCACACCCCTTTTGGTCATACCGGAGAAGATGCGCTCAATGAGGTTCACAGTGGGGGATTTAGGCACAATGAACAAAGCCTGAGAGTGGTGGAGGAGCTGGAGGGTAACGGGAGTTTGAACCTCACCTGGGAAGTTAAGGACGGCATCTTAAATCACTCCCTGGACAAAGAGAAGATTCTTGATCCGGAAACCAGAAGTCACCCCCATACTCTGGAAGGAGAAGTGGTAAGGGTGGCTGATTCTGTAGCCTATGTTAATCATGATATCGACGATGCTGTCCGAGCAGGAATAATAAAGGAAAGCGATTTGCCAGGGAGATCTCTTGAAACTCTGGGAAGAACTCACCGGAAGAGAATTGATACACTAGTTCAAGATATGGTCAGAAAAAGCTGGGATAAACCTCACATGGAGATGAGTGAAGAGATCCTGGCCAGCTTCAACGAGCTCAGGGATTTCATGTATGAAGAAGTTTACTCAAGCGGGAGCTTGCAGGTGGAGAGAAAGAATGCCTATCGAATAGTGACCGACCTGTATAGATTCTATGTGGAAAGTCCAAATAGTTTGCGAGATGCTCCAAGAAAAGATGCCTCAAGTGGGGAAATAGGAAGAGTAGCGGTAGACTATATTGCTGGAATGACAGATCAATACGCCCTTAACATTTACACGGATAAATTTCTGCCTAAGGTATGGGGCTAAATGAGCGCATTTGTTCCTGAGGAAGTGATCGATAGGATTACTGAACGAGCGGATATTGTAGAGATAATTTCTGAATATCTTCCTTTGAAAAAGGCGGGCAAGAACTACAAAGCTCTGTGTCCTTTTCATCAAGAGAGGACCCCCTCTTTCATGGTATCACCCCAGAAGCAGCTTTTCCACTGTTTTGGCTGCGGGGTGGGAGGAAGTGTCTTCAGCTTCCTTATGAAGTGGGAGAAAATCACCTTTCCCGAGGCCATTAGAAACCTGGGAGAGAAAGTAGGAATACCGGTAAGCTTCTCGGCTGAAGAGGAGCGGGCCAGTGGCTATAAGGAAGAGCTTTACCGGATTAATGAGCTGGTGGCGGAAATCTTTCAGGAAGAGCTAAAGAGAAATGCATCGGCCAAGGCTTACCTCAAGGAGCGCGGGTTTGATGAGAAGACGGTGGCAACATTCAAGATAGGTTTCGCTCCTTCTTCAAAAGAGTTTCTCCAGGCCTGCCGAAACAGAGATCTTTCCCGGGAAAAATTGCAAGAGTTGGGTCTCCTCTTTACCTCCGACAAAGGAACTCGTGCCTATTTTCGCTACCGAATTATCTTTCCCATCTTCACATCCAGAGGAAGGGTCTGTGGTTTTGGAGGCAGAGTTATTGACGACTCCATGCCCAAATATCTTAACTCTTCTGAGTCCCCTACTTTCGATAAGGGGAAAACTCTGTACGGGTTGAACTTTAGCAAGGAGGCCATAAGGCGGGAAAATGAGGCCATCCTGGTGGAAGGTTATACCGATCTCATATACCTTCATCAGGTGGGAATAAGAAATGTCGTAGCCTCCCTGGGTACCTCCCTCACTCCCTGGCAGGCCCGTACCATCAAACGCCATACTGATCAGACTTTCATCGCTTATGATCAGGATAAGGCAGGAGTTGCTGCCACTTTGAGGGGAATTGACCTTCTCCTGGAAGCTGACCTTAGAATAAGGGTGATTCCACTTCCCCGAGGGAAAGATCCGGCAGATCTTGTCAAAAAGGGCATGGACCTTTTCCTGGAAAAGAAAGCCGAGGCCACACCGTACTTCGACTACCGGCTGAAACTGGAGACAGAAAAAAGACCCTCGCTCGATCTGGAGGACAAGATAGAAATTGTAAAGGCGCTTTTCCCCACACTGGGCAAAAACAAAGATCTGGTCAGAATTCGGGGTTTTATTAAGAAATTGTCTCAGCGCCTGCCCCTGGATGAGGAATCGATACTAACCGAGTTTGAAAAGTTCAAAAGGGGCGAAAGACGCCTTTTCCACACATACCTTTCCTTGAGGAAAAGGGATGACCGGGAAGAAATGGAGAAAACGTTGCTTCAGCTTATGTTGGACGACGAGAAAATGATAGGGATAGTAGAAAAGAAACGGGGCTCTCATCTTTTTCGGAACCCCTCTTACCGCTTGGTGGCCGAGAAACTGATAGACTCATTAAAAAAGGGGGCAGCAGGCTCAGCAAGGCTGGCAGACCAGCTAGAGGAAGAAAACCTATCTTCCCTCATCTCGTCCGTCTCTTTGTCAGAGTCCTGCTGGAAGGAGGATTCCAAAGAAAGAGTGGTCAGGGATTATATCAGATCCCTGGAGAGAAACAACAGCCAGAGAAGGATCGATGAGTTAAGAGAAAAAATTAAGACGAGGGAGAACAAAGGGGAAGAAAAAGGGGAAGAAAAAGAGGTCGAAAAGTGTCTTGAGGAATTGACAAGCCTAAAGAAACAAATCATATCGAGGTAGTGTTATGAAGAAGGGAACGAAAAGAGCCTTGACCAAAGGGGAAAGGACCAGATCCATGTCCAAGCAGATGGAAGAGAAATTGGAGAATCAGATTTCCAACTCGGACGAAATACATGATGCCTTGAACTTTGTGAGTGAAGAAGAAATGGAGATGGTCAAAAAAGAGACAGCACAAGTGGAGACTTCATCGTCTTTGAATCTGGACACAAGTGACGGAATTGGCAGATACCTGCAGGAGATTGGAAGGACGCCCCTTCTTTCCCCGTATGAGGAAAGGGAGTATGGAAGAAAGATAAGAGAAAACAGAAGAATTCTTCGGGGAAAGATTACGGAAATGGCTGGGCTGGCTGAGAAAAATGCTAGTCTGCTTTCCTTTGCTAAAAACCAAGGAATAAATGAAGAAGACCTTCGAGGGATAACCAAGAAATTCAGAAAGGTAAAGAAGCTAACCAACCTTGTGGTTAGCTTAACTGAGAGACAAAGTGGACATCTTGACCTAACCGAAGATATGAAAAGATTTCTGAAATTGCGGGGGGAGGTTAAACGGGCTCACTACGGCTATGAGAAGTGTCGAGACAAGATGATCAAGGCCAACTTGAGATTAGTGGTGAGCTTCGCCAAAAAGTACACAGGAAGGGGAGTTCCCTTCCTGGATCTCATCCAGGAGGGAAATATTGGTCTTTCCAGAGCGGTGGACAAATTTGATTATAGAAAGGGAAATCGCTTTAGCACCTACGCCAGCTGGTGGATAAGACAATCCTTATCCAGAGCCATCTCCGATCAATCCCGTACCATTAGAGTTCCCATTCACATCACAGAGCTGATAAAGAAAGTGAATAGGGTACATCAGGAACTGGAACAAGAATTCGGTCAGCCTCCCACCCCCAGGGATATTGCTGAGAGATCCGGACTTTCTCTAGAAAAAGTGGAGAGAGCCCAACGGGTAATTACCAGATCCACCTCCATGGATATGCCTATTGGGGAGGATGAGGATAGTCAACTTATCGAATTCATAGAAAACGAAAAGGCTGTTTGCCCCTTTGAGGAAGTGAACCTTCGCCACTTAAAAAGAGAAATAGAACACCTAATCCAACAGGTTAAAGACACCAGGGAGCGTCAGATCTTGAAGCTTCGCTTTGGCACAGAGGATGGATGGGACTGCACCTTACAGGAAATAGGGGAAAAATACGGGGTAACCAGGGAAAGAATAAGACAGATTGAGGCAAAAGTTCTGGATCAGCTCCGGGAGATAGCTAGAGAGAGAATGTTAGAGCAATACCTGGACTGATGAGGGCCCATAGCTCAGTCGGTAGAGCAGCGGACTCATAATCCGCGCGTCGGAGGTTCGAGTCCTCCTGGGCCCACCTGGGCGGATAGCTCAGTTGGGAGAGCGCTGCCTTCACGCGGCAGAGGTCACGGGTTCGAGCCCTGTTCCGCCCACCAAGCACTCGTTTTCATGGCGAAAAGAATAGTCCTTATGATCATTTCGGGGCCGTAGTTCAGTTGGTTAGAACGCCTGACTGTCGATCAGGAGGTCGCGAGTTCGAGTCTCGTCGGCCCCGCCACGCCGAGGTAGCTCAGTCGGTAGAGCACTGGACTGAAAATCCAGGTGTCGACGGTTCGATTCCGTCCCTCGGCACCATGCCGACGTAGCTCAATGGCAGAGCAGCTGATTCGTAATCAGCAGGTTGTAGGTTCAAATCCTATCGTCGGCTCCCAGAATAACGTATCTTCCCTCCCCCTAAGATTGAACACAACCAAAACAAGCCCCAGTTGACTTTTCCATTATTTTTCAATACAGTAGTGGGAATTTGCCCTGGAGGCAAATATAGAGAACATCAAAATTGGGAGGTTCGGATTGTCTCATCTCTACCAGCCTCAAGAAATTGAACCCAAGTGGCACAGGATCTGGCAAGAAACAGCGGCTCATAAGACTCCAGAGCGCAGTGAAAAACCCAAATACTATTGTCTGGATATGTTCCCCTATCCTTCAGGTTCTGGTCTTCATGTGGGGCATCTGAGAGGTTACGTTCTCTCCGACGTTTGGGCTCGCCACAAGAGACTCCAGGGCTACAATGTCCTGCATCCTATGGGATGGGATTCTTTCGGCCTGCCGGCAGAGAACGATGCCATCAAAAGAGGAATGCATCCAAGAATCAACACGGAGAAGAACATCCAAAACATGAAAAGGCAACTTGAAAAAATAGATGCTATGTATGATTGGTCCCGGGAGATCAACACCAGCAGCCCCGAATATTACAAATGGACCCAATGGATCTTTCTGAAAATGTACAAAAAGGACCTGGCCTACCGAAAGATGGTCCCTATCAACTGGTGCCCCAGTTGCAAAACAGGACTGGCCAACGAGGAGGTGGTGAATGGAAGGTGCGAGCGTTGCGAGAGCCCCGTTACCAAGAAGAATCTTAAGCAATGGATGCTGAGGATAACCCGTTATGCCGACCGCTTGCTCCAGGATTTAGACAAACTCGACTGGCCGGAAAAAGTGAAAACCATGCAGACCAATTGGATAGGGTACAGTGAAGGAGCAGAGGTTGTCTTCAAAGCCCTCTCAGCTCGCAACAAAGAAGAGTTTGACATTCCTGTTTTCACCACCCGTCCTGATACCCTGTTCGGGGCCACCTACATGGTTCTTGCTCCTGAGCACGAGCTTGTTGAAAAAATAACCTCACCCCACCAAGGGAAAGAGGTGCAAGATTACGTGCGACAATCTGAAAGAGTCCCTGAAGTGGAGAGATTATCTGAAGTTAAACAAAAGACCGGGGTATTTACTGGGGCCTATGCCATCAACCCCGTCAACGGTGAGAAGACCCCTGTGTGGATTTCGGATTATGTTCTTTTGGCCTACGGCACCGGAGCCATTATGGCTGTCCCTGCCCACGACAGGCGAGATTTTGAATTTGCTACTAAGTTCGATGTTCCCATCAGAGAAGTAATATACAGTCAAAAGGCCGAAAGGAAGAAGGACGGCAGCCTGAAGGAGGCATACCTTGAGGAAGGAAAGCTCATTAACTCTGGAGTATTCAACGGACTTTCTTCGCAGGAGGCAAGAGAAAAAATCACTCAACATCTCGCCCAGAAGAAGCTAGGCAAAAAGTCCGTCAGTTATAAACTTCGCGATTGGGTTTTCTCCCGGCAAAGATATTGGGGAGAGCCCATCCCCATCATTTACTGCAGCCAGTGTGGAGAGATTCCCGTTCCTGAGAAAGACCTTCCAGTAGAGCTTCCCCAGGTAGAAAAGTACCAGCCCACCGGCACGGGGAAATCACCTCTGGAGAATATGCCGGAGTTCGTCAATACCACCTGTCCTGGCTGTGGGGGTCCAGCAAAAAGGGAAACGGACACCATGCCTCAGTGGGCCGGCTCCTCCTGGTATTTTCTGCGCTACCCTGATGCCCATTTAGAAGAAGCCTCCTTTGAAAAGGAGACGGCGAACTACTGGCTTCCTGTGGATACGTACGTGGGAGGAATTGAGCATGCCATTCTTCATCTTCTCTATTCCCGTTTTTTCACCAAGGTTCTCTATGATCTGGGATATATTGGCTTCGATGAGCCCTTTCAGCAGCTGTTCAACCAGGGGATGGTTTGCAAGAGGAGCAAGCAGACCGGCAAAGTGGAAAAAATGTCCAAATCTAAGGGAAACGTGGTCAACCCTGATGTGCTAATAGAAAAATACGGCATAGACACGGTGAGAATGTATGAGCTTTTCATCGGACCGGCTGAGCTGGATTGTGAATGGCAGGATCAGGGAATCGAAGGAATCTTTCGCTTCCTCAAGAAAACCTGGAATCTTATATCAAAATGGGAAAGAGAATCCGCCCAGCAAGACAGGGAAACTCAAAGACGCCTTCATCTTCTTATTCGGGATGTCACCGAGAGGATAGAAGCTTTTAAATTCAATACGGCGGTGAGTAGCTTTATGGAGTTCATCAATTTCCTCAACAGGCCTGAAATAGCTACCAGCGGAGTGGACAAGAAAACCATTGAGACCTTCCTTGTACTACTGGCTCCATTTGCCCCTCACTTTTCCGAGGAGCTCTGGGAAAGAGTGGGTCACTCTGAGAGTATCTTCAAAGAAGAGTGGCCCCTGTATGATCGTTCCCTGGGTGAGACCAAATTCCTGACGGCGGTGGTCCAGGTGAATAGTAGGGTAAGAGGTACCCTGACCGTAACCAAAGATGCCCCTGAGGAGAAAGTGAGAGAAGAGGCGAGACGAATCGAGAAAGTCAGGAAATACCTGGAGGGAAAGGAAATTAAGAAAGTTGTATACGTCCCCGGTAGGATCATCAATTTTGTCACCACCAAAGGCTAATCCAAACGGGGGCCCCTGACATGTGGAATCTTACCCGAGAAGAGCAAATTATAATATTCTTGCTCCTGGCAACCTTTCTCATTGGCTTGGGAATAGAAATGAGAGGAGGGATCCCCCGGACTTTGACCCCCCCGCCACCCCGGGAGCTCATCAAAGTAGGAATGAGTGGAGCCATAAGGAAACCAGGTACGTACACTTTGCCAAAAGGAAGCTCTCTGGAGGAAGTAGTAAACTATGCAGGGGGCCTGCTTCCCTGGGGCAACCTCGAAGAGATGGATCTAGGTGTCCTCCTCAAAGATAATGACGAGATACACGTCCCCCAGGGGAAGTTAGATATCAACCGAGCCTCAGCCGAGGAGCTGGCTGAGCTACCCGGGATTGGGCCTGTACTTGCGGAAAGAATCGTACGTTACCGGCAAAGTACGGGTGCTTTTGAGAATCTCTCCCAGATCCTCGAAGTTAAGGGGATTGGGAAGGTTCGTCTTGAGAGAATCAGGGAAATAATATCCCTGGGTGAGCATCTCACAGATTCAACCAGCTTGCGCTGAAACTATCAATCCTTTCCGCGTGCAAAGAAGTATTCTTCCGGAGATTAAGGTGGACTCATTCCTTCCTAGCAGAGTTCATCTCAATCAAAACCTGAGGTGGAGGGAGATTCTTTGAGCAGTTCCCAGTTCATCATAAGGAACATAGGCATAGTCAAGACGGACCCGGCCCTTCTGAAAGCCTAATCCCGCCGTAATCCCTGAGCCAATAGATCGCTCACTCCTGTATCCCGCTCTGAAAGCTAGCGCCTTTCCCAGCCACCACTCAAATCCTGCACAATAATAAACTGGCCCATCATTGGGGCTGGCTAGATCAGCAGCCAAGATAAGGGAATCGGACTTTACCGCCGCACCCCCTCTTAGGGTGAAGGGAAGGGAATCATTCCCCAGAGAACTCCCTATGTTCTGGCCTACCAAGGCCAGCGAGACTGACTCGCTCAAAGAAAACAAGATTCCCAAATTGCCGCTATAAGTGCTTTCCGAGTCATCGGCAATCTTGCTTTCGATGCGACCTACGGCCAGACCTACGTCTAAACGAGGGGAAATTTGATTTCCGTAACCTAGCGATACCTGAAGATCGGAGGCAGAAAACTCTCCGGAAAGTTCACCCCACTCATCTCTACCTTCCATCTTTCCCATATTCACGTAGTTTACCCCCAAGGCTACCGTTCCTCGCCAAGTGGACAATGCCGCTCCGAGATACCCCTGGTATATTTCAGCAAACCATTGATTGTACACAGCTGAAAACTCTTTATCTTTGACCTGAACCAGACCTGCAGGATTCCAGTACAGAGAGGTAGCATCATCAACCACCGCCGAGAAAGCCTCCCCCATGGCAGCGGCCCTAGCTCCCACGGGTATCTTAAGAAAACTAGCAGCAGTAGTACCGCTGCCATTCCCATGAACCTGGGAGGGCAGGACCAGGGCCCAGATAATCAGACCCAAACACATCCATCTTTTTCGCATACCGTGCCTCCTTGCCTCAGGACATCTCTTGATACCTCGAACTATCAAGTCAGCTATCCAACTGGTTTGTGCCACCTGGCTCTCCTCCCTCCAGATATAATACATTTTCCCAGATTGTCAAATTCTAAGACCCGCAAAAAAATTTGACATCCGCTTACCTCTATATTACTCTCATCTTACAAGGAACCAAGCCCCATCCCAGTTTTATCTTGAGCCCACACTTAATTAGAGTAAAATACGGTTTGGGAAAGCAATCATTCCTGAGACAGCGAACCAGGAAACTATCCAAAGATAGGGAGACAGCGATGAAATATATTAGTGTGAGTACCACTTTGACGGATAAGAACTCTGCCAAAGAGATGGCTAAAACTCTAGTGCAAGAAAGATTGGCCGCTTGTGCAAACATCTTTAGAATCGAGTCCATCTACTGGTGGGAAGAAAAGATTGAGGAAGGAGAAGAATACGAACTGGTCTTCAAAACAAAGCGATGTCTTTATCCAGAGTTGGAAGAAAGAATAAGGGAGCTACATCCTTATGAAGTTCCCAGCATTCTCTCATACCCCATAGAGGAAGGGCTCAAGAATTATCTAGATTGGATAGACCAGGAAACCAGGAAATCTTGATGGAGACAAGCTTTCTGCTAACCGAGTTTGACAAAGACAAAACTTATATTAATTTAAAACATCGGAGTTTCAATAGATTCGGGTGATCTCAAGTTCGGGTTGCCTCACCCTAGGAGCTCCGTCAGGCTGGCTAAATCAGTCTGAAACACTTCACATTGAGTATCTGAGAAGATACTTGGGTCAACAAAGAAGTAAAGGTAGCAAGCTATGTTACAGATAGAGGACCTCGAGAAAAGCTTTGGGGGGATTAAGGCGGTCAACCGGTGCTCTCTTAAGGTAGAGGAAGGCTCAATCACCGGTTTGATCGGACCCAATGGGGCGGGAAAAACCACCCTTTTTAACCTGGTTACCGGTTTCTATAAACCCGACACAGGCGGTATATGGTTCTCAGGGAAGCGAATTGATGGCCTTCCACCCCATAAGATCGCCAAAAGAGCTATCTCCAGAACCTTTCAGATCCCACGAGAGCTGAAGGAGATGACCGTCCTGGAGAATCTGATGCTCATTCCGCTGATGCAAAAAGGGGAAAGAATCTGGAATTCTCTTTTTAGACCCAACCTGGTAAGACGCCAGGAAAGAGAAATTATGGACAAGGCTCTAGATGTACTGGATTTCGTGGAGCTGATACATCTCAAGGATGAGTATGCCAAGAGTCTATCTTCAGGCCAGAAAAAGCTATTAGAGTTGGCCAGAACTTTGATGTCAGACCCTAAAATGATCCTTTTGGATGAGCCGGGAGCGGGGGTAAATCCCACCTTGATGAAAAAACTGACTCGGAATATAGAAAAGCTTAGGGAGGGAGGAAGGACCTTCTTTCTCATTGAGCACGATATGGATCTTATTACCAATCTCTGCGACCGGGTCATAGTAATGGACAAAGGACGCCGGCTCGCTGAGGGAAAGCCCGATGACATCAAAAAGGACGAGAGAGTACTGGAAGCGTACCTGGGAGGTCAGTGAGAATGGCAATTCTTGAAGCCAAAAAAATAAGAGCCGGTTACGGAGAGACGGAGATTCTCCACAGTGTCTCCGTGAAAGTGGACGAGGGAGAGATCGTCTCCATAATCGGCCCCAATGGGGCGGGTAAGTCCACCCTGCTGAAGACTATCCTGGGCCTCTTAAAACCTTTAGAAGGAAGAGTGATCCTGGACGCTGAGGATATCACCGGATTAGACCCACATAGAATTGTCCGCAAAGGCATATGCTACGTACCCCAAACAGAGAATGTTTTCCCATCTCTCACTGTGGAGGAGAATCTGGAGATGGGGGCTTTCATCAGGACGGATGATTACAAAAGCAGAATGAAAGAGGTCTACGGAATCTTCCCCCATCTTAAGGAGCGCCGCAGGGACCGAGCGGGCAAACTATCCGGTGGTCAGCGCCAGATGGTGGCTATCGGCAGAGCTCTAATGCTGGAGCCTAAGGTGCTGCTTCTGGATGAACCTTCGGCCAGTCTTGCTCCCAGGCTGGTGCAGCTCATCTTCGAGAAGATTCATGAGATAAACAGATCCGGAGTAGCCATTCTTATGGTGGAGCAGAATACCCGTGAGGCTCTGAAGCTTGCGCATAGAGCCTACGTTCTGACTATGGGTCGGAACCGGTTCCATGATACTGGAGAGGCCCTGCTGAACAACAAAGAGGTGGGAAAGCTTTATTTGGGAGGCTAAAGATCGAAGTTCTTTCGCGGATTCCACAACTGGTTATCTATGGCATCATCTCCGGAAGCATTATCACTCTTGGAGCCGTAGGCCTTTCTCTGACATACGGGATCTTGAATTTTGCCAACTTTGCCCATGGCGACGTCATGGCTCTGGGTGCCTTCCTGGCTCTTGCCTTACTGGCACTACTCAACGCCCTGGGCGTACCTCAGACTGCCTTCGGACCCTTATCCTTCGGCCTGCCTATGATTCTCGCCTTGCTCATGGCTATGGCTTTTACCGGGGGAGCGGCCATCTTCATCGATAGGATTTTGTATAGACAGCTTCGCAAAACAGGCCGGATTATACTACTGATCGCCTCGGTGGGTGTAGCCTTTGCCTTGAGAAACATTATCCAGTTCATCTGGGGGCCTTTACCGCAGTACTACCATGAGGAAATTCAATTAGCCCGCAAAATCCCCCTTCTTGGAGTTAAGATCAAACCTGATGAGGTTTTCATCATAGGCTTGGCGGCATTCTTGGTAGCCATGCTGCACCTCTTCCTGCAAAAAACAAAAACAGGTAAAGCCATGCGAGCTGCCTCCGACAATGTAGAACTGGCCAGGGTGAGCGGTATCAATATTGATAGAGTGATTCTCTGGACCTGGGCTATTGGTGCAGCTCTGGCAGCAGCAGCAGGAATTCTGGCAGGTATTGAGAATAAGTTCATCACTCCCAATATGGGGTGGGAGATGCTACTACCCATCTTTGCCGCAGTAATTCTAGGAGGAATAGGCAGCCCCTATGGGGCTCTGGTAGGGGGAATGGTCATAGGACTGTCGGAAGAAGTCTCTACGGCCTTTATTTCTACCGCCTATAAACCAGGAGTAGCCTTTGTTATTATGGTAGCTGTACTCTTGATAAAGCCCAGGGGACTATTTGGAGCCAAATAATGGAATCCGCGATTGGAGTTCTCAACTACCTGGTTTTCTTTGCCATTACCGCTGGCATATATGCGGTTCTCTGTCTTGGACTGAACATTCAATGGGGATACACGGGTCTTTTTAACATTGGAATCGCCGGTTTCTATGCAGTAGGAGCTTATACCTCTGCTCTTCTGTGCGGGCCGCCACCAGGACCACTAGACTGGCGCATCGTGGGGGGACTGGGGCTTCCGTTCCCGGTAGGAGTCGTGGGAGCTATCCTCGTCTCCGGCATAATAGCCTTTTTTATTGGATTCATTACCCTCAGGCTCAAGGAGGACTACCTGGCCATTGCCACCATTGGAATTGCCGAGGTCATTCGCCTTGCCCTGAAAAATGAGAGTTGGCTTACCAATTCTGTATGGGGAATAAAGCACATTCCCTCTCCTCTTCACAGCTCCATTCAAAGAGGTATCTCCTCATTTCTCACAACTCACCCCGACGCTGCCGCATGGATTCGCATTATCATCTCCAAAGCTTACAACTGGTTTTACCTTGGTTTAGTCCTGGCCATTCTGGGAGCTCTTTACTGGGTGAGCGAGAGAAGCATCCGCTCACCCTGGGGAAGGGTTCTTAGAGCTATCCGGGAAGATGAGGCTGTAGCGAGTGTAGCGGGAAAGAACGTTTTTCGGTTCAAGATGCAGTCCTTTGTCTTGGGGGCTATGATTATGGGAATGGCGGGAAGTCTTTACGCCCATTACGCCAAGTTCATAGATGCCAATAGTTTTGAGCCCCTCTACGGGACATTCCTGATTTGGGTCATGCTCATAGCCGGAGGAAGCGGGAACAGCAGAGGTGCCATCCTGGGGGCATTTGTTATCTGGGGCATTTGGGCAGGGACGGATCTCATGAGTGGTTACCTGGCTTTCTCAGCCACCCGTGTTGCCAGCCTTCGGGTTATCACTATCGCTATTATTCTCGAGCTCATCTTGCTTCTTCGGCCCCAGGGCCTTCTGGGAGAGGAGAAAGTAGTTTCCAAGCTGATGCAAAAATAGAAAAAGGGGAGGCCGGATATACCGCCTCCCCTCCTCTCCTCTCAAAAAAAAGGATCTAACCTATTTTCACTTCCACCATTCGGTCCGTGACGATTTCGCCTTCCTTGATCACCCAGATCTCCATAGCCCCCGCGCTGATATCTCCATTTTTATCGAATACCACGGGTCCGGAGACGCCTTGATAGTTAATCTCTTTACCTTCGGTCAAAAGATCGAAGGCCTTCTCAAGCTCTCCGTAAGTGACCTCTTCCCCAGGAGAATTAGCCACAGCCATGAGGCTATCCCTGATAGCCGCGCCCCGCTCTGCTCGACTCAGTTCAAAAAAGACAGGGCCCGTCCTCCACATGGCCAGGGCGATAAGAACAGTGGCATCGTAGGCCTCTCTGTTGTAGGGGACAGTGCTGGGTTCAAATCTCTCGTCGAAATCAGCAGTGAACTGCTCAGCTACCGCTATCTCCAGAGCGCCGGCCGCGGTACCGAAAGAACCTTCAATGAACTTAGAAGCAGGACCGGCAGCAACAGCCTCCCCTTTCATACCGTCGCAGAAGAGGAACTCTCCTTCATAGCCCAGCTCGATAGCTTGCACCAGCTGCTTGTTTCCATCCACCGGATAAGCGATAAATTCAATAGCATCCGGATTCCCCCTGATGAGTTGCTCCATTTCACTGCGGTAGGAGGGTTTCCCTTCCTCATAAGGAACCATGTCCGGAACCTCCCAGCCCCTTGCCTCAAAGTTCGCCCTGAAAACCAGAGCCAGACCCTTGCCATAGGCATTGTTGACATATATCACCGAAACAGTTTTGTAGCCAAGCTCAACAGCAAGATCCGCCAGAACAACTCCCTGGAAGGCGTCTGAAACAACCGTCCTGAAGACAAAACCATTATCGTCAAGATCGGTTATGGCCGGCGAAGTCGAGGCTGGCGATATGTGGACTACCTGATTCGGAATAGTCACACTTGAGGCAGCTAGAGTAACCCCGCTGGAAAGGGCTCCAATGAGAGCAGGAACCCCATCAATTTCAACCAGTTTTGCCGCAGCATCTCGACCTATGGCAGGAGCAGTTCCAGAGTCCCTCACTACGAGCACCAGCTCCCTTCCCATTATTCCACCTGCTTTGTTGATCTGCTCCACCGCCAGATCAGCCCCGTGCTGAATAGGCGGACCAAAAGGTGCGAGGCCCCCGGTAAGAGCGGTCAACATCCCAATCTTTACCGTCTCTGCTGCCCCGATGCCTACCACCACTCCTAACAGAAGCAGCACAGCAACCATGAAAAAGACTAATTTCTTCACGCTGAGATCCTCCTTTCATTTTGATAGAGTACCGTCAAGATTTAACCATCCTTCTCAGTCTTCAAACCACAACCTTCCCAACATCCAGGGACACGCTTACAAAAATCTAGTCTTGCTCAGACACACCTAGTCCTCATCTCACCTCCTCTCGTCTGGAAACTATACCTGGAAAAAAGGGCTCCGGCCTGGATGTTTTCCTTCCCTAGGCTCAACTCTTGAGTTCTCCCTCTCGTAATCGAATAACGCCGACGGTTTCCCAGTTTAAGCATGTTTGTTTTTTTGTCAAATCTTTAATCAAATCTCTTAGGCATCCAAGATACTTCAGATATATATCTGTCTGGCCTTGCTCTGAATTATATTCTGCTACATCCCGCTGTCAAACCCGATAAGAGAGAGCCCCAAAAAAGTGAATAATAAAACACTAGAATTCACCCTTTTCAGACCTTTCTAGAACATTGCTTACCGGTTAGACTGTAGAGTTTCGCTGTCCTTCATTGACGGATTCAGAGTTTCGTTCTAAAATAGGCTCAAGATCCAGAAAGACATGCTTCGCCCCGGGTGAATCCAAAAGAATTATCTAGAATAGGGAGAGGGGACAATGGCAGAGATCCTGACAAAAATCCTGGTTAGCCCATACGCCAGGGCGGCTTTCGTTTTTGCCGGCTTTTTCGTTGCGGCGAAAATCACCTACCTCTTCCTTACCCACGTGGTGGCGAGACTAACCCGAAAAACCACCACTCAGCTAGACGATATCATTCTTTCCCGAGTAAAGGGTCCCATCTACTACCTCATTGTTCTGGCCGGACTCTCCGCAGCTCTTGAAGTTCTGCCTCTCGTCCCAATCCTCAAGGTGAATCTAACCCGAGTTCTCATTTCTATAGTCATTACTATCTCCTGCTATCTAGCTGGCTCTATCATAAACTTGACACTCAAGAGCTGGCTCGATCAGAGAAAAACCATCGTGGGAAAGGCAAAGGAGCAGGAACTCATCATCATCAGCAGAAAAATCCTGAACTTTATTATTTTTATCCTTCTATTTATCTTCATCCTCAAACTCTGGCAGATAGAAGTTACTCCCCTCATCGCCAGCCTGGGAATTGCCGGGTTCATCCTCGGCTTTGCCCTAAGGGACATTTTTGCCAATATCTTTGGAGGAATAGCCTTAATTGCTGATAAATCTTTTAAAATTGGAGATTTTATCAAACTGGATACAGGAGAAATGGGAGAAGTCATTGATATAGGACTGCGCAGTACCCGGATAAAGTCCTTTGAAGAAGGCAATGAGATTATTGTACCCAACTCAACTCTGGTCATGAGTAAGATTACCAACTACGGACGCCCCATGGTTAACCTAAAAATGGTCATCAACATAGGCGTGGCCTACGGCTCTGAGGTAGGCAAGGTCAAGGAAGTCCTGCTACACTGTGTCACAAAACTAAAGGAGGCTCTAAAGGATCCTCCCCCACGGGTATATTTCATGGAAATGGCTGATTTCTCCCTGAATTTCAGGATTGTCTTTTGGATTCGGGACTACCGGGATAGGTTTGATATCCAGGATAAAGTTATCTCTTCCGCCTACCAGGAACTCCAGGCCCAGGGAATAAAAATCCCCTTTCCCACCAGAACCATCTACCTGGAAAAATAAGGACAAAAGGATTCAGGCCTTGAGATTGGTGGAAATTTCCTCTGCCATAGGATGGGAATAATGGGTGAGGGAAGACTCGGGAAAAGTCGCCGTATCACTGGTAAGGCATCAGAAATGTTCTAGGTGCCGGAGGCCGGATTCGAACCGGCACGGATATAACTATCCAGTGGATTTTAAGTCCACTGCGTCTACCATTCCGCCACTCCGGCAAGATCCTCCAAGTTACCATCATACAACACATTCAAGCAACGTGCAAGTTTTTCTTTCTCTTGGCTACAATGATAGTGCACACTTTCTTAGGAAGTACTGTAACAGAAGTTACTACTTCAAGAAGGTGAAACAGATCTGGACAGCAAGCAGGAAGCACTCTAGGATGAGAGGAAGTTCAAAG
>Ga0209979_1001867_pt1 | contig 21614 bp, 25 predicted proteins | sample AnhtaG_FD_183114 | JGI IMG/M metagenome (GOLD analysis project Ga0209979, IMG submission 183114) | Deep subsurface microbial communities from Anholt, Denmark to uncover new lineages of life (NeLLi) - Anholt_01485 metaG (SPAdes) (version 2) | ecosystem: Environmental > Aquatic > Marine > Oceanic...
AGTCACTGTTGGGGCAGGCAAAGAAGGATAAAGGCAAATTGGCCGGTTCACGGTCATCCTGTTTTGCATGGCGTTTTTGTTCGGGCATATCGAGCCTCCTTGTAAAAATTGAGAAGTTGTCCGATAACATATCGGCCAAATGCTCTCAATATGCCCAATTTTGTTGTTATTCTTTACCAATATCATGAGTGAGAACCAAATAGTTAATTTTTAATATTCTTCCAAGTGATAAAACTCAGCATTCTCAAGCCAGTACTCCGGCCTGGATACAAACTCAATTATATTATCCAATAAGAAATAGTGTTTGCTTTCTTCATCAGCCAATCTCAAAAAAAACTCTTTTTGACATTCTTCCGTCACTTCGTTAGCTTTTTCCGTGTAGAAGTCCCGGCTCTCTTTCTCGATATCCTGGGCTTTTCTGTAAAGTTCGGTTTGCTTGATATCAAAATCAAAACTTTCGCCGGATTCTTTGATTTGGACAAAGATATTCTTGGCATCGGTCAGGATTGTAGTCTCTGTCATATGTGGCTCTTTGGTTTGCATTCTCTCTATGGCGTTGTAGTGCTTGACCTCTTCGTCTGCAAGCATTGTCAGGATGGTTTGAAGGCCCTTACTGGTGGTTTGCTGAGCCAGTTGACGATAATACTCTTCACCATCTTTTTCCATCTTCATTGCATATTCAAATATGTTCATTATTTTGCTCCCTCAACTTAATGCATTGTCCGAGAAAACTCACCAAATTAGCCGTCCACCGGCTATTTTACCGAAGAGATGTCAGAAAGCATTTTGTCAAGGTCGTTGATTTTGTTAACCGGCTGCTTACAAACATAATTTTCACAGACATAGGCGGTTGCTTTGCCTTTTATTACGACCTGATTCTTGGTAAACGGGACTATTTTGTAAATACCAGAGCTGGCATTATCCTGTTCGTGCAATAGTACAACCGCATTTGGCAGAAATTTGCTGCGGACCAGCTTGAGCATCTGCTTTGTGTCCGCTGCGTCAGCGTTGCCGGCAATTACTATCTCCTGGGTTGGCCCGACCCAAAAGTTCAGTGCTGTCAGCATTGCAGATGAGTAACCAGGCGACTGTTCCAACTGCTGCGAGAATGATTCAAGTACTTTAGCGCCCTGTTCACTGAAGTGTTGATTCATTGTTAACCTGCCAAGTTTCAATAAAGCTAATGCCGCAATTGAATTGCCGGAAGGAACCGCTCCATCAGAGCTTGGCTTGGTGCGGCTGATTAGTCTTTCACCGTCTTTGCCGGTAAGAAAGAAGCCTCCCTGCTCATTATCGGCAAACAACTCTATCATCTCTTCACTAAGCTCTTTCGCCTCTATGAGCCATTTAGCATCGAAGGTCGCCTCATACAATTCCAATAAAGCCATTATCATAAATGCGTAATCATCGAGAAAAGCTTTTTCGACCACTTGAGCATCGCGATAGTATCGCATTAATCGGCCGTCTTTATGCAAAGTACCTAACACAAATTTGGCAGCTTGCTTAGCAGCTTCTACATACTTTTCTTCCTCTAAAACTGTCCCACCATAAGCCAGAGATGAAATCATCAGACCATTCCACGCAGTAATTACTTTGTCATCTCTATGCGGCCTGACTCTCGTCGCCCTCACATTAAAAATCTTAATCCGAGCGGTTGTCAGGATATTCACTATCGTTGCCTGGTCCTTCAGGAACTTTTTTTCCAATTGCTCTGTCGAGGTTGTGATATTGAGGATGGTTTTATCTTCTTCAAAATTACCTTTCCTTGAAACACCATAGTAAGCATTAAACAGCTTGGTTTGGTCTTTGTCTAAAATAGAAGCTATTTGCTCCGGGTCCCACAGATAAAAGGTGCCTTCCTTACCTTCGCTGTCGGCATCTTCCGCGCTGTAGAAACCGCCGTCTGCATCGGTCATATCGCGCAGAACATAATCAAAAATCTCCCTTGCGATTCTGGCATACTCTTTCTTCTTAGTAACCTGGTAGGCCTGGAGATAGACCTTGCTGAGCAGTGCTTGATCGTAAAGCATCTTCTCAAAATGTGGAATAAGCCATCGCGTGTCGGTTGCGTAACGATGGAAACCACCGCCGATGTGGTCGTAGATGCCACCTTTGGCCATTGCATCGAGCGTCTTTTCAACCATTTGCAGGGCCTGTTCGTCTCCCGTGCTGTACCAATAACAAAGCAGCATTGATAGGTTCGTCGGCTGAGGAAATTTCGGCGCAAGTCCAAAACCGCCATTAGTGCCATCAAAAATATCCCGGAAATAATCGAACGCACCTTTAAGCATCTCAGGTGAAAGTTTCTCTTTTTCAGTTGGCGCAGCTGGGCTTACCAGAAATTCGCTTAGTTTACCGGCTGAATCGACTAATACCTGCCGCCTTTTTTTCCATGCGTCCGCAATAGATAAGAGCACTCGCTCAAAACCTGGACGGCCATGTGCATCCTTTGGCGGAAAATACGTCCCACCATAAAAGGGCTTACCGTCGGGTGTGAGGAAAACCGACAGAGGCCAACCGCCCGACCCAATCATTACCTGTACCGCCTTCATATAAATTTCATCAATATCCGGCCGCTGTTCACGGTCGACTTTGATAGAGATAAAATTATCGTTCATTATTTTAGCGATTCGCTTATTGGCAAAGCTTTCCTGCTCCATAACGTGGCACCAATGGCAGGTCGAATAGCCAATTGAAAGGAATATAGGTTTGTCATCTTTTTTGGCTTGCTCAAAGGCCTCAGCACCCCAGGGATACCAATCAACAGGATTATGAGCGTGTTGCAGCAGATAGGGGCTGCTTTCTCTGATTAGTCTGTTGGTATGTGTATCTGTGGCGGTTACTGTCGACATATTTTCACCTCTTGCTGTATCGCCTGCCATAATTACAAGACCGGCTACGGCAATAGTGCTGAGAAGCCCATTAAAAGCCTTTTCCGTCATATAATTGAAAGTTTTCTCCACTTCCGGTCGTCAGATTCTATGAGATGGTCAGCCGCTGGAAAACTCTCGGAACCAGCTGGATATTCATATGGCACAGAATCATCATCTTCCCAAGCCTGCAGTATCGGCGTCAATAATCGCCATGTTGCTTCCACATCATCAACTCTTGTAAAAAGCGTCTGGTCGCCGAGCATACAGTCCAAAAGTAATCTCTGGTAAGCTTCCGGCATATCAATTTGGAAAACGGTGCGGTAATTAAAATTCATATTCAGGGTGCTCATACAAATCTTCGAGCCGGGTCTTTTGGCTTGAAAGCTTAACGAAATGCCTTCCTCTGGCTGTATCTGCAATACAAGAACATTGGGCGGCATATCCGCCAGATCCGACGAAACAAACATCGAATGCGGGACTTTTTTGAAAGTAACAGCAATCTCAGTATTCTTGCAGGCAAGTCTTTTGCCGGTCCGCAGATAAAAAGGTACATCTTTCCATCGCCGGTTGTCTATAAACAACTTTGCAGCAACGAATGTTTCGGTTTTGGAGTCAGGTCTCATACCAGGCTCGGCTTGATATCCGACAACCTTGTTGCCATCAATCACACCAGAACCATACTGTCCTCTAATGATATTTTCTGGCCACGGCTGAAGATTAAAAGGCCTAATTGACCGCAAAAGCTTGACCTTTTCATCCCGAATGCTGTCTGCTTCAAATGATGCCGGCGGCTCCATTGCCACTAAAGCTAACATCTGAAGCATATGATTTTGAAACATATCCCGCAAAGCGCCAGCCTTGTCGTAGTAGCTACCGCGATGTTCAACGCCTATCGATTCGGCTATCGTAATTTGCATATGGTCGATGAAATTTCGGTTCCAGACGGGTTCAAAAATAGTGTTGGCAAAGCGAAACACTAAGATATTTTGAACGGTCTCTTTGCCTAAATAATGGTCAATACGATAAATTTGTGACTCGTCAAAACATCGGTGGATTTTATTATTTAAATCCAGCGCATTTTGCATATCTCTACCAAAAGGCTTTTCCACAACCAATCTGGGCTGCTGCCTCAAATCAGTCTTATGTGGGCAAGACAATCCAGCCGAGCCGAGCTGTTCTACTATCGTGCTGTAAAGAAAAGGCGGAACAGCCAAGTAAAAAATATGGCTACCGTCAACTTTATACTTGCTGTCTAACTCGGCGAGTTTGGCTTTGCTATTTTCATAAAACGAAACGTCACCATAATCGCCACTTACATAATAGAGCTTGCTGACAAACGTTTCTATTTCTTTTGACGATAAGTTGCTTGTACCTTCCTGTATTGCCTGCTGTGCACCTTGGCGAAATGTCTCATCTGAAAGCTTTTTTCTTCCGGCTCCTAACAGATAGAAATGCCTGCTAAGCAGACCGCGATTAAAAAGATGAAATAAACTTCTGAATAATTTTCTGCGAGCCAGGTCACCGGAAGCTCCAAAAACAACCATTGTAGTTGGTGGGGCAGTTGTCTCGGCACAGATATTATCCTGCCAGGTTACAAATGGCTGAATTTCCTGCATGATGCTATTCCTTACTTTAAACACAAGACCAATACTTATTAATCAGGGAAGTGACAGCCAATCGGTATGAAATACACCTTCTTTATCAATTCTTTGGTAAGTATGTGCGCCAAAGTAGTCACGTTGAGCCTGAATCATATTGGAACTTAAGCGTTCACCGCGGAAACTGTCAAAGTAATTCAACGCCGAGCTAAATGCCGGCACAGGAACGCCAAGCTTAGTAGCAGCAACAACTACTTTTCGCCAGTTGGGCTGAGATTCTTCCACAATATTCCTGAAGTAAGGATCGGGCAGCAGGTTCGTAAGGTTTGCGTTACGATCGAATGCTTCTTTGATTCTATCCAGGAAGTGAGCCCGAATGATACAACCACCTCGCCAAATCGTCGATATTTGGCCAAGGTTCAGCATCCAGCGATACTCCTTTGCTGCTGAAGTCATAAGTGCAAATCCTTGTGCATACGAACAAATCTTGGAAGCATACAAAGCATCGTGAATAGCTTGTATAAAGTCGGCTCTTTCGCCGGAATATTTGCCGTCTGGTCCACTTAGTTCTTTTGCTGCTGTCACACGTTCCTCTTTAACTGCTGAAATACAGCGTGCGAATACAACTTCAGCTATTGTAGGTGCCGCAACACGCAATTCAAGAGCAGTTTGGCTTGTCCACGCACCAGTACCTTTCTGGCCAGCATTGTCAAGAATCATTTCAACCAACGGATTACCGGTCTCCGGGTCCCTCTTCAAGAGGATATCGCTGGTGATTTCTATCAGATAGGAATTCAGTTCACCGCTATTCCATTCGGCAAAGGTCGTGTGCATTTCACAGACACTCATCCCTAAAGTGTTTTTCATCAGGTAATAGGCCTCGCTGACAAGCTGCATACAGCACGATATGCCATCCACCTGAGCAGAAATTTTAGTAAAGACTGGTTCAACCAAAGCGTATGCTTCTTTACTTCCACCAGGCATAATAGATGGCCCCCTCAGTGCTCCTTCCTCACCGCCCGATATGCCGGCGCCAATATAAAACAGTCCTTTGCCCTCACATTCTTTGCATCTCCTAATCGTATCAGAGTAATGGCTGTTGCCGCCATCGATGATTACGTCGCCTTCTTCGAGGAAAGGAGCTATCTGCTCAATAATCATATCGACAGGCTTACCGGCCTTGACCATAATGAAAACTATCCTTGGCCTGGCAAGTGCATCAATAAAATCCTTTACTTGATAAGTTGGAACAATGTTTTTGCCTTTGGCTTGACCGTCGGCAAAGTCTTTTACTTTTTGCAGTGTTCGATTATAGACGGCAACTGTAAAGCCCTTACTTTCCATATTAAGGACCAGATTCTGGCCCATTACCGCCAGACCCCAAAAACCAATATCTGCTTTTGCCATTTTGCACTGCTACTCCTTATACCCTATTTGTCCGTATCCTTGATAAATATTATACTGATGGTAAGACTCGCTCCAGTTGCCATCTTGTAAAGACAAACCCTGTACTTATTCGGAAAAAAATTTTCAAAAATCGGCACCTATTTTCTGAACCTCGCGAATGGCCACTTGACGCTTTACCTCCACGACATCCGGGCCACTCTGTAAGGTTGACTCAACTACCACCGAGCAAATGTTCTCAAAGCCCATAAAACCAAATATCAATTCGATATACTTTTTTTGCATGTCAAATGCTTCGGCCTCGGTACCAACTGGGTATTCGCCGCCACGAGCATACACGACCAACATCGGTTTTCCAGCTACAAGTCCCTGGTATCCGGTATCTTCGCTATAACTGAACGTATAACCGGGCTGAACCAAAAGGTCGATATACTGCTTGAGCCGGTATGGAATACTGAAATTCCACATCGGTACCGCAAGGACATATTTATTTGCCGAAATGAACTGCTCAATCACTTTCTCAACTTCCTTCCAGGCTTGAAGTTCCTCTTTTGAATGTTGCTTGCCATGTAAGATTGTATACTTGGCTTGCACTGCCAGCCCATCAAATTCGGGAATCGCTGTATCAAACACATTCAAGGTAACAATCTCATCATCCGGATACTTCTGTTGATACGTTTCTACAAAGGCATCAGCAACGGTGATACAATGGGAACGTTTACCTCTTGGAGATGCTTGAATATATAAGAGTCTGCTCATTATTGGTCTCCTTCTGTCATTCGTGGTGGCGTAAATACACGTTGTCTCATCTCCTCCTCGACCATATATAAGGCTCTGGGATCACCATTGATGAGCTTGAGTTTGCCAACTATGTCTCTCGCATTTTTCTCTTCCTCAACCTGCTCATTGACAAACCACTGCAGGAAGATATTTGTAGAGTGGTCTTTTTCTTCAATAGCAAGATTTACAAGGTTGTTAATCAATCCCGTCACCTTCTGCTCATGTTCGTAAACAGCTTCGAAAGCGCCTGAAGCTGATTCCCACTCTGCCTGCGGCTGCTCTATGGCTTTCAACATGACCCTGCCGCCCCGTCCGTTGACAAAATCATAAATTTTCATTGCATGCATCAGCTCTTCCTGTATTTGAACCTTCATCCAATTTGCAAAACCAGGCAAATTCACCAATTCAAAATAAGCGGCCATCGAAAGATATAAATAAGCCGAATACAACTCCGCGTTAATCTGTTCATTCAGGGCCTTTACCATTTTTTTATTTATCATTGTTTCTATTCCTTTACCTCACGCCATAGTAATTCTCTGACAGCGTCCAAAACCGATTGGTAACAAGGTTCATTGGCCAACTCATTAACTATCTGCATATACCTTATAACTCCGTCTTTATCCACTACGAATACGGCTCGGGCGATAAGACGTAATTCCTTTATCAGCACGCCGAAGGCAGTAGCGAACGAGGCCTCACGATGGTCCGAAAGAGTCTGTACATTTTTGACACCCACTGCGCCACACCAGCGTTTCTGGGCAAATGGAAGGTCCATACTAATAGTCAGAACGACTACGTCATCGCCGAGCCTGATAGCTTCTTCGTTAAATCTTCGCGTTTGCGTATCACATACCGCTGTATCAAGCGACGGCACAGATGAAATGATGCAGACCTTGCCGCGAAAGGATGAAAATCTGACTGTTGATAAATCGTTTGCAACTACTTCAAAATCCGGTGCCTTTTGGCCTATCTTGACCTCGCTGCCCAAAAGGGTCAAGCTCTGGCCTTTCATAGTCACTAAACCTGTTCGTTCTTCCATACTCTTACCTCATTATTATCTGTCCCTTGCTGTTTTGGGTATTATTTGCCGAGAGCTTGTTTAAGGTCCATCGCGTGCTCTTGTTCAGTAGCCAGGATATTTCTTAGCTGTTGTGCCAAGGCAAACTCTTTGAGCTGCTCAGCCTGTTCTATCCTCATTTTGTACCGCCTTATCGCATCTTCTTCGCCGTCCAGGTCCTGCTGCAGCATCTCGTTATTGTCTTTGGAAGTGTGGATTTTGCCAACATCAACACTCGGGGAACCTTCAAGATAATCGATCTGGTCTGCTAGAATCATAGCGTGCTGAACTTCCTCGTTCGCATGAATCTTAAGCTCTTTTATGATGTCACCATATGCTGCTCCCGTCATTACAGCTGCGTGATTTATATATTGTATCGCCGCAGAATACTCCAGTTCAAGGTCCATGTTTAACAAATCTATCAGTTTTTCCAGCGTTACTGTCATCTTTTGTCTCCTATATGATTCTTGGTTAAGTGAAGAATTGATAACCGTTGTCACTTTACATATTCCGGCTCATTTCCATGTTTCCATTTTATGTTGCAGCCCATGCTTGGTTTTTGAACGTCGCCAACCTGTCTGGCTGCAAGAACAGCATCCAATGCCTTGATCAAATCAAGGCCAGTTACAGGTATGTCGTTACCCGGCCGACTATCATCCATCTGACCTCGGTAAACAAGCGTTCTTTCTTTATCGAACAAAAAGAAGTCTGGCGTGCAAGCGGCACGATATGCCTTGGCAACCTCCTGGCTTTCGTCAAAAAGATAGGGAAAGGTAAAACCAGCCTTTTTCGCCACCTTGGCCATCTTCTTCGGGCTGTCCTCAGGAAAATTGACAACATCATTTGAATTTATTCCAACGATTGCGACTCCTTTGGTCTGATATTCTTTAATCAATTCAACGAGATCGCTTATGATGTGTTTGACAAACGGACAATGGTTACACATAAAAATAACCAAAAGAGCCGATGACTCTTTGAAATCTGCTAGTGATACCATATCGCCTTTGATATCGGGCAAGTTAAAATCTGGTGCCGACATTCCTAACGGCAGCATTGTAGAAGCTGTCATAACCATTACCAAATACCTCCTTTAGAATAGTGGAAACCTACCCCTTATATTTATTCCATATCGCTTCACGTTTCATCACCAACAAGTGGCCGAATCTTATCAATGGTAAAGTAGAGCAAATGTCGATTTATTTCGTCCGGCTTGAAAATCTTTGAATGCCTCTTTTTTAATGCTTTTATGCGGTCAGAATCCGTTTCCTCACGGACTTTTGTCAAATACAATCTCTTGCCTGCATATCCCCCACCGTTTTCAAGGAACATATAAGCAGCATGAGGATTAGAGCGAATATTTGCATAGCTCAACCGGTCAAGCATGCTGAACGCGATGGTATTCTCATCAATAATGCAAGGCTTGGCGTAAATAGCAGCGTCAACGGTTCCTGAGGCATCACTTGTAGCCAAAACACCAACACCATTGGCACTTTCAAAATAATCGCGCATATCCATAATGATTCTCCTGATAAATGAATATTAGCTAAAAGCCCATTTATTCAGAAACCTTTAGAACAATCTTACCAAACTGTTTTCCTTCCTCCATTTTGCCCATCGCATCTTTTACATCTGCCAGCGGTATCACCGAATCTATAACAGGCTTTAGCTTAGCTGCTGTAACTGCCTTGAGCATCTGTCGAAAATCCTCGTCCGAGCCCATAGTCGAACCCAGAATCGTTAACTGGTTCCAGTAAAGCATCTGCAAGTTCGTTGGGGCTTGAGGTCCAGACGTTACACCACATAAGACTATCTTCCCTCCTCGGCGCACAGCCGAAAAATCAATATGCCAAGTGGCTGCTCCTACTGTATCAATAATAATATCAACGCCTCTGCCGGATGTAACATCTCTTACGCATTGCGCTACGTCATCAACTTTGCTGTAATTAATTGTATAATCGGCACCAATCTTACGTGCACGAATCAGTTTTTCATCTGAGGATGAAGTAACAACTACCTCGGCACCTGTAAGTTTGGCCAATTGAAGGGCAGAAAGTGCAACCCCACCGCCTATACCATGTATCAAAACAGTTTGGCCTGGTTTGAGCTGCGCTCGTGTCATAAGCATCCGCCAGGCTGTAAGGTACGATAGTACAAATGCCCCTGCTTCATCAAAATTCATATGGTCGGGTTGAGGGTGTACTTTTTGAGCAGGCACAGCTACCTGTTCAGCAAATGTCCCTTGTCGAGTCATGCCTACAATTCCAAACGAAAGGCACTGGCTTTGCTCGCCACGACTACAAAATTCACAGGAATCGCAACTCAAGCCCGGATTCAAAATCACCTCATCACCAACATTTATATTCTTTACATTTGCACCAACGGCCATCACAACACCTGCAGCATCAGAGCCCAAAATATGTGGCATCGCTACTTCAAGACCGGGCCAGCCTTTTCTCACCCAGATATCCAGATGATTCAGCCCGGCAGAATGAACTTTCAAAACAACTTCATCTTCAGCAGGCTCTGGCTCAGAAACCCGATCAATTCTCCCGCGGTCCAATCCGCCATGTTCGTGAATAACTGCCGCTTTCATCCCAAATACCATAAAAAATAGTAACCCTGGAATTACTGAGTCTTAGCGTGTCTTATTGCATAGTTGCCTTGACTCTATCCTCCTGGCTCATAGCAGCCAATTTTTCGACCTCTTTGAGATTCAGGCCCAATCCCTCCGCCACACGCCGGCCATATTCGGGATCAGCCTTATAAAAGAGGGCGGTCTGTCTCAATTGGATTCGCTTCTGCGCGCCGCTAAGATGTGATACAATGTTATCGATCAGATGATCTCGATCTTCATCTGTCATAACCTTGCGGTAGAGATCGCCGGCCTGAACAAAATCATCATTGGGATGGGAATACTCGTGGCGTGCTACCGTGCCTGAAAACTCAAAAGATGGCTCGCCCATTCCTGGATCCGGTTCAGGCCCACCCATGCTATTGGGATAGTAATTTGGCCTGCCGCCACCATTAGCATCAAAGCGCATGTACCCATCACGTTGATAATTATTCATGGCTGCTGCTTTGGGGGCATTTATTGGTAGGAGTTGGTAGTTAGGTCCTAATCGGTGGAGATGGGCATCGTGGTAGGAATGGGTGCGTGCCTGAAGCATCTTGTCCGGCGAAGCAGCTATGCCTGGCACAAAATTTCCTGGTGAGAAAGCCGCCTGCTCCACTTCGGCAAAGTAATTTTCGGGGTTACGGTCCAGAACCATTTGTCCTATCTCAATGAGTGGAAAATCACCGTGCGGCCAGACTTTTGTGATGTCAAAGATATCAAAACGATAATCTTGGGCCTGTTCGGGTGTCATGATCTGCACACAGACTTTCCACGAGGGATAATGGCCCTTTTCGATGGCCTCGTATAAATCACGGGTAGCATAATCTGGATTCTCACCTGCCATGCGAACTGCTTCCTGGCGGGTAAAGTTCTGGATACCCTGTTCTGTCTTGAAATGATACTGAACCCAGAAGTATTCGCCTTTTTCATTATACCACTTGAACGTATGGCTGCTGTACCCGTTCATATGCCGATAGCCTTTGGGTGTGCCTCTATCGGAAAAGAGTATGGTTACCTGGTGAACTGACTCAGGCGTTAGAGAGAGAAAATCCCAAAACATGTCAGGATCAGGAGCGTTCGTTGCGGGATTTCGCTTCTGAGTGTGAATAAAGTCGGGGAACTTCAACGGATCCCGTATAAAGAACACCGGGGTGTTATTGCCAGTCATGTCGTAGTTACCTTCCTCAGTATAAAACTTTACCGCGAATCCGCGTGGATCACGTGCAGAATCAGGCGATCCTTTTTCGCCACCCACGGTTGAAAAACGTACAAAGACCTCCGTCCGTTTGCCAACCTCGGATAAGAATTTAGCCTTCGTATATTTTGTCGCATCGTTGGTGACCTCAAAATAACCATGTGCACCTGCACCCTTGGCGTGTACTACGCGTTCCGGAATGCGTTCACGATTAAAATGGGCCAACTTCTCCATTAAGTGCACATCTTGCATCAAGGCAGGTCCAGGGCTTCCCGCTGTCATGGTATTCTGGTCATTATCTACTGGGGCGCCGGAAGCTGTGGTCAAAATATTCTTTTTTCCTTTTGTCATTTTATCTCCTTACTTTATTAGAATCACTTTCACAACGCAAAGTCGGCTTTTATTACGCTCATGTACCCTAATGTCACAAATCCTAACCTTCAAAAAGTAACAACTGCTACCAACGGAATTTGAATTACTCCTCTATCGAAATTGCCTCAGAAGAGCAATTATCCGCCAGTCAAAACCTTAGAACTGCCAAGCATTTCAGCCAAATCTTCATCATCACTGCCAATTGGGCTTATATTGAACTTCTCGACCAGTACGTTTAGTACATTTGGGCTGATAAACGCCGGCAGGCTTGGGCCAAGCCTTATGTTCTTTATCCCCAGATGCAGCAGGGTCAGCAGGATCGCAACTGCCTTTTGCTCATACCATGAAACTACAAAGGAAAGAGGCAGCTCGTTGATACCACAATCAAATGCTTCGGCAAGTGCCAGTGCGATTTTAATCGCCGAATAGCAGTCATTGCACTGACCTGTATCAATCAAACGTGGAATCCCATCAATATCACCATAGTCGCGCGCATTTAATCGATACTTACCGCATGCCGCCGTCAATATCACACAGTCATCGGGAACCTTTTCAGCAAACTCGGTGTAGTAGTTTCGACCGGGCTTAGCACCATCACAGCCGCCAATAAAGAAGAAGTGCCGAATCTTACTTCCCTTGACCGCCTCGATAATTTTGTCAGCCAAACCAAGAACAGCCATATAATGGAATCCGGTGCTCAATGTTCCTTGTGGATTCTCCGGCAGAGGTGGAAGTAACAAGGCCTTTTCAATTACCTCGCTGAAGTCTCTGCTCTTTATGTGCTTTACGCCTGCAACACCAGCTACCCCGCAGGTAAACATCCGATCCTTGTAGGAGTCTTTTGGAATCATAACACAGTTGGTTGTAACTAAAATCGCTCCGCTGAACTCATCGAACTCTTTTTTTTGATTCTGCCACGCAGTGCCGTAATTGCCTACAAGATGCTTAAACCTCCTAAGCTCCGGATAGCCATGACAGGGGAGCATCTCGCCGTGGGTATAAATGTTAATGCCCTTGTCCTCGGTTTGCTTTAACAGTTTATAAAGATCCAGCAAATCATGACCTGTTACAACGATCCCCGGCCCAGCTTTAGTGCCCCTTGCCACCGTCACTGGCTTAGGATTACCAAATCTTGATGTGTGGGCATTGTTGAGCATCTCCATAACTCGAAGGTTCATCTGGCCGGCCTTTAGTACCAGCTCCAGGTAACGATTCAGGTCAAAATCCACATTCGTGAGTGTTGAGAACATTGCCTCGTGCATAAATGCATCGACTTGCTCATCTTTCTGTCCAAGCTCTCGCGCGTGATATGCATAAGCAGCTATACCTTTTACCCCGAACAAAAGCGTATCCTGCAGACTTTGAATATCCTCATCTTTACCACAAACACCTACCTTCGTACAGCCCGTACCTCCAGCGGTCTGTTCACATTGATAACAGAACATAACTTATCCTTTCATTTCCTTAACAAATTCAGATTAAACAGCTTAATTCTCTGGCACTATTTCGTTTGAACCTTAATCACTTTGGCTTTTGCTTCTTTCTTTTTGGGCATCTTTATTGTCAGAACACCGTTCTCGCCATTTGCAGCGGTTTTGGTGCTATCAACATATTCCGGAAGGTCTATCACCCTATGGAAATCGCCACGCCGTGTTTCGTTATACCAGCATTGTTCGTCTTTCGCAGCTTCTTCACAGGGAACCCTTTTGCCACGAACCAAAAGCCTGTTGTCCTCAATGGAGATTTCGACTTCTTTCGGATCTATCCCGGGAATATCAAGCCTCACTAACACAGATTTATCTGTGAGGTGAATATCTACCGGCGGATGCCAAAAACCTTCGCCTGATACAGAAATTAGTGGTCTTCCAAAAAACCTTCTCATCATTCTTTCCATTTCGTCCTCAATGAAATCTGATGGACGCCTTGATAGTACATCAGCCATTTTTATAATCTCCTTTCTTTCCCATTGAATTGTGTACAAAACGTCATTACTTTATTTTTTGCATACCGCCGCCAACATAACTTGAGGTCTGGTAAGCGAAGAACCCGAAATATTCCTCAATAGAAATTACTTCCACTTAGACAGCTTTCCTCAGTTTCCTTACAGATTTCGTGGCAATAAGCTTGAACTTCTTCCGGTTTTATGACAGCAGCCTCTTCCTTGTTTTGCTCAACAACTTCTTGCCGAATTCAATACAGCGATCACACCCGCTGCTAATATAAGCAATAACACAACCTTTTGGGGGCAATTAGGTGCCTTACTAAAATCTTGTCGCTTTAGAATTTCTAAACGTTTTAAGCTATTTTTTAGGTTCGCACGTACACGCTTTGGCAGGCTTATCGCAACCGGAACAAACTTTGTCCTTGATGGGCCTGCCACATTTCTTGCACGGTGAACACCCACATGACTGACACATAATTTCACCTCGTTTATGCTTTTCTAAACTAAAAACAAAAATAATTATACACAGCAATTCTTTACAATAGTTGTTAGCATTTTGTTTATGTCAAATTTTTTTTAGGGTACTGCTTGACGGTCATATTTCTAAGCATGTGACGGAGTTCCAAAGTGCATACCCCATCTTTTCCATATTGCTTTTATAGCCACGATATCATAAACAGCTGCAAGTCCGACAAGAGAATAAACAATTCTACTTAAAATGCTCATTTCTCCGAAGATGGCGGCTACCAAATCAAAATTGAATATACCGACTGAACCCCAGTTCAGACCACCTACTGCCAATAGTGTCCATATTATAAGATCTAATTTTTTCATTGTTTTTCTCCTTTAAAAATAAAGTTTCTAAGTCTACTAGGGCATTCAAGTAATCAACTGACGATAGCAGCTAATTTTTTCAATAACGTAACGACTAAGGTCAATTATTAACTACTCTTCGATCTTGATTGCCTCATTTGGACATCTTTCGGCTGCATCTCGGCATTCCTGCTCAAGTTCAGATGAGACTTGCTCGTTCTTGGCCACCGTCGTGCCTTGATCATTCAATTCGAAGACTTCAGGGCAAGTCTCGATACAAATACCACTTCCGCTACAAAGCTCTTTGTCAACACACACTTTCATTTTTATCCCCTTTCTTTTGAACGTTGGATATTTCGTAATTTTTATTCTTAACACAATTAAACTCTTTTACAAAGAAATCTTCCTGAACTAATTCAATCCATGCATAAACAACTATCGGATTACACTCGGCTGGCAAACAGCACCTCTGAATGGTGTAACCCGTCCGCAGTTCTTACAGGCGTATTTCATCTCTGCCACCATTGGAGCACAAACGTGGCGAGGGTCACCGGTAGAAGCACCACAATACCGGCATACATATACCTGTTCAGCCTTGACAGGCGAACAAAGATGAGAGCCAGTTTTCGTAATCTTCCCACAAGTTGAACAACTATAAACGCCCACTTTCTTCGGCCTTGCGGCTTTGGTTTTCTTCTTTTCCGTGGTCTTTGTCATGATACATTTCCTTTCGTTTTTTCTGAATGTTCGTTTGCGCTTTGACTTATACCTATTTTTCTATCTTACTTTTGCAACAACTGGTTACTCACAGACTAACTAATCCGTCACCTCGATTTCAGCGTGGCCTTCCCAAGTCCCGTGCAGATTACATCGCTCAAAGGCACGCAGCTTGTCGTGCATATGGTCCAATGACACACAAATTTTCATAATGGGACACGTTCTGCGGGCTGTAAGGTCTATTCTGGTCAGATAGGTATGATCCGCATACAACTCAATAAACTCAATGTGATGGCCTGGCTCGTTCGGATGTTGCATAAGCTTGCCTACCTCTACCATTACTTCAAAGCATTCGCCTTTCCTTACGCTTCTTGGAGCGGTGATAACCGGCAGATGCTTCTTTTCCAAATCCGTCATATTATCCCAATCTTTGACCATATTGACGCCACAAAAGAGATCTTCTTTACATTTAACGGTAGTCATGGTTTGACTTGACATATTTGACGCTCCTTTCTTAAAACTGTTTTCACTCTTATGATCTGAGGCTTCGCCCATACTGGGTAAGGCGTTCAGTTCCTCAGTATCTATCTGCTAAGTATTTAACTAACACCACACCGGTAAGGTATCTCTTTATCCAAGTTAAAAAGGTCTACCTTTTCGGCTTATCAATTAGAAAAAGTTTATCTCGATTCGAATGTAAGGCAGTCTGGTTCCTGTTCGCCGTAACCTACGGAAATTCCTGGTGCCTGACACTCCAAATTGGTGTTGTACTTACAGACAGCAACCTTGCAGGCACCTACACCGGCCATACTATCGGTATCTCCACCTTTCCTTATGGACTGGCAAAAAGTGTCACATCTTGGGTGCATGCCGCCACCAATAGTTATTGCCAAGGTGTGACAGCAACTGTCCACGTTATAAGCACAATCATCTACTTCACATTTCGCAACCTTCGGCATTTCCATAATTACGCCTCCTTTTCTCTTATTTTGTTTTCTCACGACTCAACTTCATTAATAATCACACAATCTCTTAAGCCAGGATGCAGGTTTGCTCACCAGAGTATAGGACCATATCAAGGCAGTCTCTTACTTCCATATCATTCATTCTACCAGCTCATTCCTGAACGACTTCATAGGGGCGCATCATCTCATTGTCCTCATGCTCAAGTATGTGGCAATGCCAAACGTACAGTCCCGCATAGTCGAACGTGGCCTTGACGCGGGCAACCTCACCCGGATAGACGATGACGGTGTCCTTAAAACCTGTCTCCCATGCTTCCGGCAATCTGGTCGTTCCTGGGACCAATTCAGCAGGTTGGACAGCTATACCTTCTGCGTCTGTCACCAGTGCCTGCCGGTCGACGACCTGGAACTGAACCAAGTGGATATGGATAGGGTGAGCGTCGGCGGTGAAGTTATAGATCTCCCAGGTTTCGGTGTCTCCGGCACGCGGGTTCTCGGAGATCTCATCCGACCAGAGCAACGGGTTCCCAGTATTATCGGGATTGAGCGTACCCAGCAAGGCTGCGGTCGGGCCGAAAGGTACGGAATTGAGATCATCACAGGCCAGCACGATGTTGCCGTCGGCGCCTTCAGTGACAAGTACGCTCTTGGATTCTTCTTCGTTGAGCGATATCTTACGTGTAACGGTAGGGGTCAACGGAATTATGGCGGGCAGCATCAGTTGGCTGGGCGTTGTGCTGGGGTCCGGTCCGGTCGCCGCCACAATCCTGTACTCCATGACCTGTCCGGTGGTGTTAGGATCGGCCGGGTCAAAATCGACACCCGGTACGCCACCGCCGAACGGTTCATCTGGGCCGAGGTTGAGCAGTGTGATGCTGGTACCAGCGGGGACGTTGCTGAAATCTACGATTACGTCAGCGCGTTCAGCCGGGCCCAAGAGCAGTTGGCCGGCGTTAACGCCATTGATGTCCACCGGAGCTGCCAGGAAGCCGCCGTCAGCACCGATCTGCCATACAGAGACCCTCAGATCGTTGAACTGCAAAATTAGAAAGCGAGAGTTACAGCCGTTCAGGAAACGGAGGCGGTAGCGGCGCTGCTCAACATCGAGATAGGGCCAAGTATTGCCGTTGACCACCATGGAGTCCCCGAAGAACTCTGGGTTCCAGATGGGCGACACATCGCTGGTCAGACCGTCGCAGGCAGGATCGGGGATAAAGGGAATCTGTAGCTGGGCAGGATCCAGACCCTCGAAGAAGGCCCGGTTGTCAGGGTAAAACAGTGAACCATCGGTATTGAAGGAGCGGTCCTGGATGACAATGGGGATCTCGTAATATTTCATCCCCGGGGGGTCACCATGGGCCGGCGCCGGTCCAGGCAGCGTTGCCGGTAAGCCGGTGGCGCTGTCGAAGACCTCGTCATCGGGGCCGCCGCGGATAATGTAGAACCCTGCGGGCCCGGCGTAGACGTTGAGCCGAGTCATCCCCAAGGTATGGTCATGGTACCAGAGGGTCGTTGCCCGCTGGACGTTGGGATATTGGAACACGGCCGTGCCCTGCTCCCAAGGCAGCTCACCGTACCTGTTTTGGAATTCTGTGTTGAATGTATCGTAATACGTACCGGCGATAAAATTGATATAGCCGGGTATGTTGTTTGCTGCGGGCATATACCAGGCCTCGGGGAAACCGTCGCTTTCTTCGTACGTGTGCGCGCCGTGGACATGGGTCACAATGGGGACCGGACCCATGTATGGGTTCTGGCTGGTTCCTCTCGAGTCCGGGCCGAAAGTGCCGTCAGGCTTAATAGCACCAATTGGGTTGGCCCAGTGCAGAGTCTGGTCGACGGGCAAGATGTGGGGCAGGTACTTGTCGTTGGCATCCACCAGGTCATTAATCCACTTCGCTCGAACAGGCTTTCGCCACTTGGCCTCAATGGTGAAAGCAGGGTAGTTGAAGCTTCCGCCCTGTGCAACCGTGCCAGGGAACTGGACCGAGCCGTAGCTCCACACGGTAGTCGCGGGATAACCAGTGGGCAGGATCTGCTGCTGGAACTGCCGTACCGCAATTTCGTAGTAATCAATGTTCTTGGCGGCCCGTTGCTTAACTTTACCCGTTCGAGGCATCGCGGGCGGGATGACCAGCGGATCCACGAATTTCGGGATATCCCCCGGCTCCAGCCGTTCGACAGCAGAGACAGTACCCATCAAAACAAGTATGAGCACTGTCCAAGCCAAAGCCGATACACTGTATGTTACCTTTGTTCTTTTCTGTTTGGTTTTCATTTCACTTCTCCTTAAAAAAATTGATTAATATAGTACTTTACGGGTGCTTTTTTCGTATTCCGTTTACCTTTAAGATATCAAAATCTCTAAGCCGACTGATATACTTTCTGTCGGTTGTAAGCCGTTATCTTCCAATCCGGTAAATCGAAGCTTGGTCTCAAGTGTATCGGTATCGAAGGCATGCATTTCCTAAAAAGCTTCCAGTAAGCTTGGCCAACTTTCGGCCAGGTCATTGCTCTTCCATACTCATATGCACGCTTTTTCATCGTGGAAAAAAGTGATTTATCAAGGAGGATTTCTATTATTGACCGAGCCATATGTTCAGAATCACCAAATCTTACCAATTTACCCCTACCTTGGGCCAACAACTCCTGAGCAGCCCAATAGGGAGTAGAGACAACTGCTTTGCCTGCGCCGACTGCAAAAGCCAACGTGCCGCTGGTCAGTTGCTCTTTATGCAGGTATGGAGTAACGTAAATGTCAGCAGCACCGAGAAATTGGAAGAGCTCTTCATCATCTACAAAGCGATTATAGAGGACAACATTCCTTTGCAATCCCAAATCCATTACCATTCTTTTAAGCTTTAATTGATAGGATTGGCCTTCGTGACGCAGCACCTCAGGATGTGTCGCACCTAAAACTATATAAAGAATTGATGGGTCGGCCTTGACTATTGTAGGCAAAGCCTTCAACATAACCTCTATACCCTTGTTTCTACTAAGCAGGCCAAAGGTAAGGATTGTTTTGCGCCCGAGCATACCCAACTTGCGTTTATAGTAATTACTATCGGCAAATAGTAAGTCCGGTATACCATGCGGAATAAGCTCAATCTTGCTCTCCGGCACACTGTAAATCCCACGCAGCATCTTGATGCCGCGTTTGTTCATAACTATTAACCGGCTCGATGCCTGGCATACGTCAACCATCGAATCGAAATAATTGACCGGTGGTTTCTCAAGAACTGTGTGCAGCGTTGTTATTACCGGCTTTTTCAATCTTTTTAATAAAAGGCTTAGATATGAGCCGCCTTGTCTCCCAAATAATCCAAACTCGTGCTGGATAGATACAAGATCAACGTCACTAAAATTGATGTAGTCGGCTGCGGAGATATAATCATATTTGACATCTTTGCGAATCTTAAGTTTTACCTGTTTGTCATACTCTAAGTCAGTTCCTGACTGCATAGCGAAAACCTGTGCTTCAAATTCTTCGCCGCCAGCAAGCCTCATACCGTTGATTAAATCTGAAGTGAAAGCAGCAATTCCACACCTTCTAGGGGGATATGAAGAAATAAAAGCTACTTTTTTAGCTGGCTCTCTTATCATTCTTATCATCTACCCACTCCTTTCAATTTTGACAGAAACAGTAAATCCAAAAACCCGGCTCCTTAATAAGGATTGGACATAGCGGATCGCTTCTATGATTTGTTCAATTACATCCTGGTTCTCAACATCCCTTGGCCCCTGCTGGAAAGATGTACCTTTGGAATAGAGCGCTTCATTGTGCATCGAAAGTATCAGAATAGGCAAGTCTGGACATTGTAATTTTATTGCTTCAGCAAGTTGAATGTTGGCTTTACTGCCCTCGGAAATATCGACAACAGCAAAGTCAAACTGCTGCTTCTCGATAGCGTCCAAAGCTTGATTGGCGTCCTCGGCCTCAGCACAAACTCCAAGGTCCAATTCCTCGTTGATAAGTCGCGTCAATGCCTGACGTATGACAGGATGACCATCAACAATCAAAGTTGTGGCTTTATTCCTGGTACTTTCCGGTTGTCTTTTGTTATAATTAATCACTTATTTACCCACCTTTTAAGATAGCACAGAACAACAAGAATGTTTGAATTGCTCTACGACACTGCGAACCGAACCAGTCATACCGACACGTATTAGAATGCCAGCATCGCCTAATACTTCGAATATCTTGCGCGTATTGCTACCACAGCTTTCTACCAAAACGATATGTACGTCGTTTTGCAAAAGTACTTGCAGGAACGCTTTCCCAGCAGCAGGCCCGCGTAAGGCAACTACAGGATTTTGCATTATTTCATAGTCCATTGTGTCAGGATCAATAATCAATAAATATCTGCAATGACCAACTCTTGCCCCTGTAAAGTGTTCCAGAGTTGGCCCAGTTGATGTTACAGCAATTTTCATAAGCTTACCTTCGCAATAGAAGATTACATCTGCTGTTCTTCATAGCTTTTTCGCGTTGAATGGCTTCATAGACTTCTTTGCGATGAACAGATACATCCTTAGGGGCGGTTATCCCCAAACGAACCATCTTGCCGCGAACATCAACTATTACTACCTCCACATCTTCACCAACCATAATTGACTCATTCTTGCACCTGCTTAATACCAACATTTTTTAACCTTTCTATGCTGGGCCGGTTTCAGTGTTCGTCGTAGCGGCCGCCACCAAAAACTTGATTATTCAACTGATTTATCTCAATCACAGCTTTCCATCGCTGCGTCTGCTTTCTGCCAGGTTTGCCAGTGATAACTCCTATGTGCCTGGCAAACCCAGCTATCGGAGGAGGAGGGTGATGCTTATATGCTCAACACTTTCGACGTTTTCCAGACTTGCAAGCGCAAATTCATATTCTGCGAAAGTCTTTGAATGAGCACTTTTGTTCTTGGCCAAACCCTCAAGGTATCTAATCAGCGTCAGAATAAGTAACTTTTGGATGCCAAAAACCAGTCCCAGTCGGTTCCCAGATAACTTTTTTCTTTTTCGTTGGGTCACTGGTTGACCGCGAAGCGTATTCTTCCTGGCAACCAGCGAGCATTCCCACAATTAGCAACATCACCATCAACAATACAAGTTTTAGCGTCTTCATAATAAACCTCCTTAGAAAATTGATTAATATTGACTCTTCACTACTGTCCCATTAACTTTTTAGTAAATTGTTGTAAGACGAATAAATATAATAGGTTGTGAGAAAAAATGGTTGGGATCGATTTCAACTCGCCCTTAAATTTTGGCCAATATACTTTCATTGAT
>Ga0209979_1001868_pt1 | contig 21610 bp, 19 predicted proteins | sample AnhtaG_FD_183114 | JGI IMG/M metagenome (GOLD analysis project Ga0209979, IMG submission 183114) | Deep subsurface microbial communities from Anholt, Denmark to uncover new lineages of life (NeLLi) - Anholt_01485 metaG (SPAdes) (version 2) | ecosystem: Environmental > Aquatic > Marine > Oceanic...
TTACATCTCCTTACACAGGGAGGAGTGTATGACGTGTCAAGAACCTATAACCATGTCCCTCTCTTCTGGAAGGAGATGTAATGGCAGCAGAAAATAACACCAAGCGACCATTGGTGACTCTTTTGAGCACCGAATTTATCGAGAGGGTTATAGAAGAGGCCAAAGATGTCCTGGAGAAGGTCGGAGTTTGGGTGGAAAATGAAGAAGCCCTGGAACTCCTCGGTAACGGTGGTGCCCAAATTGACCGTGGGAAAAAGAGAGCTTTTATTCCCGAGAGACTGGTTGAGGAATCGCTAAAGTCGGTTCCATCATCAATCAAGCTCTATGACCGAAACGGCAACCTTGACATGAATTCGGAGGGGAACAACTTCTATTTTAACGGCATGCCGACTCCTACAATATGGGACTCAGAGCTGAACCAGTTCAGGGGGTCTCTCACCGAGGACGCCATCAACCATATCAAGCTGGTTGATGCCCTTGACAATATAGATGGGCAGTTCCCCTTCTTTGGCACTGAGCTCCCAAAAGAGGTCTGGGATTGCCACAAGGTCTGTTTATCCCTGAGGTATTCGACTAAGTCGGTCGGGGCCTCGCTTTATGTCAAAGAGAGCTTTGAAGTATTTAAGGATTTCTTGGTGGCCATTCGGGGTAGTGAGAGGGCTCTCCGAGAGAAACCGCTGCTCATCCTTTCAGTTTGCCCCTCATCCCCCCTGAAGTGGACTGAACTTTGCTGCCATGCCCTGATACGAGGTGCTGAGAACTGGATTCCGTCAATACTAATATCAATGCCTTTAGCTGGGGCTACAGCTCCGGTCACAATGGGAGGATGTGTTGTTCAGCACGCTGCCGAGAACCTAACTGGGGTGGTGATAAGCCAGCTCACCAGCCGGGGCTCGTCCATCATCTGGGGAGCCAGCCCAGTAATCTTTGATATGCACTGGGGCACCACACCTCTGGGAGCCCTTGAGACGGCGATGATGAATATAGCCTGCAACGAGGTGGGGAAATACCTTGGAATGCCAACCGGGGTCACTATGGGCTGTGATGCCAAGTGCCCTGATTCGTAAGCGGGACTGGAGATGGGAATGGGTATTATCTTGGCTAGTCTCAGCCAGGCCAACATAATATCGGGCGCAGGGATGCTGAATTTTGAGACTGCTCAAAGCCTGGAAAAGTTGGTGATTGATAATGAGATTTGCGGGATGGCCCGCCGCCTGGTGAGGGGGATTACTCCAAGGGGGGAACGCCTGGCGGAAGACCTGTTTACCGAGGGATTATATGAAGGAGACCATTTCCTGCTCTCCCCGACTACTATGAAATGGTTTAGAGAGGAGTTTTTCTACCCCGGGCCGGTAATCAGTCGGGAAAAGGATCAGGTGTGGATGGAAAAGGGGGCTACCACGGCAGAGCAGCGAGCAAAGGAGGAGGTCAAAAGAATCTTGGCTACACACCAGCCGGAACCCCTTGACGAAGACATTGATAGAGAGCTTATAAGAATCATGACAAAGGCTGCAAGAAAATACGGCATGGACAAACCGCCCCTATAGCCGAAAATACATCGCTGGCAATACCACCAGCTTTTCGTCAAGAGATAAAGGAAGCATCATAGGTCTGGACAGGGAAAAGGTAGTTGAGTTTACCAGAAAGGCACTGGATGAGGAAGATAAAGCCTAAAAAACTCCTTATGACTACCTGCGAGGTTGAGAAAGAGACAATGGGAATCAGTATTGCTGATTGAAAAACCAAGGCCGCGGATTTATAATTTGCGAGGTTTGTTGGCTTTAATTATGATAAAATGGGTAGGGCTAAGTATACCCGAAGGAGGTTTGTCACAAAATGAGTCTACGTGAAGTGCTTGAAAGTGGTAAGTTCGCCGTCACTGCCCAGATTGACCCAGCTAAGGGCGTGGATGTCACTGAATTTCTCAATAATGCTGAGCTATTGCGTGGCAAGGTTGATGCAGTTAATGTCAGCGACCAGCAAAGCGCCGTGATGAGATTGGGCTCATTAGCTGGTTGCTGTCTGCTTAAACAAAAAGGCATAGAGCCGGTCTTGCACATGACCTGTCGTGACCGCAACCGAATCGCCTTGCAATCTGACTTACTTAACGCTTACGTTCTTGGCATTCAGAATATCCTTTGCCTCACCGGTGACGATATTGATTCGGGTGACCACCGACAACAGGCTAAGCCTGTCTTTGACCTTGATGATTCTGCTTCCTTACTCCAAGCTGCCCGAGGATTGGAGCAAGGTAAAGACTTGGCTGGTAAGGAGCTGAGGGGTGCTCCTCACTTCTTCCTCGGGGCTTGTGTTACACCAGGGGCTGAGCCTGTAGAACCAGAGCTTATTAAAATGGAGAAAAAAGCTAAAGCTGGCGCCCAATTTTTTCAAACTCGGGCTATTTACGAACCCAAGAAGTTTGAAACATTCATGCAGGAGGCTAAAAAGCTCAGCGTGCCAGTGTTGGTCGGTATAATGTTACTTAAGTCGGCATCCATGGCTCGATTTATGAACAGGAACATTGCTGGCATCTATGTCCCTGACGAGCTTCTTGACGAGATGGAGGAAGCTGAAGACAAAGTTCAAAAAAGCGTTGAAATAGCCGCTCGCTTGATTAATGAAATGAAAGATATGTGCCAGGGAATCCATATCATGGCTATGGGTTGGGAGTCCAGAGTGGCAGCAGTCTTGGATGCTGCCGGATTTTAACATGCCCTATTGCCTTAGTCGTTCCACTATCTTGCCCTTCGGGTCACGGATAATGACCTCCAAAGGCATATGTCCAGGTAGTGAATGGGTAGCGCAAGCCAGGCAGGGGTCATAAGCCCTGAATGCCATCTCCACCATGTTCAGGAGTCCCTGGTCAACCTTCCAGTTTTTGATGAGGCTCTGGGCTGCCTTCTTTACCGACATGCACATCGGTCCATTATTCTGCCCAGTAGCCACAATAAGGTTTACTTTCTTAATGATTCCCTCTTCATCTGACCAATAATGATGGAATAATGTTCCCCGGGGTGCTTCCACACAGCCAAGTCCTTCACCTGGCTTCTCTTTAGGGATAGTTCTAATATCTTTACTGGTAATGTCCTTATCTGTGGCTAATTCCAGCAGCCTCTCTGAAGCATACATAATCTCCACAATCCGTGCCCAGTTAAATGCTAGTGTGGCGTGCGATGGCTTGCCTCCTAGTATGTCAAACATCCTATCATACGCCTCTTGGGCTAAGGGGGTAGCCATGCCATCGGCTACATTTAACCGAGCCAAGGAGTTGACCCTGTAAATGCCGCTATCCTTGCCATCAACCAATCCCTTCCATCCGATACCCTTTAGATAAGGGAACTTGAGATATGACCAAGGTTCGACATGCTCCTCAATGTAGTTTAAGTAGTCCTTGGGCTTAAACTTGGCATATTCCTTGCCCTTCTGGTCTACTACCTTTATATCTCCATCATAGAAGTTCACCTTGTTATTCTCATCCACCATACCCATATAATATGTTTCATGGTGGTAAATGTCGCCAGTAATCAAATCCATATAGACTTTGTTCTTTAGAATTAAGTCATCGACTAACTGTAGGGAAAACTTGGCAAAGTCTATCAAAGATTTAGCCATCTCTTCTATTTCTTTTCGTTCTTCCTCTGTTATCGCTTTAGACATTCCTCCGGGGAGACCACAAACTGGATGGGTAGCTTTGCCACCAATCATCTCTTGGATTCTCTGGGCATAGCCCCGAGCAGCAATAACCTTCTTCCCGGTATCTAAGCCGACGGCTTCTATAACGCCAAGGATATTCCTCTTTGAAGGGTCAGCATCTGGTCCTAGGACAAAATCCGGTCCGGCTAGGGCATAAAAGTGGGCAATATGGCTATGAAGCATATGGGCGCAATAGAAGAGTTCCCTTAGTTTTTTTGCTGGTTCCGGTGGGTCTACATTAAAGACAGCGTCTACTGCCTTAGAGGAAGCCATGTGGTGAGCACCGGGGCAAACACCACAGATTCTGGTAGTTATCCGAGGCATCTCCTCTACTGGCCTCCCTTGGCAAAACCTCTCAAAACCTCGCAACTCAACTACTTGAAAGTAGGCATTATCCACATTTCCCTCGTCGTTTAGGAATATATCTATTTTAGCCTCACCCTCCAATCTGGTTATGGGCTCAATAGTAATCCGCTTTGATTTCGGTTGCTGGGCTTGTGCCATTCTTTAACTACCTTCCTTTATTCTTTTATTGACTAAGGCTACTGGCAAACTGAATCTATAGAAGGTGCCCACGGGGTCCTTAATCTGGTCCATTAGTTTCTCTACATCATCTTCAGACAAATCCTTCTCATTTTCTGCTCCTAGGATTGAAGCTATAGCCGAGACCATTTTAGCCCCTTGGTCCTTGACCTCGGCTGTAGGTCCCATACATCCTCTGCAGGGCATACCAACATTAATGCATCTGGAACCACATCCGCCTCTGGTGGCAGGCCCCATACATAATATGCCCTGTTCCAGCAAGCACCTTTTAGGGTCAGGAATAATCTCATGGGGTCTAAAAATCTTTGAGACCATTTTGTTCTCTTTGGTGAGAGGGCATTCATCACAGAGCGTCTTATCGGAAGCAATCACTGTGCCTTTAGGCGGGAGCTCGCCTGTTTCCAGAAAGTTGCTTATTATTGGTATTAGCCTCTCAATCAGCTCCACTGCTGGGGGGCACCCCGGTAGGTAGTAATCCACATCTGCAATTTGGGACAATGCCCTTCCATCATTATAGAGTTCCGGTAAGGTAAGGTCATGACCATCTTGGGAAACCTTAGTTTTGGGGGTAATAAATTCTGGATTTACCGTAGACGGGGTTTCTTGATACGCAGTTTCAAATATCTCTTCCTTACTGGTGAGATTGCAAAGTCCAGGAATGCCTCCAAAACAAGAGCACGAGCCGAAGGCAATTATAACCTTGGACCTCTCTCTTAAGAGGTGGGCAATATGTTCATGCTCGGAGGTTCTTACAGTACCATGATAAAGACTTATATCAATCTCGTTTTTCTCTATCTTTTCCAATTCTGAGAGCTTGAAATCCATCGCCGTTGGCCAGAAAACAATATCAGCTAAGGAAGCCAAATCAAGAATCTTTTCATTAAGGTCTAATATGGCGATGTCACATCCAGCACATGTGGCACCCAGCCCGATAGCTAGCTTTATCTTTTTATCCATGTTGAGCAACCTCTTGATTCAATGAATTCGGTCCCAGTTCTTTTACCTCGGCAATAAAGTCGGTAACCACTTGAGCAAATCGTTGTCCCTCTGCTGCCGATACCCACTCCAGTCTCAACCTCTTAGGGCTTATCCCCAGTTGAGCGAGCAGTCTTTTCATCAAGATAACCTTCCTCATGGTCTTATAATTTCCAGCTTGGTAGTGGCAGTCCCCCGGGTGACAACCTCCGATGAAGACCCCATCGGCTCCCTTCTGAAAAGCTTCCAAGACATATACTGGCTCAATTGTTCCGGAACACATCACCCTTATCATCCTCAGGTTAGGGGGATATTGAATCCGACTTATCCCAGCCAAGTCAGCACCAGCATAAGCACACCAGTTGCAGCAAAAGCCTATGATTTTGGGCTCAAACCCATCCATGCTATACCCCCAAAGCAGCACAAATCATGGAGGATATCTGGTCCCTTCTAAAGCCTCGTTGTTGAGCAGCGCCGGAAGGGCAAGCAGCGCAGCAAGTTCCACAGCCTTTACACAGCGCTTCATTAACCTTGGCTACCCTCTCTGTTTTATCAACGGCAATAGCTAAATAAGGACAAAGCACCTCGCAGATACCGCAGCCGCTGCAAATGTCTTCATTTACCGAGCAGACTATGCCTTCAGCAGTTATCGTATCCTTAACCAGTATGGTAGTAGCCCGTGAGGCGGCTGCTTTAGCCTGAGCAATGCTCTCTTCTATAGGCTTTGGTGCATGAGCTAGACCGCATACGAAAGCACCCTCAGTAGCGAAATCAACCGGGCGGAGCTTTACATGGGCTTCCACAAAGAAGCCGTCCTCATTTAGAGGTACCTTATAAAACTGAGCCAATTCCCTGATTTCGGCTGAAGGGATTGTAGCCACGCCTAAAGCCAGAATATCAGCATTGATAAGGACTTGTTCACCTATTACGGGGTCGTAAACTTTTACTTTCAGCAGATATTGGCCATTTCCCCTCACCGCTCTGACTTCAGGTTTCTTATCCAAATCATAGCGGAGGAATATCACCCCTCGGCGACGAGCCTCCTGATAATAATCTTCTTTAAACCCATAGGTCCTCATATCTCTATAAAGTATATAGATTTCCATCTCAGGCTTTATCTCTTTTAGCTTTAAAGCATTCTTTATCGCCTGGCTACAACATACCTTGCTACAGTAGGGTCTTTGGTCATGGCGAGAGCCTACACATTGAATCATCACCAAGTTGTTGCAATCAGTGATGTCTGGATTGCCCTTAGCTATTTCTTCCTCTAGCTCAAGAGCGGTGAGCACTCTGGGGTCTCTCTCATAAAGATATTCATCAGGTCTATATTCTTGACCTCCCGTGGCTATGATAACTACCCCGTGTTCAATTCTCTCAACATATGGCCCACGATACCTCATTAACTCTGTGGTGAAATTTCCCACATAACCAGAGGCATCCACAATATAAGCATTAGTATATACTTCAATTAAGTCGTGGTTAGTAACCTTTTCGATAAGACCAGCTAAATAAGCTTGAACATTTCCACCCTCTAAGGTGTAATGTATCCTCCCTGCTATCCCACCGAGCTGGCTACTCCTCTCCACTAAGTGCACTTTAAATCCCTGCTCTGCTAAAGTCAGGGCACTCACCATCCCTGATATTCCACCACCGATGACCAAGGCTGAGTGGTTGATACTGAGGGACAATTGTCTCAGTGGTTCAATCAGCCTTGCTTTGGCTACTGCCATCCTCACTAGGTCTTTTGCCTTCTCGGTAGCTTTCTCCGGCTCATGCATATGAACCCAGGAGCACTGGTCACGGATATTAGTCATCTCAAATAGGTATCTATTCAAGCCTGCCTCTTTAATAGTCTCCTGAAACAAAGGCTCATGAGTTCTGGGAGAGCATGAGGCTACTATCACCCGGTTGAGGTTGTGTTCTTCAATCATTGCCTTGATTTTTTCCTGTGTATCCTGAGAGCAGGTATAGAGGTTAGCATCGGTGAAGACGACATTAGGCAAGGTGGCTGCATATTCCCTCACCTCAGGAACATTTACCACCCCACCGATGTTGATTCCGCAGTGGCAAACGAAGATACCAATCCTTGGCTCTTCCCCGGCGACATCCTTTTCCGGAGGATATACCTTCTCCTTGACTAATGTCTTGCGGGCAGGAGCAAGTAAAGCCGAAGCGCTTCCCGCTGCTCCGCTAGCCTGCATAACTGTCTCAGGGATGTCTTTGGGTCCACTGAAGGCGCCGCAGACGAATATGCCTGGTTTTGAGGTTTCAACTGGGGAAAAACTTCCGGTTTGGCAGAAGCCATAGGGATTTAGCTGAACCCCCAGCTTCTTGGCGAGGCTAATCATTCCTGGGGAGGCTTGGAAGCCGACAGAAAGGACAACCAAATTAAAATCCTCTGCCCTTATCCCCCCATCCTCTGTGGCAAATTTGACTACTAAATCTCCAGTGCCATTCTTCGCTTCAATGTCATGTACCTTTGCCCTGACGAACTTAACCTGACTCTCCTCTTTGGCACGCTCACAAAATCTATCAAAATCCTTACCGTAGGTTCTCATATCCATAAAGAAAATAGTCACATCCAAGGGGACAGTGCTATGCTCTTTGGCGATAATGGCCTCTTTAATAGCGTAGGTGCAGCATACTGAAGAGCAATAGGGGTTATGGGCATCCCTGGAACCAACACATTGAATAAAGGCCATCTTTTGCGGTGGGGTTAAATCCGAAGGTCTTAACAAGGTTCCCTGAAATGGACCGGAGGCGCTTAATATACGTTCAAATTCAAGGCTGGTTACCACGTTGGGGGAGCTGGTATAACCGAGTTCATATTGGACGCTTGGGTCAAAAAGTTCGTAGCCACCAGCAACTATCACCGCCCCAGCCTTTATCTCTATCATCTTGTCTTGCATTTCGTGGTCAATGGCTTCGGCTTTGCAGGCAGTGACACACTGGAGACACTCGGAGCAAATCCCACAGTTAAGGCACCTCTTTGCTTCCTGAAGAGCCCTCTCCTCAGTGAAGCCTAACTCAACCTCATCAAAGCTGTTTTGCCTTCTTTCCGGCTCAATAGTTGGCATTTGTACCCGGGGCTTCCTCGGCTCTCCCACGGGGAGTTCGCTCAAACCGAGAGGTCTAATCTCCTCTTCCTTTATTTCTCTCCCCTCTCTCAAATCCTCGCCTTTGAGGTATCTTATGATGGAAACTGCTGCCCTGTTTCCTGCTGCCACTGCTTCAATAGCTATCCCAGGTCCAGTTTGGGCATCTCCCCCAGCGAAAACACCGGGTCGGCTGGTGGCAAGGGTAATTGGGTTGACATCTATCAAGCCCCTTCTGCTGAGTGTTACCCCTGAGCCTTCGAGGAAGGAAAGGTCGGGGGCTTGACCGATAGCAGGGATAATCATGTCTGCTTCTATATCAAACTCGGAGCCCGGGATGGGTATTGGCCTCCTCCTCCCTGTGGCATCAGGTGCCCCTAGCTCCATCTGTATACACCTTATGCCCACCACCTTTCCATCCTTAACCTCCTTAACCAGAACCTCTGTTGGGGCAACCAAATACTGTATTTCAACCCCTTCGGTTAAAGCCGCCTCTATTTCCTCATCGCTTGCTGGCATCTCCATTCTAGAGCGGCGATAGAGGATGAAAACCTTTTGAGCGCCTAAGCGAAGTGCACTTCTGGCTGCATCAATGGCTACGTTACCGCCACCAATTATGGCAACCTTCCTCCCAAGTCTTACTTCCTTCCCCAAATTCATTTCCCTTAAGAATGCCACACCTTGAACTACACCAGCAGCATGCTCTCCAGGGATACCAAGCTCCAAGCTTTTGTGAGCACCAACTGCAATAAACATCGCTTTATACCCTTGAGTGAAGAGAGTATCCAAGGTTAAGTCTTTGCCTATAGGGGTGTTGGTTTTTATCTCGATGCCCATGTGCTTGATAGCTTCAACCTCTTGCTCCAATACCCCCTTAGGAAGACGATATTCAGGTATTCCGACATATAGCATCCCACCAACAACGGGCAAGGCCTCAAACACAGTTACCCCATATCCTTCCTTTGCCAGTTGGTAAGCGGCGGTAAGCCCTGCAGGGCCAGAACCGACAATGGCAACCCTCTCATCTTTTCTCTCCGTCTTTACCTGAGGGAGCAGCTCATCCTTAGCTTGATCCGCTATGAACCGCTTGATGCTTGCAATAGCCAGAGGCTCATCAAGAGGCGCTCTATTGCATTTGGATTCGCAGGGGTGGGGACAGATCCTTCCCAATACCCCTGGCAGGGGGAGGTTCTCCTTGACCAGTTCTAGAGCCTCTTTGTACTTCCCCTTGGAGGTAAGAGCTATGTATCCCTGGACATTTACATGTGCCGGGCAAGTTCTCACGCACGGCGGTCTTTCCTTCTTGTCAACGGTGAAAATGCTGGGGACTGCCTGAGGATAGGGTATAAAGATTGCCTTTCTCTTGGTTAACCCAGCGTCAAATTCACTATCAACCTCCACGGGACAAACTTGAACGCATTCACCACAGCCGGTGCATTTCTGAGTATCGATATATCGTGATTTTGTCAGAATCTTAACCTTAAACTGTCCCGGCTCTCCTGAGACTTCCTTTAGCTCAGCATTAGTTATTAGCTCAATGTTGAGATGCCTTCCGCACTCTACAAGCTTGGGCGAAAGGATACACATAGAGCAATCGTTGGTAGGGAAGGTCTTGTCAAGTTGAGCCATAACCCCGCCAATGGCAGGAGATTTCTCTACCAGATAAACATAGTACCCAGACTCAGCTAAATCAAGTGCTGCCTGTACTCCTCCTATCCCACCACCCACTACCAGTACCGCCCCTACTTGCTTATTTTCTGATGGTCCTGATTTCATGAACTTTCCTTGCTCCCTTCAGTTTAAGAAACGGGAGACTTAGCTCTCTCTACTTCCCGTGAAGCTTTAGCCAGCAACTCTGCTTGGTTTATACTAGCATCCTCTGATTTTCTCCCCAAAATGGACAGTGCCATTTGCTGCCGCAATTTTTGAGAAAGGCTATCAATTTCCTTTATCCGGTCAGGAAAGGAGGGATGAACATAACCCTCTTTCACTGCCATAGTTCTCAAAGCGCGCATGACGTCGGTGAATTTGACATTTTGAGGGCAATGGGCATAACAGGTATAACACAGAGAGCAGAGCCAGATGAAATCGGAAGAGAGAACCTGCTCTCTCATCCCAAGTAACACCATGTGAATAATCTTTCTTGGGTTGTAGTTCTCATCAATTTCTGAGACTGGGCAGCCAGCAGTGCAAAGTCCGCAGGAGAAGCAGACCTTAATATTCTCACCCCCCGGCTGCTCAGCGACTTCATACTTAAATTTGGGGTCTAGCTCACTTAACACTATAGTTCCCATCTTCGCCTCCTCTGTCTCCTAAGTTTTGAATACTTTACTTCCGCTGGCTAAAGTCCACCTGCCGCTAAAATATCAGGAACTACCTCTTCTCTGCCAATAGCCATGATATGGACTCCATCACAGATAGCTTCTTCTTTTATTTGCCTGATGAGTCGGCCGGCAATCCCGATGCCCTTTTGAACACGCTTGCCTTTCTCAGCAGTTGCCATCTCATCAATCAAAACTTGCGGGACGAAAACCCCGGGGGTATTTTCATTCATATATTTTGCCATTCCTGCTGAGGCCAAAAGCACTATGCCAGCCAAGATTTTAATATTTTTGTCTAGCCCACGGACATATTTCATAAACTTCTTGAAGTTATCAAAGTCGTAAATTGCTTGTGTCTGGAAAAATTCGGCTCCTGCCTGAACCTTCTTTTCAAATTTGATGAGCTGAGGCTCGATAGGGTTTGCCTCTGGGGTAACAGTAGCACCAGCACAAAACTCTACCGCTCCGTCTAGTTCGTTTCCTCCTAGGTCTTGGCCTGATTCCAGGATACGTACCATGTGAAGTAACTGAAGTGAATCAAGGTCAAAGACGGCTCTGGCCTCTTTATGGTCACCTATAGTAATAAAATCGCCAGTAAGGCAAAGAACATTTTTAATTCCTCTGGTGTAAGCAAAGAGAAGGTCTGCCTCAAGTGCCATGCGGTTGCGGTCACGACAGGTCATCTGCAGAATCGGCTCCCCGCCACGCTCCTTAATGAGTAGGCAAGTTCCCAGTGAAGGGAAGCGCATCACCGAGCTTTGGTTGTCAGTCACATTCAGGGCATCCACCTTGTCCTTGAGAAGGTCAATGTGGTGAATCAATTTCTCAAGATTGGTCCCTTTTGGAGGTCCAATCTCGCTCGTCACTACGAATTTTCCAGAGTTAAGGGTTTCTTTAAATGCTTTAGCCATGGCTCACACCCCTTTATGCTGGTAAGGCCTCAACTTTCCCTGGCCTTATCACTGCCTGGAAATTCCTCGGCGGATAATACTTCCGCATAACATCGAGCCTTCCCTGTCGCTCAAGTCTCTGGTAAATGAGCGTCCAAGCACAGTCTTTTTCTGGGTCTACCTCGCACTTGCCATTGTTTGTGCCACCGCAAGGCCCATTGAGCAGCCCTTTGGCACACCTCACAATGGGGCAAATCCCTCCCGTCTTATCTAGGAAACAATCGCCACAGGCTCTACAAGTTTCCACCCAGACCCCTTCCCCCTCAGGCATTCCCACAAACGTGGTATTTAGTGCTGGGTAGACTGGCGTATCTGGGAATATCTCGGCAATAGGCTGCACTCCAGCCCCACACCCCATGGACAGAACTGCCTCTACTTGCTGCACCTTGTCTTTTAACGCCTCTACCAATTCCTTCTCACATTGCCTCTCAATAGTAGCCTCTAAGATTTCAAGCTCATTTCTGTCTTTCTTAGAAGCTAGCCTAAGCTGAGAGGAAAGCACTGCCACCTCTTTCTCCCCACCAGCCCAACAAATGGTGACACAAGTGCCGCAACCTACTATCAATATCTTCTTATACCCAGCTATCATCTCTCTAATATCTTCTAGAGGCTTTCTTTCGGCTACTATCATTTCATCATCTCCCCCTAGGCCCCTGATTTTACAGGACTTGGACCTAGCTCTTTTATTCTCTCATTCACTTCATTGGCTATACGGGCAAACCTGGGGCCCTGATTTGGTGCCAGAGTGAACATTTCAACACGCTTGCCGTCTATTCCCACTTCTTGCAAAAGGGTATTCACCCTCTGAACTCTATTCTTAGCCCTGATATTGCCAGAAAGGTGGCGACAGGCTTCCTCATGGCAGCCTAAGACCAGTACCCCATCAGCGCCCTTTTCAAAGGCTCTCAAGATGTGAAGCACATCCACTCTTCCGGCACAGGGAACTCGAATAACCCTGATATTCTCCGGGTAGGTAATCCTCATAGAACCGGCTGCATCTGCTGATTGGTACGCAGACTGAGCGCAACAGAAAGCAACAATATCAGGCAAAAAGGCTCCCTTTGCCTTCATACATATTCTCCCAATAGCTCAAATTCAGCTAGTATTTGCTCGTCGCTCCAATCTTTGGGTTTTATGGCTTTAGCCGGGCAAACTACAGCACAAATACCGCAGCCTTGGCAAGCAAGGTCTGCAATCTGGGCAACCATTTTTTCGTGGTTCACCTTAGCTTCTTGAATCGCATGATGAGGGCAGGCACGGATACAGGTTAAGCAAAAGCGGCACTTATTAGGGTCGACCATCACCTTTTCTGCTTCAACAGCTATCTTCCCCTGGGCTAGGAGCTGGTAGGCACTCAATGCCACATTGCTTGCGTCGGTCAATGCCTGCATCAGGTCTAAATCTGCATGACAATTTCCAGCGAAGAAAATCCCTTCTCTATTTGAAGCCGTGGGGTAAAGATGAACGTTGTTCTCCTGATAGAAACCTTGTGCATCAAGACCCATATATAGAGTAGAACCTAGAACCTTAGAATCCAGAGGTGGCACGGATGTTTCTTCTAGCACTAAAAGGTCACAAGGTAGGGTCACTTGCTCCCCTGACATTAAAACATCCTCTACCTCGATTTTTATTTTCCCGTCCTGCTTTGAGATTCTCGGTGAATTGTCAAACTTGATAAAGAGCACCCCCTTATTTCGGCAATCACGGTAAAGCTTCTCTAGGCCAGCGCCATCAACCTTCAAATTCTGGCACAATACACACACTTCACCTCTGAACTTCTCCTTGATGCCTAAAGCATTCCTCAAAGCAGAAAGGGGTGAAACCCGCGAATGTTCATCGGAGATATCTGTGACGAAGCATACACTCTTGGGTATTTGTTTAACTTCACTGGAAGATTTAAGCATCTCTTCCAGTTGAGATTGAGTGATGATATTGTTTGAAAGTTCAAGCCCGTAGATTTGGCTTGAGAATTGAGTGGTGTAGCCAGTGGCAAAGATAATAGCCCCAAAATTTCGCACAAATTCTCCATTCCCTCTCTTTATCCGTGCTGAGAAGTTTCCTACTTCCCCACTTACATCTAGAAGCTCAGCAGAGGTCAAAACATAGATGTTTTGACCCTCGGCAACCTGCTTTAGTTTTGTGGCTAGCACCTCTTCCGGACTAACCTGGACTGGATAGAGGTTGGCAAACCGATTTAGCTTGCCTCCCAAGGCAGCTTCTTTTTCTACAAGAGTGGTCTTTAAATTCAGGTTAGAGAGTTCAATAGCTGCCTGGATACCCGTTATACCACCACCGATTATTAATACTTCCTTAGTTACTGAAATTTGTGTCTGTTCCACAGGCTCCAAAAATCGTGCTCTATTTATAGCCATTCCTATTTGGGCCATTGCTTTTTGGGCAGCCTTGTCCTTGTCTGGGTGAGCCCAAAAGCATTGCTCCCTGATGTTTGCCATAGAGAGAAGGTGCCGATTCACTCCGGCTGACTGGACTACATTCATAAAATCTTTTTCATGGAGTTCCGGTGAGCAAGCAGCAACAACGACCCTGTTGATGCCTTTATCCTTGATGTCCTTTTGCATTGCCTGCTGCGCTCTCTTAAGGCACAGGTCATGGCTTATGCCTACATAGGTAACATCGGAAAGTTTTTGCAGTTTCGCTTTGATAGCCGAAAAATCGGTGACTTTTGATAAAGTACCACCGCAATCACAGAGGAAAACGCCTAATCTTAAGTCTTTATCCACTTAAATAGCCCTCGCTGTTAAGGTCTGGATGACCTTAGATGCTGCCTGAATACCGTGAGCTATGGATTCAGGTATGTCCCTTGGCCCCTGACAGGTTCCAGCTAGGAAGATGCCATTGACGTTGGTTCTGTTGCTGTCTAGGGTGTCCTGAGTGTCAAAAAACCCATAATCCCCTAAGTTGATGCCTAAAACCCTGGCTAAATCCCAAGAGTCTTTTCTGGGGGCGATGCCTACCGATAGGACTACCAGGTCGTAGCTCTCTTTAGCAATTTTCCCTTTGGTAAGGTCTTCGTATTTAACCTCTAGCTCATTAGGGGAGAGCTCGCAAACCTCCACCGGTATGCCTCGGACAAATCGGATGGTTTCCTTACATTCCTTGTAGAATTCGCCGAAGCCTTTTCCTGCGGTCTGAATATCTATGTAGAATATGGTTACCTTTGCCTCAGGACTCTGATATTGCAGAAGCTTAGCGAATCTCATAGCGTATTTGCAGCATACCTGAGAGCAGTAGCCATTACCAATATACTCGTCCCGTGAACCAACACACTGAATAAAGGCAATATTTCGGGGGCATTTACCGCTTGAGGGCAAGGTGACCGAGTCACCAGTGGCAAATATCCTCTCAAGGTCAAGCCCAGTGAGTACATTGGAATACCTGCCATAGCCTAGTAATCCCTTTTCTCTAGCATCAAAGACCTCGAAACCGGTGGCCACAATTACTGCACTAACCTCTAATTCTTTAGGTTTCTGTTCAAAGTCGATAGCTCCTGCGGGACAGTTATCTTGGCAAACATTACACTCGGCCCCTTTAAAGCGAAGGCATTGATTTTTGTCGATTATATATGTGCGAGGCGCTGTTTCCGGAAACGGCAGATAAATCCCCTTTTGAGGTTCACTGGGGCAAAGTTCCGTGCAGATTCCACAGGCGATACACTTCTCAGGGTCAACGAATCCAGGCTTTTGAAGCAAGTCAACCTTGAAATCACCAATTCCGCCGCTTATTCCCACCACTTCCGAATTGACCACAACCGAAATCTGGGGATTTGCTGCCACCTCTAGTATCTTTTCAGGCACCAGACAGACGGAGCATTGGCTACATTTTTCGGTTGCCTTGCAACAGAATAACGCAGCCTGCCCCCCTATTATCGGCCCTCTTTCTACTAGATAAACCTGGAAACCATCCTCAGCCAGCTTCAATGCTGAGGATACCCCAGCTACACCCCCTCCGATAACTAAAACACTTTCATTTGCCAAATCTCCAAACTCCTAATGGAACAGACACAAAAAATACACAGTCCCCTGTGTATTTGCCCTTTAAAACTTATAAAAAGTCACTTTATCTCTTTCCCATTTATTTATTATAATCCCCCATTTAGAAAAGTTCAAGCTTGTGGGCTCTATTCTGAATTGTGGAGAAAAAGTTGTGTAAGAAAAGATAAGGCAGCACTGACCCTAGAACAAAGAAGATAAAGGGAGGAGAGTTTACCATCAACGGTCAACAGCCGTTAAAATCTTGACGGCTTAGTTAGCATGCAGTAATATAGTGATGTTAGATGAGCTTGGTGATAGCCCTAGCCATATCCAGGTACGATTAAAAATGGGGTCAGAAGAATAAGGCTTGTGATGATGAGAGAGATTATCAAAAATTCCCAGATGTTTTGGAGACTGTCTGACGACCAGATAGACAAAGTAGCTGGGTTATGCCGGGAGGAGTCCTACGAGGTGGGGGCACGTATCTTCAGCGAGGGCGAAAGCGCGCACAATCTTTACATCGTCGCAGAGGGGAAAGTCGCTCTTAAGATGGAGATTCGTATTGGCCGAAGGACGAGAAAACAGGCAACCATTGATATTGCAACGGAGGGGCAGGTTTTTGGCTGGTCAGCACTTTCAGAGAGACCAGTTTTCACCATGTCGGCAATATCTACAGAAAATACTAAATTACTTGCCTTGAGTGGAGACCTTCTCCGCCATCTGTGTGATGAAGACACTGACTTATGCCAAAAGGTGATGCACGAGCTTGTTAATTTGGTGTCTGGCAGATTGTCACATGCTAGACAGACACTGGCTCACGTTTTATCTGTATGTTCTCATGATCTAAGAGCGCCTCTTGCTACTGTTCAAAGTTGTCTGGATGTTATAGTGAGTGGCTTCGTTGGAGAGATTAATAGCAAGCAGCAGGAGCTGCTAACCGGAAGCAAGCAACGAATTTCAGACCTTACCAGCATGATTGACAATATCCTAGACATTTCGTATATCGAAATTGGAGAACTGGATTTTGAAAACTTATCTCTGTCTGAAGTAATAGAAAGTTCCATAGGTGATGTCCAGGGGGTAGCTCAACGAAAGGGAGTACAGTTAGACAACAATGTGTCTACAAAATTGCCCCAAGTCTTGGGAATACCAAAGCGCTTGCAGCAGGTGTTTACCAATTTGTTGAGCGATGGCGTTAAGTTCACTCCTGCTGGTGGCAGGGTCTCAATCAGCTCTCGGGAGATGGATGATTGTATCCAGTTAGATGTCGCAGACACGGGAATAGGCATTTCTCCTGAAGAACTGCCGAGAATATTTGATGACTTTTATCGGGGTGTGAAGGTAGATGCGGAAGGAGTCGGTTTAGGGCTTTCCATAGCAAAGAGGATTATTGAGGCACATGGCGGTCTAATTTGGGTGGAAAGTCCATGCCCTGAAAGTGGAATAGGAACCAAATTCAGCTTTACTATACCTAAGGTCTCAGTAGCAGCCAAAGGCAGAATAAAGGAGGAAAAGGTGGTGGTGGGGGGAGAGAGAATCTTGGTTGCTGATGATGACCCCGAAATGCTAAAAGTAATAACCCTTGTCCTAGAATCACGAGGTTACCAGGTATCTACCGCCCAAGATGGAGAAGAGGCCTTAACCAAAATAGAAGAGGAGAAACCAGACTTGCTGATTCTGGACCTACTTATGCCGAGGATGGATGGATTTGAAGTTGTTAAGCGACTTAACGAGCAAGCAGGGGCTGGTGGCAACAAGATACCGATTTTGATATTAAGTGCAGTGAGGGAGGACAGCAGCCGCCGGCGTTATGAGCTTGAAACTAAGACAAGCCCTGGCATCGAGGACTATGTAGAAAAGCCAATTTCTCCCCCTCTCTTGCTTCAGCGGGTAGAGAAAGTTTTAATGAAGTGTAAGTCTAGGCTTTAGCAACAAGCTTAGACATAGCCAAAGGAGGAAAAACGATGGCAAGACAGGCTAAAATCCTAGTTGTTGATGATGACCCTGTTTTCGTGCAGGCGACAAAAGCAGTTCTAGAAAGTAAAAACTACCAAGTGAGCGCCGCTTTTGACGGGAACGAGGGTTTGCAGAAGGTACAAGACGAGCGCCCTGACCTGATCATCTTAGATGTAATCATGCCTACTAAGGACGGATTTACCGTCTGCGAACAACTCAAAGGTAATCCGGAGCTTTCAAAAATCCCGGTGTTAATGCTGACGGCCTTTGCGGAGAAGAAAGGAGAAACCTCTATCCCAGTCAGCGCAGGGCTTACACTTGAAGCAGAAGATTATATTGATAAACCGGTGCCTCCTGACGAACTGCTAAGTCGAGTAGAAAAGATGCTGAAGAGGGTGGGCTTTTGAGAGTAATCGCGCTCTAGGAAACTACCTCCTAACTTGTATCCTAATCCAAGTTAAACTGTTGAATCAATCTGGGTAACATGCCAGTAGATTGGTCTGGTTTCTCGGTAATAACACCTCCCCCTAAAGTCGTAACTAGATTCCACTTCGGACAGGGATTCGTCTCCAATAGCTTGTGTCTTGTCAACACCCTGAGTACATCCCCTTTCTTCACAAGGTAGCACAAAACTATTGACAAAATAAGAATTCTCTGGTAAGATGTTCAAAAATAAAAGTCATTTTCATTATATAAAAGTCAGGAATCATGCAGACAGTTGAAAAAGCACTTGATATTTTAGAGAGCTTCTTGAAGCAAGAAGGCGAAATGGGAATAGCGGCGCTGTCCAATTTAAGCCGATTAAATATCAGCACTGCTCATCGGATTACCTCGTTGCTGGTTAAGAGAGGTTACCTTAATCAACGGCAGAAGAGAGGAAAGTATTACCTTGGCCCAAAATTGCTAGAATTCGGCAGTATTGTTAAGCGAAGGATGAAAATTAGAGATGTGGCACTTCCTTTTTTGCAGGAGCTAAATAAGGTGGTTGATGAATCTGTCAATCTGGCAATTTTGGATGCCAACGAGGCCGTTTATATTGAGCAGATTGAATCTAATTACAACTTGCGAATATTTACCGCGGTGGGAAATAGAGTACCACTACATTGCACCGGAGTGGGGAAGGTTTTTTTGGCTCATATGGGAGAGGCAGAAGTGGAAAGATTCTTGAATAGCAAAGCCCTGCCTTATTATACGAAAAATACTATAACGGATTTTAGCCAATTGAAGAAAACACTTCTAATTGTTAGGCGAGAAGGTATTGCCGAGGATGACGAAGAGATGGAAGTAGGTGTAAGGTGTGTGGCCTCAGCGGTAAAAGATTGCGATGGAAATGTAGTGGCCGCTATCAGTGTTTCCGGGCCTTCTGCCCGTCTAAGCGGTAAGAGAGTGGCAGAATTAAAGCTACTTGTTAAGCGTTGTGGATTTGAAATTTCTCGGGCGATGGGATACAGGGGTGAATGAAGGATTTCTGGTAGCGACAAAAGGAGGTGTAGATGGCTAGGCTATTTGAATACCAAGGAAAGGAATTTCTCAAAGATGTTGGCATTGCCATTCCAACAGGGGAGGTTGCCTCAACTACCAAAGAGGCATATGAAGTTACTGCTAGAGTAGGGAAACCTGTCGTGGTAAAGGCACAGGTTTGGGTTGGAGGACGTGGGAAAGCCGGGGCGATAAAGTTTGCTGACACGCCCGAGGAAGCAGAGAAGGCGGCCAGCGTTATTTTAGGCATGGAAGTAAAAGGATTTCCCGTCCGGAAGGTGTTGGTAGAGGAGAAATTGAACATTGAGAAGGAATATTATGTCGGTGTAATTCCTGATTCCTCGTGGAAGAGCCAGTCTCCGGTAGTTATGTTTAGCACTCAAGGGGGGATGGATATAGAAGAAGTTCCTGAGGACAAAATCTTCCGGGCTGAGATTGATTATCTTAAAGGGTTTCCTATCTATGATGCTTTGAACCTGGCTAGCAGTGCTGGTATTCCAAATCAGTTGCTGGGGGAAGTGGCCGGGGTGATTTCTAAGGTTGTGGAAGTCTTTAAGAAGCGTGATTGCAATATTCTGGAAATCAATCCTCTAATATTGACTCAAGAGGGTAGAATGATGGCTGGAGACTGCCGCATGGGTATTGATGATAACTCAACCTTCCGTCACCCTGAGATGGGAATCACTATCCCTAGGGAATTTCCCTGGGAAGCGACTGATTTTGACATGGTTGGCTGGGGGATTGAGGAAACTGACCTTCGTGGTTCGGGGTTTGTCATGAAGATGACATTGGATGAAACCAGCCCCGGATTCATTGGCTTCCATGCCATCGGTGGTGGGGCAGCCATGATAGGGATGGACGCACTTAGCCGGGTGGGTCTCAAGCCGGCGAATTTTGCAGACACGAGTGGCAATCCGGTGGCTTCCAAGGTTTATCGGGTGGCCAAAGTAGTTCTATCTCAGCCCAATATTGAAGGTTACCTATTGGCCGGCTTCATGATAGCTAATCAGGAGCAGTGGCATCATGCTCATGCCTTAGTCAAGGTGCTGAGAGAAGAACTCCCCAAGAGGTTGGGATTTCCGTGTGTCCTTCTCTTGGCGGGGAATAAGGAGAAAGAGTCGTTGCAGATATTGAGAGAGGGACTGAAAGGTCTGCCTGGTCGTATTGAAATCTATGGGAGCGAGCGTGTTGAGGACAGCGATTTCATTGGCGAGAGAATGCTGGAACTGATAAAACAATACCGAAAGGAGAAGGCAAGATAAGGAGGTTGCCGGCTGATGGAATTTGAAGAAAGAACCATCAAGGTAATCATTGATACAACCAAATGTCCGGATTGTAGTAGCAAGGCTTGTGTTGATGCCTGTCAGGTTTACGACAGGGGGATTTTGCAGTTAAGCGATGGGAAACCCTCGGTAAGCCATCTCAGCCCAGAAGAGGTGAAGCGGAGAGGCACGGAATGTTTGGCCTGTGAGTATGCTTGCTGGCAGCTTGGTAATAATGCCATCCGCATTGAGGTTCCTATTAAGGGCTTGGATGAGTATCTAAGGAAACGCAATCTGAGATAGGGGGTAAAAATGTCAATTCTTATTGATGAGAAGACTCGGGTTATTGTTCAGGGTATAACCGGACGAGAGGGTTCTCTGCGCTCTAAGTATATGAAGGACTACGGCACCAAGGTGGTAGCCGGTACCTCTCCGGGTCGGGGTGGACAGGAGGTGAACGGGATTCCGGTCTATAATACGGTGAAAGAGGCAATTAGGGCACAGGGCTCTATTGATATGAGTGTTACCTTTATTCCGGGAACGGCGCTGAAAATGGCTGTACTGGAGGCTCTTGATGCTGGTATTAAGTATATTGTTTCTCCTGCGGAGCGGGTACCTCTTCATGATATCATGGAGATGGTCTCGGTAGCCAAAAAGGAAGGCGCCACCATAATTGGGCCAGGGTCGCTTGGCCTGTTAAGTCCGGGAAAGGCGGTTGCTGGATGGTTAGGCGGAAATGTGGAGTGGGCAAATATGTTATTTCAATCTGGTCCTATTGGGGTTTTATCGCGTAGTGGTGGAGAGTCCGGGACACTGCCCTGGATTCTTAAGAACGGCGGGCTTGGTGTCAGTACTGCCATCCATACCGGCACGGAGCCAATTCTGGGAATGTCTATGGCTGACTATCTTCTCTTATTTGAGAAGGATGAGCAGACCCTTGGGGTAGCCGTTTTTGGTGAAATCGGTGGTAGTCAGGAGGAAGAAGCTGCCGAGGTTATCAAGGCGGGTGAATTTACTAAACCCTTCGTCATCTATATTGCTGGTGTCGCCGCCCCTGAAGGACAGCGCTTCTCCCATGCATCGGCGATAGTAGAGCGAGGGCGTGGGTCGGTGCCGGGCAAGGTAAAGGCTCTTCGTGAGGCCGGAGCTTATCCGGTGGAAACACCTAAGGAAATCGTTCCTACATTTAAGAGACTATTAAATTTATAGGAGGTTAAAAAAATGCCAGTTATGCGTTCTGTATTTTATGTTCCAGGAAACAGGGAGGACTTTATTAGCAAGATTCCGAAGATACCAGCGGATATCATTACACTGGACCTTGAGGATTCTGTGCCGCCGGCAGAG
>Ga0209979_1001869_pt1 | contig 21609 bp, 23 predicted proteins | sample AnhtaG_FD_183114 | JGI IMG/M metagenome (GOLD analysis project Ga0209979, IMG submission 183114) | Deep subsurface microbial communities from Anholt, Denmark to uncover new lineages of life (NeLLi) - Anholt_01485 metaG (SPAdes) (version 2) | ecosystem: Environmental > Aquatic > Marine > Oceanic...
CTACTTTCACCTTACTTCTAGTCAAAAACGGACATATGTGTGTAGATACTATAATTATTTCTTAGGGAGATCAACAATATAATATCTAAGTATTTGTTGCAAAAATCCCTCAAACCCTGTATAATTCCATATTATAGCACCTCAAAAATCTTACCTTTGGTGTCTCCCCTAAATCAGCCTAAATTGTCTGAAAAATAAAAATTTGTTGGAAGAAAAATTGGAAGAAAAAAGGGACCATAAAATAAGAATTTTGTTTGGACGAAAGTAGTTAATATCGCACTTTCATACAGAAGAAGACAATTGGAGAGGGGTCAGGTCGGTAACAAAGAGGTGGCGAGGCTCTCGTGGATAATAATTTTAGAAAGGTCAATAACGATTTCTTCCTCTTTGTGTTTTAGGAAGTTATACCCGAGGACATCGCTCTGATATTTCTTTCGAATTATCTTAGGAAGTCCAGCGGCAACTTGTTTTTCATACTCATCAATGAAGTAGTGAAGAAGTTCATGTGTAACGTAGTAGTCATTCACATATTCGGGAGTGAAGAGGAGATAATCAAAAAGAGGTGCGTATAGGGCACCGAAAGTACTCGGACATCCCGCAAAGCAGGTTTCCGGCCCGAAGGGGATCTGCTGCAGAGTTTCAAATTGCATCACCCAAACCACAAGTTTATCATTTGTGTCCTTTAGATTAAGGTAACTCATAGTCATGGTAAAAATTCTATCAAAATTAGCGAAGAGAAAATCCGGGATTTCTACCCCGTTATAGGCAAAGATAAGAGCATGATCTGTCTCCATCACATCTATAATTTTTCCCGTCATCGTTTTCTGTTGGTAGTCTTTGGGGTCGATGGTAGCTGTCTTGGGAGTACTTATTCCAGCGTGACTGAGATTTACCAAGAAATTCAAATTGTCTAAGTGTTTTTTAATTAATGAAGGCTGGAGGGTGTTCTGGCTGGCAAGACTATAAGATATAATGGTCACAAATCCTAAAGTCGCTATTGACAAGAGTACCAAAATTCTTCTCATTTATCCTATCCTGCGGGGGTAAGCTTAGAAATTGCTCTTTTATTCTAATAGAAAGGTACATTATGTCAAAAGGTTCTATTAAAGATTAACTTAGGACCTTGTAAAAATTATCCAAATCCTTTATAATTCTACATTACAGAGATTCGCACTTTAAAAATAGATCTTACCTTTAGTGCCTGCCGTTAAACCAGCCTGAATTTTCTGAGAAAATAAAAAATTATTGGAGGTGAAAAAACAATGCAAGCAAAGGAAATAGCTAAAAGAAATGACCTGCTTCGTAGGAGTATTCCCTCCCGGTGTAAAGGCTGTCGTTTCACTTCGCCCAAATTCTGCTTACTCATTACTTCTTATTACACCGATGCCGTTCGCTGAAAACATTCCTATTTTTCAAGAAAGAAGCGGGGGAGCAGTGAGAGTCTTCATAGATATCAAAAAGTTCACGGTCTTCAAAGTTTCAGCCTTTTGAAAAGTTCAGAACAAGACTCTTGAAAAGCTACTCAGACTTGTTATCAACATTGACCAGTCCGGGGAGCCAACGCCTGAAGTATCGTTCTTGAGAGCATTTTTACGTCCTTAGTTGAGAAATACTTCCCCATATCCTACCTAAGAAACAAATCTACCTAGTTTGAATCTTTCTTCATCGTCTTTTCGCTCGAATCGAAAAGTAATGGGATTTGGCTTAGGTGGTGTATAAATCCACTCTATAAGCAACCCAGGTGAGGCTCAACGGAAAGGGACTACGAGTCGGCATTGGTGTTTCTGACTTTTTGTGTAAGGCGTAGAAGGAGGTTTTTCTTCTGCAATAACCTCTTTTAGCTAAACCAGTTTTGCTTCTGACAAAACTGGAGGCCCGTAGGCTGGAATGTGAATATCATTTTTCGTGTTCTCAAAAAAAAGTTCTAACATCGTCCTGCCCGGGGAGCCAGACCATGCCATTCTATGCATCTTTCTGGGAAACAAACAAAAAGTCCGTGTTTTGACAAAGATCATAAAATGTATATAATATAAATATACAAAAATGAAAGCCTTTCCTGAGTCTAAAAGTTTTGATTGGGACAAGGGCAATATAAACAAAAACTGGGATAAGCACAGGGTTCACCACCTTGAATGCGAAGAAATTTTCTTCAACGAACCAATAATAACAAAAGTAGAAAAGGGAGGAGTCCCCCAAGAAGAACGTGTTTCTGCTTTAGGTGTAACAAACGAAGGTCGTTTTCTTTTTGTTGTTTTTACTATCCGAAGGGGAAAGATAAGGGTTGTTTCTGCACGGGATACGAATAAAAAAGAAAGGAAGATATACCATGAAAAAATTAAAAAAGATACCGAAATTTAAAAACGAGGGTGAGGAACGTGAATTTTGGAGCACCCATGATTCTACTGAATATATTGACTGGTCAAAAGCAGAAAGAGCACATTTTCCCAACTTGCGTCCTTCTTCCAGACACATTTCAATTAGGCTACCCGAAAGACTATTTGAACAATTGAGGAACATCGCTCATCAAAAAGACATCCCCTATCAGTCTCTAATGAAAGTCTATCTTGCCGAAAGGGTAAAAGAGGAACTCAAGACAAGAGCATAAGTGAAATCTATATTTTATCTCTCGCCTTTATAATAATACCGTCTGCGTCTCATACCCTATCGTTTAATAAGTCTTTGTTCTTTTTCTGTATATCCCTAGAAGCACAGACACCTCTTCATCTACATAATCATAGATGCGGATTTCTTCTTTGCCGCGGTGGCTGCGATGCAGTCGACTTGCATACTGGACTACTTTTCTTTAAATGAAATAGGTATAGTTATGAAAAGTATATCTAGTCGCGGCTCACAGCTTCTTTTTGCATTTCTGCTCCTGAGATCTACATCTTTCGGGTAGAATAATGGAGATTCTAATTCTTTGAGAGACTAATCAGATTTAGCACTTGTTATCAACATCGTCCAGTCCGGGGAGCCACTTTTGATAAATCGAACTGGGGACTTTCGGAAAGAAAAACGGAAGTTCCCTTTTCTTTTTTATCCCCACCCAACCCTTCCCTTAAAGGAAAGATTGAATTTTTGAGGGCGTCAAAATTCTTTGAATAATGAAGATTTATCTGAATCTGGTCTTTTGAATAAAGAATGTTTTTGATGAATTTTTTGATAAAAAGGTTCCTTTCAATTCCTTTTTGCTACAAGTATTTTTGAAAATATTTTTAGAGTATTTTGGACGGTTTGAGGGGAAAACGGGAAGCATAACAAAAGTGCTTGACTTTCGCTATATCCTCGTATATGTTAATAAATACTATGAATGGTGAACAAATAGCAGGAAAATTGATGACTCTGGAAGAAGTAGCTGAATATCTTAGGCTGGGTGTCCATACAGTTTATAAGATGGCTAAGAAAGGAAAGATTCCAGCTTTAAAGGCTAGTAAGCAGTGGAGATCTAAGAAAGAGGATGTTGACAATTGGCCTTCAAGCGGTAAACCTCAACAAGGGACAGAACATGGAAGAAAAGGTTGGCTCCGTCGATTTGGGTCTTTACTCGAGGCCCTACCTAAGTATCGAAGTGAAGTAATCCAAGGGTACGAGACATGTTCCTCAACCTCGAAGAGCTCGGTCAGTCGTCCTTCTTTTTTAGTATGTGAGCCACAATGAGCTTCTGGAAGACACCAGCTGGGGAGGTAACTCGCATGATTGGCGGCGTCCTACAGAGTAGGGTTTATGGGACGGGAAGGGGAAAAGCGCAAGTTGCTCGCACTCGTCCATCTATGAACCAAGGTTGTCAGAGGTACTTGAAGAGGCACCTTCCATTCCTTGTGGCCGGGATTCTCACCCTTTTTCTCCTTATGGCGGTGTTCGCACAAGTCACCTTTTCTAATGCCTCATCTGACCTTACCATCACTAAGTCTTTCTCACCTGATCCGGTCGTTGCGGGGGGAAGTGTAACCTACACCATCACTGTGAGCAACCCCGGTCCTTCTGATGCGGTTAATGTAGTTATTACTGAGACCTACGAGGCAAACTTTATATTCTCACGTTCTAGTCCTTCCCCTGACAGTGGCACCACTAATCAGTGGACCTTCAAAGCTATTCGAGCAGGGGAAAGCCAGACTATCAGCATCAAGGGAGGTGTTGATCCCTCTACACTAGGATCCCTCTCGAATACGGTGAGTCTCGCCTCCGATACAGCTGATCCAGATCCTGCCAACAACACTACTGGTTTCAGCAGCCATATCCTCAATATTTGGTCTGGTCTGAGAGGAAATGTTAGAAGTTTGTGAAAGACATAATTCTCGGAAGAAGGAATGAAAATCTTCATGGAAACTGTTTCCCTCTTTATCTTTATTTTTACAACATTCTCCAGAATTATCTCGAAGTATTCAAGTTTATTCACCAGAATTTCTGACCCTACCAATCTTCTAGGATAATCCTCTGACACATCTTTTTTATTCTTCCCGCATAGCGCTCAGAATATCCTCATTTGTCAGCCTCAGCTAGACCTTTTCTTAACTCCCTGAAACCGTTTACAGCAACAACCAGTCTCGCTGCAAAGGCCGGCTAACCTAAGATTATTTTCCCATAAACTTATCAGCTAGTGCATATCCTTCTTTTAAATCCTCAAGGGTAATGGCTCTCCTTTCAGAATCGGCTTTGCCAAACGCGTACCCTTGAGCAATGGCAGTTCGCTTAATACTGGTTTTTATAATAGGTATATTCTTTTCTAATACCGATATCCTTCTTCCTACCATCAATCCCATAGCCAGGATTGAAGCTGCCACCAAAATGAGGCTAATAGTTATGCCCAGTGCTCCCCAATTTATCTTCATTTCCTATCCTCCTTGACAAGAGAAATGTCATGTATAATCAGTCTAATATAACTAGCCGTCTCACTTCATTAGTAGAACCCTCTTTAAGCAAAGAACAAAGACCTTATTTTGCTTTTTTTAGCTTGCAACTGGATAAAGCAATATCTCCTCACCAGAGCCAATGCTTTGAGTTATGAACCTAACAACTTAAGAAAGTCCTTCTAGTTAGCAGCATTCTAATATTCATGCGGTGTCAAGTCAAGTCTTCGAGAGCTCTCTATAATGTAACCGAAGAGGTATCGGTTTGGTGCACTGATTGATAAAATTCTAATTTTATGATATAATTTGACCATATGATATAATTTGACCAAATGTGAATGTGAATCCAAAAGGGACTACACCTGTAGTAAAGTAAAAGGGGACCGTCTTTATCAATAGCTCCCCCTTTATCTGGATGATGTGATAGTGATAAGCAGTCCTGTCTAAAGATGCCCCAGCTAACTTTACCTTCCGAGATCTCCCTCTTTTAAGGATTTTGGGGAAACTCCAGTAGATTTGGTGTTGACAGATCGAGAAGATTAGGTAATCAATATAAGGGGAGGATTAAGGAGAAACAGCAAAGAGTTTTTTAAAAGGAGGTAATATCCATGTTGAAAGCTTGGACGAATATGTGGACTACGGTTGGGATGTCTACAGTTAGACGAAATTTTTGAATCGTCTCGCCATATGGGGGAATTTTTGAGTCTCAAAACGAACTAGTCAATTAATAAAAACGAGGTGTGGCAATGAAAAAGATAAAGATAGCTGTAATTGGTGTTGGGAACTGTGCAAGTTCCTTAATACAAGGAATCTATTACTGCAAGGATAAAAATCCTGAAGATGCAATTGGTTTGATGCATTGGGATATCAGCGGCTATAAACCTTATGATATAGAGGTTGTAGCTGCTGTTGATGTTGATAAGAGAAAGGTAGGGAAAGATGTGAGCGAGGCTATTTTTTCAGAGCCAAATTGCACCAAAGTATTCTGTAAAGATATTCCAAGGACTGGTGTTAGTGTTGTTATGGGTAAGGTTTTGGATGGGGTTGCTCAACATATGAAAGAATCACCAGATGATCAAACCTTCCTGATTTCAGAAGAAAAAGAAGAGGATATAGTATCTCTCTTAAAGCAGAGTGGAGCAGAAATCGCCTTAAATTACCTTCCCGTTGGTTCGGAAGAAGCGGCGAGATTCTATGCCAACTGCTGTTTAGAAGCGAATGTCGCCTTTATAAACTGTATTCCGGTTTTTATTGCTTCTGACAAGGAATTTGTAGAAAGATTCAAACAAAAAAGTCTTCCCATAATGGGAGATGATATTAAGTCACAGATTGGAGCTACTATTACCCATAGAACACTTGCCAAATTATTCCAAGACAGAGGGGTTAAGTTAGATAGGACATACCAACTAAATACTGGTGGAAACACAGACTTTCTGAATATGCTGGCCCGGGAAAGACTGAAGTCAAAAAAAACCTCCAAAACAGAAGCGGTTCAATCCGTCTTAGATAAACCGTTAGAACCAGAGAATATCCATATTGGTCCCTCTGATTATGTACCCTGGCAAAAAGACAATAAGGTCTGTTTCATCAGAATGGAAGGTAGAGTTTTTGGGGATGTTCCAATGGATTTAGAATTAAGGTTGAGTGTAGAAGACTCACCAAATTCTGCTGGTTGTGTAATAGATGCTATTAGGTGCTGTAGGTTAGCCTTGGATAGAGGAATAGGTGGTGTGCTTACCTCGATTTCTGCATACACTATGAAACATCCGCCAGAGCAATTCCCTGATGAAAAAGCGAGGGATATGGTAGAGGAATTCATACAAGAAAAGCGCGAAAGATAAAGATGAAAACGCTAATAATCGCCGCCGGACAGGGAACAAGACTGAATAATTTAACAAGGAACAGGCCTAAGGGACTAATTGAGCTCTTAGGCTTATCCCTTTTAGAAAGGGTAATATTAACTGCGAAACAAGGGGGTATTTACGAATTTTTGGTAGTTATAGGTTATCTTAAAGATAGAATAAAAAAAGAATTAGGAGATGGCAGTAGGTATGGTGTAAAGATAACTTATATTGAAAACAAAGAATGGGAAAGAGGGAACGGAGTTTCTGTTTTAAAAGCTAGAGAATCATTAAAGGAAGACTTTATCCTATTAATGTCAGATCACATCTTTGATGACCGCATCCTGAAAGAACTTCTTTGTTATGATTTAAGAAGTTCTGTTATTTTAGCTGTTGATAAAAGAGAACCATTGCCAGGTGATACTATAGTTCTGGAAAGGAAAGAAAAAATTGCTGAAATAGGCAAGGATATAGAGAAGTCAAATTGTGTAGATACCGGTATCTTCTTGTGCTCACCCAAGATATTCTCTTATATTGAAGAGGAGGTAAAGGAAGGTAGAGAGGAACTTGCCAATGGTATCGCTAAAGCTGCTAAAAATAAAGATGCTCAAGTTTTTGACATTACCAAAATCAAAAGTTATGCCTCAAAGATGAGAAAAGATATTACACCCTGGTGGATAGATATTGATACTGAGGAGGATTTAGGAAAGGCGGAAAAAACTATCATTGAAAACGCAAGCAAAAACCCTTCGGACGCTCTTGCTTATTATGTACATAGACCAATAGAAAATAAACTGGTATCATGGATAGCTAATTTTAATATCACACCAAATGAGTTAACTATACTGGTGAATATCCTGGCTTATGGCGTAGCCGCTTTATTCTTTTTTGGTTATTTACTACCTGCCTCAATTCTAACTTTTGTTGTAGGAATAGCTGATGGATTAGATGGCAAATTAGCAAGAGTGAAATTAAAAACAAGCAAACTTGGCTCCTTGGAACATTCTTTCGATTTATTGTTTGAATTTTCCTGGTTCATAGCTCTTTCTTGGTATCTCTTCCGTTCAACAGGAACTAATACTCCATTAATTTTTTGCATGTTTATAATCCTTTTTATAGCATTTTACAGGCATGTGTACGACCAATTTAGAAGGGCGATGGGTAGAAGTTTAGATGATAGCGGAGGCTTTGAAAGGAAATTCAGAAGGATAGCTGGTAGAAGAAATCTCTACAATATCCCTATTCTGGTGGGCATACTATTAGTTCCTCTTTACTCTTTAAATGCTTTAATTTACTCCTTGGTTTTTATTTTCTTCCATTCTGGCATTACAGCAGTCCTATATTCCTTAAGAGCTATGAAACATATGCGTGCTGTGGACTATAAGAAAACATAAATTAAGACACAAAGTCACCTAATCCGCACAACCTGGTCATTGACCCGTGCAAGGTCAATAGGAGACCATGGTTTGTCAATCTCTTCAATTTTATCCTCTAAGTTAATTGTTGGAATCATCTTTATCCTCCCTGCCATTTCTAATGTTTGTCTTTTGAGCTGACCCGAGGGTTATTTTGCCTGGCATTTTGCGGGAATCTCTAATTTCCCTTTTATCCACTGCTATAAGCACTCCCTCCTTCGATTCTCTGAGCTGCAATACTCCATCATTTGGCACTCTCCATAAGAGCATTCACAGATTTTTCTCTAATGGATGGGTCAAAGAGAAATATACAAAGGTTTACTATGGAAAGGACAACGAAGCCTGCTCCTCCAGTAATCCCAATAATCAAATCATTTCCTCCCTTGATGAGCATAATAGATAGACCATAAGTAGCATTCAGGGAACCATGAATGATAGCCACCGCAATAACAGATTTTGATTTAATCCTGATGTAACTGAAAATAGGGCCGAGAAGCATGCACCAGACTATCATCATAAATATCCCTGCAACAGGGTGCTCAGGGTAGTTGTGCCCTTGGAGGATAAGGGGAGCATGCCATATACCCCAGATGAGCCCGATAAGAGCCGATGAGATCCAGAACCCCCTGTAACCAAACTCTCTTTGAAGAAAACCTCTCCAGCCTAACTCCTCACCGAAACCTGCAACAGCATTTATAGTAATACCAGCAATAAGCCCCTGAATCAGTCCAATCCAGATAGGATGAAGGGGAAACTTAGCCATCTTCTCCATTTGTTGAAGTTTTTCGGGAGGAAGTATTCCCCTAAATCTTTCAAACATTCCCGCCATCTCTGGAGAGTATTCTACGCCTGGGAAAAGTAGGCTGATCCCAAAGGTAGCAAAAGCAATAGTAGGCGGGAGTAGCCATGCTACCAAAAACCAGCGATTTAACTTAAAGGAAATTCCTAAAGGTTTCTTCAAGGGTTCTTTATAGATAATTTTGTGAACCATGATGACGGATACCATGGGCATAAACATGAATGCTGTTCCTACTATCATTGCACCGGGTGTGTACCATTTTGCACCAAAGGCAAAAAATAGGATTGCTATGAGCCAACTGAGAGCAAAAGTTATTCCAATAAACAGTCGTACTCTTTTAGTTCCTTCATTCATACTGTATCTCCTTTCCGACCGCAGGGATTGGATATAGCTTGTATCTACTTACCTCATCTGGTTCCTTTTTGCTGATTTCAACTAGTGTTGTTGCTGTAACTTTCCTCACCTTCCATAGGTTTATCTTATGTTTATAATTCTACCAAATATTTTTCAGAATCAACAACCACATATTTTTTGCCTTTTTGGATTACCTTATGCCCTTCCTTCTCTAGGAGTTTCTTTTGAATCTCTGCCCCACCAGGGTATTTTTCGTTTATGATTCCCCCTGTCTTTAATGTCCGCCAGTAAGGAGTAATATTTTTCTTTCCCTCCTCTGCTGCTTCGTCCGCTGCATGAGCCGCAACCCAAGCGAACATTCCAGTAGTTATCGGACACCCGATGCTAGCACCATGTCTTCTAGCAAGTATCCTGCGAATCTCATTTATGGTGATAAGTTTACCTTTAGCAACTTTTTTCATAATTTCGTCTACCTCTTTCGGTGCCGGAATAAGAACTGTACCTTGCCCCCATCTCTTGCTCATCTTTTCCGTGATTTTTTCGACTTTTGGGAGATCCTTACTATCTGCCAATTTCTCTTGCCACGATTTGGGTGCTTTAGTCTTTTTGCTCATCTTTTTGCCTCCTTTCATTTTACCGTATTAGATAAAATTTTAAATGCCTTTTTTTCTATTTGATGACACCCGAGAATTTTCTGTTGCAGGTCGGCTAATAATGGTGTAAGATCCTTTTCCTGTGGGTCTTTAAATTCTTCCGCTGCCTTTTTCATAAATCCCTTAGCTCATAACCTCTCGGTCTTCAGGTGGGCGGAGCATCCTAAGGCTAAGTCCCACCTTCTATTAGTTTAACCATCTTTTCCACAAACTCCTCAGTCAGCTCGTCTACCTGATCCTTTTGTTTAGTGAGAAGAGCCAGGGAACTAATCACCTTGCCACCATTAGCTTCGAGGAGGCTCTGCAATTTCTTATTAGCCTCTTCCGGACTGTACTCTTCATGACTGTACCTGCCGGTAGCAAATACGAGGCATAGCCTGTTCTCCAGATTGCCACACCGATTTATATAGTTTACTATAGGAGGACGAGGAGAACCACTATAGGTTGGGCTTCCCACACAAAGCAAATTAAACTCACTCAAATCTGAAATTGTCCTGCTGTTTGCTCTGTCCAGATGAACTTCCCAGCATTCTACTTGAAGAGTGAAAGGTTGACAAATATTGCTCACCAGCCCAAACGCTACAACTAGCAATCTTTTCCTGAGGTATGGGAACATATGTCACTATTTCACGTGATTCAAATCGGGGGGTTGACAGAAATTTTTGCTATGTTATTATTAATGTAGGATGCTTCATCCTTTAAACTAGTCCGGCGAGGCTGGTAAGGAGGAAAATACAGTGCCGGAGTACACAGGCCGAAGCCTAGAGACCAAAAATAGAAAAGGGTTGCTTTTATTTAGCCCTTCTTGCTAAGGCGAGAGGGGCTTTTTTATGAAGGAGCGAAATAAATGAGCCAGCTAATGGATAAGGAGGACATCAGACGCATAATTCAGCGCCTTTCTCACGAGATTCTGGAGAAGAATAAAGGAACCAAGGACTTGGTGATTGTGGGGATTCAGCGGCGGGGAGTAAACCTGGCGGAAAGAGTAAGCAAAATGGTGGAGCAAATTGAGGGCGAAGCTCTTCCCACAGGAATTCTAGATATCACCCTTTATCGAGATGATCTTACCCAGATAGCTCATCAGCCTATTGTTCGAAACACCGATATATCCTTCTCTCTTGAGGGTAAAAAGGTGATTCTGGTGGACGATGTTCTCTATACGGGAAGAACAGTGCGGGCGGCTATTGATGTCCTGCTGGATTTTGGCCGTCCCCAGAAGATCGAGCTGGCTGTGCTGGTGGACCGGGGTCATCGGGAGCTTCCCATCAGGGCTGATTATGTGGGAAAGAACATCCCCACTTCTTCTGAGGAGATGGTGGAAGTCAAAGTCCAGGAGTTAGATGGGAAGGATGAAGTTTTGATTATTAAAAGAGGAGAGCACTAGATAGAAACAACTTCTCAGAAGGTAAGGAAAGAATGAACTTCAAGAGAAAGGATCTCTTAGGAATAGAGGATCTTTCCCCTGAGGAGATCATTTTTATCCTGGATACGGCAAAATCGTTTCGGGAGATTCTAGAACGCCCCATAAAGATGGTTCCCACTCTGAGGGGGAAAACAGTAGCCAACCTTTTTTTCGAACCCAGTACCCGTACAAGATTATCTTTTGAGCTGGCCGAGAAAAGACTTAACGCCGATGCTTTGAGTTTCTCAAGCGTGGGAAGCAGTGTGGCCAAAGGGGAAACTCTCTTGGACACAGCCAAGAACATCCTGGCTATGAAGGTGGACTGTTTTGTTCTTCGCCACGTAAGTCCCGGAGCTCCTCATCTCTTAGCCCGGGAGCTAGATGTTTCAGTAATTAATGCAGGAGATGGGGCCCATGAGCATCCTACCCAGGCTCTTTTAGATCTTTACACCATCCGTGAGAGAAAGGGGAGAATTAAGGGGCTAAAGATGGCCATAGTAGGGGATATCACCAATTCCCGGGTAGCCCGGTCCAATATCTGGGGAATGGGTAAATTGGGAGCCGAGGTGAGAGTTTGTGGTCCCCCTACCCTGATTCCGCCGGATATTGAAAAGATGGGGGTCAAGGTCTCCTACTCCCCGGAGGAAGCTCTTGAGGGAGTAGATGTTATTATGATGCTCCGGATTCAGAAGGAGCGGCAGAAGGGAAGTCTCCCCCCTTCCCTCGATGAATACAGGGAGTTTTTCTCTTTAACCGAAGAAAGGTTAGACCTTGCCCGAGAGGATGCGCTGGTTATGCATCCGGGACCGGTCAACCGGGGAGTGGAACTTCCGGCCAGGATTGCCGATGGGAGAAAAAGTATTATTCTGGATCAGGTGACCAACGGAGTGGCGGTGAGGATGGCCATCCTTTACCTTCTTTTGGGGAGGAGAAGATAGACAAAAGTCGAGTGATGCTTTTTGAGAAGGGAGGAATGAGATGGCCCTCCTGATTCAAGGTGGAAGGGTGATGGATCCTGCTAGCGGAAGGAATGAAATACTAGATATCCTCATAGAAGGGGGAAGGATAAGGGAGATAGCCAGGCATGTCCCTGGCAGGGACAGGAAGATCATCAATGCTTCAGGGAAAGTGGTCAGCCCCGGCTTTATAGACCTTCATACCCATCTCCGCCAGCCCGGCCGAGAAGATGAGGAGACCATTGAAACAGGAAGCAGGGCGGCAGCTAGAGGGGGGTTCACTACCATCTGTGCCATGCCCAACACTGAGCCGCCCATCGATGATCCTTCTCTGGTAGAGTTTGTTTATGACGAGGCCCGAAGATGTGCCTTGGTGCAGGTTCTACCTATCGCCACCATCAGTAGAGGGAGGAGGGGAGAGGATCTATCCCCTATGGGGAGGCTGAGGAGGGCCGGAGCTGTGGGATTTTCTGATGATGGAGACTGGGTGAGTGACTCTAACCTCATGAGGAGAGCTCTGGAATATGTGAAAATGCTAAATCTTCCCCTCATTTCCCACTGTGAAGACAAAACCTTAACCCAGGAGGGGGTAATGAACGAGGGATATTATTCCACCACCCTGGGGCTAAGGGGGATACCCAAGGAAGCCGAGGAGGTAGCAATTTTTCGAGACCTGGTCCTCCTGGGGATGACAGGGTCTTGGCTTCATGTTGCTCATCTCTCCACTTCTCGGGGAGTGGAGCTCGTTCGGGAGGCTAAAAAAGAGGGTCTCAAAGTTACCTCGGAGGTTACCCCCCATCATTTTACTCTTACCCACAAAGAGGTGAGGAGTTTTAATACCAACACCAAGATAAGGCCACCTTTGAGAGAGGAAGAGGATGTGGCAGCTGTAGGCCAGGGTCTTAAAGATGGAACTATTGATATAATCGCAACCGATCATGCTCCTCATACCGTGGAGGAAAAAGAGGTGGATTACATCAGTGCTCCCTTCGGAATCATTGGCCTGGAGACAGCCTTAGGATTAGTAATCAAAGAGCTAGTAGAAAAAGGGACTCTTTCTTTAATGGAGGCTCTGGCCAAGCTGACGGTTAATCCTGCCCGGATCCTGGGGATGTCCATAGGCCGGATTGAAGAAGGGGCCAGAGCCGATCTTACCATTTTCGATCCGGAAAAGACCTGGAAGGTGGAGGAAGAAGAGTTTTTGTCTAAAAGTACGAATTCTCCCTTCATAGGATGGGAGCTTCCGGGCAAGGTGGAATGGACCGTGGCAGGAGGGAAGGTAGTATACCAGAGTAGGAAATGAAGGCAATTTTGGCTCTAGAGGACGGTCTGGTTCTGAAAGGGGAAACCTTTGCTGGCTCAGGAGAAAAAAGATGCCTAAGCGGGAAGATATCAAGAAAATTCTCATAATTGGGTCCGGTCCCATTATCATTGGTCAGGCTTGTGAGTTTGACTATTCAGGAACTCAGGCTTGCAAAGCATTAAAAGAGGAGGGATATGAGGTAGTATTGGTCAACTCTAACCCTGCAACTATCATGACTGACCCTGGTACGGCTGATAAGACATATATTGAGCCGCTTACAGTGGAAAGTTTGCAAAAAATCATTGAAAAAGAGAGACCGGGCGGGCTTCTTCCTAATTTAGGGGGCCAAACTGGGCTTAATCTTGCCGCCAGCCTTTATAAGTCTGGTGTATTGAGAAAATATGGAGTTGAAGTTATTGGTGTTAAGGCTGATGCCATTGAGCGGGGTGAGGACCGCATTATCTTTAAGGAGACTATGGCTGGACTTGGCATTCCAGTGCCGAGGTCCGAACCCTGTCATTCTGTTGAGGAAGCTGAAGAAATAGCGAAGGGGCTGAGGTATCCTGTTGTTCTCAGGCCAGCTTATACCTTAGGTGGAACTGGGGGAGGAGTTGCTTACAATGTGGAAGAGCTGAGGGCCGTTGTAAGTAGGGGCCTTGCTGCAAGTCTTATTCATCAAGTCTTGGTTGAGGAATCTGTTTTAGGGTGGGAGGAGCTTGAGCTCGAAGTTGTAAGAGATGAGAAGAATCAAAAAATTACCGTTTGTTTTATTGAAAATGTTGATCCCATGGGTGTGCATACTGGTGACAGCTTCTGCACCGCACCTATGCTTACTGTTCCTCAAAGTTTACAAAGAAAAATGCAGGAGTGGTCTTACAGAATAGTTGATGCCATTGGTGTTGTGGGAGGGACAAATATTCAGTTTGCTCACAATCTTGAAGATGGTAAGCTGGTAGTGATAGAAATTAATCCCCGGACATCTCGTTCCTCTGCTCTTGCATCTAAAGCAACCGGTTTCCCCATTGCCCGCATCTCAACAAAGCTGGCTGCAGGAATAACTATGGATGAGATTCCCTATTGGAAGGAAGGGACACTTGAGAAGTACAAACCCAGCGGAGACTATGTGGTAGTTAAATTTGCCCGTTGGGCCTTTGAGAAATTTCCTAAAGCTAAAGATGTCATAGGAACCCAGATGAAGGCAGTAGGCGAAGTTATGAGCATAGGAAAAACGTTTAAGGAAGCATTCCAAAAGGCTATCCGTTCTCTTGAGATAAAAAGGTATGGTCTGGGCGTTAAAAGGTTTAAGATCCTTTCACCAGAAAAGTTAAAAGAAAAACTGGCTACACCCTCGAGTGAGCGTATATTCTTAATGTATGAGGCTCTACGTAAAGGTATGTCTGTTGAGGAACTTTACCAAATGACCCATATTGGCAGATGGTTCATCAATGAGATGAAAGAGCTGGTGGAGTTTGAGGAAGAGCTGTCTAAATATAAATGGAATGATTTACCTGGCCAAAAGTTAGCCAGGGCAAAAGAATGGGGTTTTTCAGATAAGTATTTGGCCGGATTTTTTAATATAAAGGAAATAGAGGTCAGGCAAAAGAGAATTGCCGTGGGAAAATATGGACGATTCGATGCGGTTCCTGTCAGTGGGGTAGAGAATGCGGCGTACTACTATTCCACCTACATCGGCGAAGATAAAGTGCCGGTTTCCTCAAAGAAGAAAGTAATGATATTAGGTGGCGGACCCAACAGAATCGGTCAGGGAATAGAATTTGACTATGCCTGTGTGCATGCAGCCTTTGCCCTGCGTGATGAGGGTTATGAGTCGATCATGATTAACTGCAATCCTGAGACAGTTTCAACAGATTATGATACCTCCGATAAACTTTATTTTGAGCCATTGACAGTTGAGGATGTATTAACAATCTATGAAAAAGAAAAACCAGAAGGTGTTATTGTTCAATTTGGTGGCCAAACTCCATTAAATATTGCTCAGGAGTTGAAAGATAGCGGGGTGAATATTCTAGGGACGAGTCCTGAGAGCATTCGTTTTGCCGAAGATAGAAGACGTTTTAGAGAAAAAATAATTTCTCTGGGCATCCCGCAGCCAGAAAGCAGCACAGTGCGTTCTCTAGAGGAAGCTGTCCAGATCGCCAACAGAATTGATTACCCTCTTATGGTCAGGCCTTCTTTTGTGCTTGGCGGCCGTGGTATGGAAATTGTATACGATGAGGCAATGCTCAGAAGATATGCCGAGGAAGCTATTCAGGTCAGTCCAGAATATCCAATGCTTATGGATAGGTTCCTTGAAAATGCCATTGAGAGCGAGGTTGATGCCCTTTGTGATGGGGAAGAGACTTTTGTTGCTGCTATTATGGAGCATATAGAGTTAGCGGGTGTTCATTCGGGAGATTCTGCCTGCGTCATTCCTCCCAGGACTATAAAAGAAGAACACCTAAAAACCATAGAGGAATACACTCATCAAATCGCAAAGGAGCTAGAGGTTATCGGCCTTATAAACATTCAATACGCTATATGTGATGACAGGGTATACATTTTAGAGGCTAATCCCAGAGCTTCACGTACGGTTCCTCTGGTTTCTAAAGTCACAGGAATCCCAATAGCTCGTATTGCCACTCATCTAATATTGGGTAAGAAACTGAAGGATTTTCCTGAACTCAAGAGGCAAAAACTTCCTTACGTTGGAGTTAAGGAGGCGGTTTTTCCTTTCAACATGTTTCCCGGGATAGACCCCCTACTAGGTCCTGAAATGAAAGCTACAGGGGAGGTTATGGGGATTGCTGACACATTCGGACTTTCTTTCTATAAAGCGCAGGAAGCCGCTGGTTCAAAGCTTCCTGTGGAAGGAAATGTTTTGTTGACCGTTGCAGATAAAGATAAGCTAGATTTGCTTCCTATAGCCAGGGCCATTTATAAACTAGAGTTTAACATTTACGCTACAGGGGGCACTAGCCGTTTCCTAAAAGAGCACGGCATACCTAATACAGAAATAAAAAAACTATACGAAGGAAGACCTAACATTGTTGATGCCATCAAAAATAAGGATATCCACCTTATTATCAACACACCGATTGGTCGCAGCAGCAAATATGATGATAGTTATATTCGTGTAATGGCGATACAGCACAAGGTTCCTTATATCACTTCAATAGCAGCTGCCCGAGCCAGTGTTGAAGGTGCTGAAGCTATGAAGAAACACAAGATCCTGCCAAAGTCTCTTCAGGAATATCATGGGGAAAGAGGGTAATTTGACTCAAAAAGAATACCAGATTGCGGTTATACCTGGAGACGGAATTGGACCGGAGGTAGTGAGGGAAGGACTTAAAGTTCTAAGAGAGGTAGCCACAAGATGCGGGTTTCGATTTCGCACTGTTGAGTACGACTTTGGGGGGGAAAGGTATCTTCGGACTGGCGAAACTTTACCCTCTTCGGCCCTGGAAGAACTAAAGGACATGGATGCCATTTACCTGGGGGCGGTGGGACATCCCAGAGTGGAGCCAGGGATTCTGGAGAAGGGGATCCTCCTGAAGATTCGCTTCGGGCTGGATCAGTATATTAACCTGAGGCCGGTCAAACTCTATCCTGGTGTCTGGACACCGCTTAAAGATAAAGGGCCTGAGGATATAGATTTTGTGGTAGTTCGGGAGAATACAGAGGGTCTTTATCTGGGAATTGGCGGATTCATAAGAGAAGGAGGAGCGGATGAGATAGCTATCCAGGAGATGGTAAACACTCGAAGAGGTGTGGAAAGATGTATCCGCTATGCCTTTGAGTATACCAGGAAAAGGAACCGAAAGAAAAAGCTTACTCTCTCTGACAAGGCCAATGTCCTTACTTATACACACAATTTATGGCGTCGGGTGTTTAAGGAGGTGGGAGAGGAATTTCCCGATATTGAGAGGGAATGCGTCTTTGTGGATGCAACTTGTATGTGGATGGTAAAAAATCCAGAATGGTTTGATGTTATGGTAACTTGCAATATGTTCGGTGATATTATTACCGACCTGGGGGCTATGATTCAGGGAGGAATGGGTATTGCTGCAGGGGGAAATATCAATCCCCGGGGGGTTTCTATGTTTGAGCCCATCCACGGTTCTGCTCCCAAGTACGCTGGTAAGAATGCTGCGAATCCCCTGGCGGCTATCTCCGCGGCTCAGATGATGCTGGAGCACCTGAGAGAGACAGAGGGAGCAGAACTCATCGAGGAGGCTATTAAGAGGACTCTTTCCTCCGGCAAGATCAAAGACCTATCCGCTCGCAGCAGCCTTAAGACCGATGAGATAGGCGATATGGTAGTTCAGTTTCTGGGCCAGCGAGGCTAATTTCTACACCTTCCCGTAGTATTCTTCTACCACCCTCTTTATATCATCATCCCCCACCCCGACAATGGCCATCTCTCTTTTAGCTGAAGCCGGGGAGTCGGCGGCGTGCGCTACATTCATCATTACAGTCCTGCCGAAGTCTTTTCTTACCGTACCCGGGGCGGCTTCCTCAGGATTGGTCTCTCCCAGAACCCTCCTAATCTTCTCAACGGCTTTCTTCCCTTCATAAATTAGGGCCAGGCACTTTTCCAGTCCTTCCTTTTTCCTTTCCTGTGAGGAGGCCTTCTGGGGGTCTCTTCCCGTCATAAACTTTACGATTCGGTTAAACTGATTATTAGCCTTATAGATCTTGAGCTCTTCGGCAATAGTCTTTTCTATTCCCTCAGGGACAGGAAAATCCAGGGAATTATCCAGAAACGAGCGAATGGGCCCCATGAGCTGTTTTTTCATCTTCTCTACCAGTCTTCCTTTGATAGGCTCATAGAACTCTTCCGCTTGCTCGATCCCCATGCGAATGATCCTGGCTCCAATGATAAAAAGACCAGTTTGCGAGAACCGGTCTATTATGTTGCCAGCCCGAGAACTAAGCTCCTGAAAACTGTCCGGCTTAATAAGAACCAGGGTCCTCTCCACCTTTGCTCGGGGGGGGTAGGAAATTACCTTTTCCAGCATTCCTCCATCACGAGCTGAATATTTTGCCCAGATCTTGACTTCTCTGATTGTTTCTTCTCGGCCGTTGCCAATAAAGACTGCCGGCTCAAAATATTTGATCTTTCCCTCCTCTTCTATGTAATCTCCATAGGTTCCCCGGATGGTTTCCCCGAGGGAGATGTGGGTGATATGCCCCACTACCCTCTTTAACTCCAGAGTGGCTCCTTCTCCTTCCAGGAGAAGGAGCATCACCCGGGGGAAAGGGTACATCTCAGAGGGAAGATAGTTCTGGAAAAGATAATTTCTGATTTGCTCCAGTATTTCCTTTTCCTGCTCGTCTCCCTTCTGTCCAGAAAGGTAAAGAGCGTCAGTGTATTCTTCTACCAACTCCCGGCTGGGGCAGAACATACGGGCAGCTACTAAAGATAGATTTCCCCAGGAAAGAAGCCGACTTATTACCCCTCCCGTGCGGGACTTACGGATAGTGTAAGGATTGATAAGAACATAGGCAAGTTCCTTTTTCATAGATTAACTCCTTAGTTTGAGTTCAAAATAGCATAAACTCCGGTTCTGTCAATGAAAATTGGGAATGAAACTCTTTAATTTTGGACGGTTGAGGGGGAAGAGAGGTTTGACAGGCCAGGTGAAACCTGATAGCATTTTTTTGGGCGGCAGGGAGGATAAAAGATATGGATGTTGGGAAAATTGAACCTCGGTTTCTGGAAGATCTCATCTCCTCCATTCCTCAGGACAGGGGGGTCATTATCGGCCCTCAGGTTGGGGAAGATGCGGCAGTGGTGGATTGTGGAGCCAATTATTTAGTCATCAAGACCGACCCCATCACTTTTACCTCTCAGAATATTGGCTGGTATGTTGTTAATATCAATGCTAATGATCTGGCCTGCATGGGGGCTACTCCCCGTTGGTTCCTTTTGACGTTGCTCTTGCCCCGCAAGGCTACAAAAGAGCTGGTAGGGGATATCTTTAATCAGGTGATCTTAGCCTGTAAGAAATTTGGCATAAGTTTAGTGGGAGGACATACTGAAATTACTCATAAGCTGGATAGACCCCTGGCCATCGGTCAGATGATAGGGGAAGTTCCTCGAGATAGGCTCATACGGAGCTCAGGAGCGAGAGTGGGGGATGTAATTGTTCTCACCAAAGGAATTGCTATAGAAGGGACCCATGTTGTCTATCAGGAAAAAAAAGAAGAACTGGACAAAAGACTTTCTCCCTCAATGCTAAAGAGGATAAGAAATCTTATTTACAAGCCTGGTATAAGTGTGGTTGAAGAGGCTCTTTTGGCCAGCCAGAGACTTGAGATTCACTCTATGCATGATCCTACTGAGGGAGGACTAAAGTCTGGCCTGTGGGAACTTGCTCATGCGTCCCGGGTAGGAGTAAGAGTGGAGAAAGAGAAAATTTTGGTGCTGGAGGAAACTAAAGAAGTCTGTGAACTTTATGGATTAGACCCTCTAGGGCTCCTGGCCTCGGGTTCCCTGATCTTAACTCTGGATCGTAAAGAGGCACAGAGGTTATCTCGTATTTATACGAAAAGGGGTATCAGGCACAGCATTATTGGAGAAATTACCTCCCGCCAGGAAGGGATGAAAATAAGAGAGAAAGGTCAAGAGTTAGAATTTGCAGTCGATAATAAAGATGAGATAAGCAAGATACTTTAGGGGAAGAAAGGCCATCACTAGAGCTGGATGCCGTTCTGAATTTGTCCCGGAAGCCTTGGTGAAGATCCGAGAACTCAGCTCTGGAAGGTGTGGGAGCGAGAAGTTTTCGGAGGATAGAAATTGTTAATCATTCCTGCCATTGACCTTAAAGGAGGAAAGTGTGTCCGGCTTGTGCGGGGAAAATTAAATAAGGAGACTATTTATTCGAAAGATCCCATTGAAATAGCCAGAAAATGGGTCAGGGAGGGAGCTGAGCGGCTGCATGTAGTGGATCTCGATGGTGCCTTTCAAGGAAAACCGGTCCATCTGGAGCTGGTGGGGAGGATGGCTCGGGAGGTAAGGGTCCCTATAGAATTTGGGGGAGGAATCAGGGATTTTGCTATTCTTAAGGGAGTGCTGGAGGAAGGGATAAAATACGCCATCCTGGGAAGCCAGGCTCTTTCCTCGGATTTTCTCAGGGTGACCTGCAAGGAATTTGGTGACCGTATTATGGTTTCTCTGGATACCAGAAGGGGTAGAGTTCTCACCCAAGGATGGGTTAAAGAAACTGGTGTAGCGGCGGGGGATTTGGTCAGAGACATTTCCAGAATGGGGGTGAAGACAGTCATTTTTACCGATGTAGGCCGGGACGGAACCCTGGAGGGGGTAAACATCAACCTCATCAAAGATTTTGCCACCTCAGCTGGGGTAAATACTATTGTCTCAGGCGGCATATCTTCCCTGGAAGATGTGAGAAAGATCCTTAAACTAGGGCATTTGGGAGTGATAGGAATGATTGTGGGCAAGGCCCTTTATACAGGTAGGATAAAGTTCAGAGAAGCCATAAAATTAGTTAAGTGAAACTGAGTCTTTCAAGGAGCTTAAAAGGTGAATCTTTCTGGAGAGGTTAAGTTTGATTCTCAAGGTCTTGTTCCTGTAATTGTGCAGGATGTGAGAAATCTTGAAATTCTGATGATGGCCTGGATGAGCAAAGATGCTCTCCAGAAGACCCTCAGCACGGGGAAAGTTCATTTTTGGTCTCGTTCCCGCCAAAAAATCTGGCTCAAAGGGGAGGAATCCGGGCATTATCAGTGGATAAGGGAAATATGGCTGGACTGTGATGGAGATACTCTGCTCCTAAAGGTGGAGCAAACTCAGGCTGCCTGTCATCTGGGCTACCGATCGTGCTTCTTCAGAAAAATGGGTAAAGATAGAAATCTCAAGATACTGGGAAAGAAGGTTTTTGAGCCAGAAAAGGTTTACGGTGAAAATAGCCAAAGATGCACCCATGAAAAGGATTAAATTGAAAAATGGACTCTTTCTCTTGGCCGTTTTCCTTTTCATGTTATGTCATTCGGGATATGGAGCCAGAGCTTCCTCT
>Ga0209979_1001870_pt1 | contig 21605 bp, 21 predicted proteins | sample AnhtaG_FD_183114 | JGI IMG/M metagenome (GOLD analysis project Ga0209979, IMG submission 183114) | Deep subsurface microbial communities from Anholt, Denmark to uncover new lineages of life (NeLLi) - Anholt_01485 metaG (SPAdes) (version 2) | ecosystem: Environmental > Aquatic > Marine > Oceanic...
AGTATTTTTTAAGAGAGAATATCCAAGGGGATTAGAAAATATATTAAGAAGTGTTTGTCATTTATCCAGCCATCAAGATGAAGAAGCAAAAGTTATGAAAGAAATAGCAAAAGGAATCTAAATTAATAAAAATATTTCATATTTTTCAAATGGGAGAATTTTATGGATATAGTTGTTGCAGGTCATATTTGTTTAGATATTATTCCGGATTGGAGGATTGGGAGTATTAAGGCGATTATCCCAGGACATATTCTGGAAATGTCAGGATTGAAATTATCGACCGGGGGAGCTGTAGCTAATACAGGAATAACTCTTAAAAAATTGGGTATTAATACAACTTTGTTAGGAAAAATTGGGTCAGATGCCTTTGGAAAGGTTATTTTAGAGATTTTACAGAAAGAAGACAAAACTTTGGTAGAAAATATGATTATTAGCAAAAATGAGATTTCTTCCTATACTATTGTTTTAAACCCGCCAGATACTGATCGGGTCTTTTTACATTGTCCCGGACCTAATCATACCTTTAATGCGAATGATATTCCTTATGAAAAAATAAAAAGTGGCCGCATATTCCATTTTGGATATCCTCCTTTAATGAAGAAATTTTATGAGAACGCGGGAGAGGAATTGGTAAAAATGTTTCGAAGAGTTAGAAAGATGAATATAATTACCAGTTTGGATATGGCTATGCCGGACCCTGAATCTCCTGCTGGTAAACTGGATTGGTACGAATTCTTTAAAAACGTTTTACCTATGGTAGATATTTTTGTGCCCAGTATTGATGAACTGTTGTATATGTTAAATCCAGAGAAATTTTATAACATTTCAGAGAAGAAAGAAAGAATCAATGTTTTACTATTAGATCAGATAGCTAAGCAATTAATTGCTTATGGAGCAAATATAGTTGCAATAAAACTTGGTGACCAGGGTCTATATTTAAGAACACACCAAATAGAAAAAAGTAATTTATCAAGAATAATTAACTCCAGCCAATGGAATTATCGCCAGCTTCTATCTCCTTGTTTTGCTACGGAGGTTAAAGGAACTACTGGAACCGGAGATGCCACTATTGCCGGGTTTTTAGCTCAATTTTTAGATGGAGGAGAACCGGAAAAGTGCATTACCTTAGCCACTGCTGTTGGTGCCTGTTGTGTAGAAGCGATTGATGCTACCGGAGGGATTCGACCTTTACCTGAAGTTGTAAAGAGAGTAACCTCTGGGTGGAAACGCTTATTACTCTCTATTCCTACAGACAATTGGAAATATGATTGTCAATATAAGATTTGGAAAGGTCCTGAAGATCAGGTTGGATGATTATTTTTTAGTGTTAAAAATGATGAGAATAAGGAAGGGAGAAAAATGAGAGAAGAAGAAAAAGAAAGAATAAAGGCGAAAGCTCTTAAATATTTTAAAGAAGCAGCTATTGTTCTTTCTTCACAAGAGAAGGAAAATATGGAAATTGCCGATCTTGGTTTAAATGATTTCGAAAGAACAGGTGTTGTTTTAGTAGTATATGTAAACAACTCGAGGTATTGTGCGAAAGAAATGGTTTTGTTTCCTCATCAAACCTGTCCTGAACATTGCCATCCTGATCATAGTGGTATGGAGGGAAAAAGGGAAACATTTCGTTGTAGATATGGTAAAGTATATCTTAATATAGAAGGAGAGAAAACCGAAAATCCGAAGACTCATCCTCCGGTAGGAGATGAAAAATATTATTCTGTATATCATGAGATTATCCTATTGCCTAGGGATCAATATACCATAGATAAAAATACTCTCCATTGGTTTCAGGCAGGAGAGGAGGGAGCAGTTATTTCAGAATTTTCTTCTCCAAGTGATGATGCTAGTGATATATTTACTGATCCACGTATTAAAAGAATATTAAATGATTAATTTTCTTTATTTACTTATATATTCTATACTATTATTAATAGCTGATTTTATCTTTTCAACCTCCATTTCTTGTACTTTTTGCGAAAAAGGTTCAAAGGAAATATTTCCCGCAAAGCCAAGTTTGAGGAGTAATTCTAGCTGTTCCTTGGTTTGAAGCCTATCTTGTGCCGTTACTAAAACACGATGATTATCCCTGTATTCTTCAGCAGGAATATTGCACTCTACTCCGGAGATGTGAACTAATCCGGTATAAGAGATATCATAATCGTTTTTAATTGTGTCAAAGGTATCAGGACCGAGATGATGATGGAAGGTATCATGAACAATTTTATAGACAGGATAACCCGATTCCTGAATAGCTTTCATTGCGATAACTATCGATCTAAGAGAACATTCTTCAAATCCCAAAGGCTCTAAATAACCTTGCATGTCACTATCTTGAAATAAGGGTCCAAAAGATTTTAAAGCTTTTACTGTTTCATCAAAAATCTCCTCTGAATTCCTTTTATCATTAACATCATTATTGGGGCATAATACAATAGCCTTGCAACCAATAGATAGTGAGAGATTAATTAATTTTTTCAATTCCTTTATAGCTTCAGGCAGAATTGCACCTAAATTAAATTTTTGTAAGGCATTAATAGCTAATATTTCCACTCCGTATTTTTTTGAAAGCTCTTTCAACTTCCCAGGAGTATAGCCATCAATTATCTTTCCTCCGGGAAGATCATTACGTAGTTCGATTTTATTCAGCCCCAAATCTTTAACAAATTTAAAAAAATCCTCTAATTTTAAATTTGGATAAATGATTCTGTTTCTCCTTTCTAAAAAGTGGTACTCGATATATCTTAAGTGTTTCCCAAGTAATCTCTCTTTTTTGATAAAGGACAAACATCACATCTAGCTATAATTTCATATTTATAGATAGTACACTTTAGGCAAACGAATATTTCTAAAGAGTTTAGTATGGTAGTGTTTATAAAGCTGTATTTATGTGGTTGCAATATGGTACTGTCGCTCTATCATATTCAATAAGAGGTGGTTTTAAGAAGGATTGTTATAAGCATAATGGGGAACCTAAAGCAATTAATATATTCCTATATTATTATAAAAATGATATCGTTTACATAAAATAGTATTATAAGATAATTATATATAAAAGATAATTATAGGTCATAAAAATAAATGGTAAAACGCCTAAAAACATATAAATATAAGGCAATATAGTATTTATTATTTTATAATTGAGAAGATTAGATATTATAGAGAAAAAAAATTTGACATAAAAATGGAATTAGTTTAATATATATAATATGAAAGCGTTTACATAAAAAACATTTTTTAATTAACATGACAAGAAATAAGTTATTTAAATGAAATATTTATAGTAGTTCTATAAATGAATATATTTTAAATATTTAATTAATCTATTATTTGGAGGAAAAAAATTGGTCGATGTAAATGAAAAAACAATAACATTAAAAGATGTTGCAATAGAAGCTGAAGTTTCTTTGGCTACTGCTTCGCGAGTTTTAAGTAACAGAGGATATGCCAGCGAAAAGAGCAAAAAGCGAGTAATTGCAGCAGCTAACAAAATAGGATATACAACTAATAGATTGGCAAGAAACCTAAAATTAAAATATTCTAATACTATAGGTTTAATGATTACTGATATAATAAACCCTTTTTATTCTTATTTAACAGATGGAGTACTCGATTACTCGAAGAAACATAACTATCATATTATTATATGTGTGACCGATGAAGACCCAAGGCAAGAAAGAGAATATTTGAAGGTATTAATGGAAGAGCGAGCAGCTGGTATTATTGCTGTACCAACAGGTCACAATCGAAAATACTGGCGCGAAGCTATAAAGTTAGGAATGAAATTAGTCTTTGTTGATAGAGAGGTTTCAGGTATCTCAAAAACCGATATATTGCTTGTCGATAACATCAAAGGGGCATATGATGCAACCTCTTATCTCATAGGTCTTGGTCATAAAAGAATTGGCATCATTAATGGCCCAACTTTAACTACAACCGGTGCAGGAAGATTGCAAGGTTATTGCCAAGCTCTCAAGGAAGCAAATATCCCTATAGATGAAGAATTGATTGAAATAGTAACATTTAAAAAAAGTAGTGGGATTGCTGCGGCGGAGAGATTGATTTCTTTATCTACTCCTCCCACTGCTATTTTTGCAGCTAATAATGCCTTAGGAGAAGCTGTTGTATCAGTCATTCGGAGTTTAGGCTTAAAGATTCAAAAGGATATTTCACTTATAATTTTTGATGATGTACCCTGGACTTCCTTAATTTATCCCAGGATGACTGTAGTATCTCAGCCTACTCATAATTTGGGATATTTGGGTTTGGAAATGTTAGATCGCCAATTGAAAGATTCTAATAAAAGAGAGAAACGAGTCAATCAAAAAACAATATTAATGCCGAAATTAATAATACGAGAAAGCTGTGCTCAATTAAAGAACTGATTAAGTATTTATTTAGTAGATTTAATTTATCCCTGCAGAGAGAAAAAATACACGATTAACAGATAAAATAAAATAAGCCTCAAACTAAATAAAAGTTGCATATTGGTTTAATAATCAAAATTGTAAAAATACTAAATAATAAAGTTGAAATTATTAAGTAAAATTGAGCGTAGTTTTAAGGAGGTGGTAAATGGAATAAAGAAAATCGATACAGTGGAGCTCTAAATAATATTTAAAATAAGGAGGATGAATTAAAATGTTAAGGAAAATAGTAACCTTACTAATTGTATTGGCATTAATTTTGAGTTTTACTATCATAGGAATAGCACAATCAAAAGGTAAAATTGGACTTTTATGGAATACCCAACAAATTCAGGTTTGTGTTGCTCAGTTGGAAGCTGCAAAAGAACGAGTAGAATATCATGGTTATACCCCCATTGTTTTTGATGCCAATTTGGATATGGCAAAACAAATGAGTGGTATGGAGAATATGATAATTCAGAAAGTTGATGCTATTGTTACTTTACCAGTTGATGCCAAGGCTGGTATTGAAATGATTAAAAAGGCGAATAAAGCAGGTATTCCAGTAGTTACCCAGGATGTTACAGCAGATGGAGGAGAAATTTTTAACTATATAGCTACAGATAATTATAGGGCTGGTGAAATAGCTGGTGAATATATTGCGTGGAGATTAAAAGGAAAAGGAAACATTGTTACTTTAAATATTAATATAAATTCAGCTGGTCGAGCAAGAATGAATGGTTTAATGAATGTATTAAAACATTATCCGGACATAAAAGTAGTAGGCGACCAGGAGGCTTATACAGTTGAAGTTGGACTTAATGTTATGAGTAATTTCCTTCAGGCACACAAGGATCTTGATGCAGTTTGGGCAGTTAATGATCCAGCAGGCTTGGGAGCAATACAAGCTATTAGAGCTGCTGGTAGGGAGGATGAAATGTTTATAGTTGCAACTGATGGAGATCCCGCGGCGGTTGCTGAAGTGAAAAAAGGTGGAGCATATGCTATGACTATTGCTCAATTCCCAGTAGAATTAAGCTATAATGCCGTAGATGCAGCAGTCAATGCAATTGAAGGTAGGCCACCTTTAGAAAATGTAAAGATTTTAGGACAACCATCATCAGCTGTACCATTATTCTTTACTCCAGTATTCCCGGTTACTATTGATAGTTATAAACAATTCGGTGGCTGGAATGAACCTGCACCAAGAGCAATCCTTCCACCATGGTGGAAATAAGATAGATTACTCCTAAGACATTGAATAGTATTTTTAGTTATACGGGTGTTGAAAGACATTCAACACCCGTATAACTAAAAATTAATATAAAATGGTTATAGAACAAACAAATTAATAAAAAATAAAATAGCTTTTTATTATTAAGGTAGGAGGGGATTCGATTGCCAAACAAGATATTTAAAAATTGGTGGGAGAAAATAAAATATAATTATTTTCAAGAATTTATATTATTAGTTGTTTTATTGGTATTAGGCACCATCTTCTCTTTACTTACCGACACGTTTTTAACTATACCTAATATACTAAATGTACTTTTACAAATTTCGATTATTGCTATCCTTGGTTTTGGAGTTACTATTATCATTATTTCTGCAGGTATAGATCTTTCTCTTGGTTCTGTTATGGCCCTTGTAGGAATGGGTACCGCGGCAATTTTAACTTCTTCTACCCCTTCAATTTTTTTAGCAATTTTAGGGGGTTTGTTAATTGGTGGAATTGTAGGATTTATTAACGGAATTACTGTGGCTTATATTCATTTACCAGCCTTTATTGCCACTTTAGCAATGATGTCAATTGCTCGTGGCGTTGCTTTGGTAGTAACTAATGCAATTCCTATTTATAATCTTCCAGAATCATTTCTCTTTTTAGGTTCGGGATTTCTCTGGGGGGTACCTACCCCTATATATGTAATGATAAGCTTTTATTTTATTTTAGATTTTATTTTAAGGAAGACTAAATTTGGACGTTATACCTATGCCATTGGTGGGAATGAAGAAGCGACGCGACTATCAGGTATTAATATAAAACGGTATAAATTATTGGTATATGTTGTTGGTGGAATTTGTACTGGAGTAGCAGGTATTCTATTTACTGCGAGGTTAGGTTCGGGTCAACCTACTGCCGGGGTGGGATATGAGCTTGATGCTATTACTGCGGCAATTTTGGGGGGTACTAATCTTTTTGGAGGTTCAGGTAATTTAATTGGAACATTGATTGGGGCTTTTGTTATGGGAGTTATTAATAATGGACAAGCTCTATTAAATATTAGTTCTTATGTTCAAAATATTGTTAGAGGAATTATTGTTATACTTGCTGTAGGTATCAGCACCTATCAATATATGTCTAGGAAGTAATATGTATGGGTAAAAATAAAGGAGTGAATTGTGTGAACGATAAAAATATTTTGGTTATGAAAAATATATCCAAAAAATTCCCTGGAGTAAAAGCGTTAGATAATGTGAATTTTTATGTTCGCAAGGGAGAGATACATGGTTTAATGGGAGAAAACGGAGCAGGGAAATCTACTTTAATTAAAATACTTGACGGTGCATATACCTCAGAAAAGGGAGGGGAAATTTGGTTTAAAGGTAAATTAGTGCAAAATAACTCTCCTATCTTATCTAAAAAATTAGGAATCAGCACAATTCATCAAGAATTTAATTTGATTCCAGAATTAACTGTGGGGGAAAATATTTTTCTTCATGATTTCCCTATTCGAAGAGGTTTGATTGATTGGAAGACGCTTTTTGGGGAATCCCGAAAATATTTAAAAGATATTGGTTGTGATATAGACCCAGCTGCAAAAGTAAAAACTCTTAGTGTTGCCCAGCAACAAATGGTAGAAATTAGTAGTAGTATCAGTCAGAATGCTGAATTAATTATTATGGATGAGCCTACAGCTCCTCTTACTAAGCTAGAAATTGATATATTATTCAAGCTCATTCGTCATTTAAAAGAAAGAGGTATTACTATAATTTATATATCTCATAATATTGAGGAAGTATTAACTTTAGCAGAAAGAATAACTGTATTAAGAGATGGGAAAGTGGTTAATTGTATAAACTCAAAAGAATTAAATCAAAATCAACTAATAGAGCTTATGGTTGGGAGAAGTTTTAAGAATGCTTTTCCTCCCCGTAAAGGTAAACCAATGAAGGAGATAATGCTTTCAGTAAGAAACCTTTCCGATGGTCATAAGTTAAAAAACATCTCTTTTGATTTGAAAAAGGGTGAAGTCTTAGGACTGGCAGGTTTAGTGGGCTCTGGGAGAACAGAGATATTGAGGGCCGTTTATGGTGCTGATCCAGGAATAAGCGGAGAAATTGAATTAAAGGGGAAAATTATTAATATCACTTCCCCGGAAGAAGCTAAAAAAAATGGCATTGGCCTTTTACCTGAAAATCGAAAAAAAGAAGGATTTATACCCCTTATGTCCGTTCAGTGCAATATATCTCTTCCGGGTATAGATAAAATTCAGCGTTTTGGGGTAGTTTTAAATAAAGAAGAAACAAAGTTAGCGGAAAATTTTGTTAAAAAATTAGATATTCGAACACCTTCTTTAGAGCAGTTAGTTATTCGATTAAGCGGAGGTAACCAACAAAAAGTAGTTTTAGCAAAATGGCTTGCTGAAGGAACACCTATTATTATGTTAGATGAGCCAACAAGAGGTATTGATGTAGGCGCAAAATACGATATCTATATATTAATAAATAAATTAACCCAAGAAGGCATTTCTGTTATTTTGATTACTTCTGAACTCCCTGAACTTTTAGCTCTAAGTGACCGAATTTTAGTCATGCATAATGGTAGGATAAACGGAGAGTTTAAAAAGGAACAATTTAAAGTAGAAGATATAATGGCTTGTGCTTTTGGAACAATTAAAAATGGAGGTGATATGGGTGAATCTTAATAAAGATAATTGTCTAAATCTATACAAGAAGATGCTATTAATAAGAAAATTTGAGGAAAGGGTGTCTCAACTTTTTGCCGAAGGCGAAATTCCTGGTTTTGTGCACTTATATCTTGGTGAAGAAGCTATTGCTGTAGGTGTTTGTTCTAATCTAAGGAAAGACGATTTTATTACCAGCACACATCGTGGTCACGGGCACCTAATTGCCAAAGGAGGCAGCTCGAAATTAATGATGGCTGAATTATTTGGAAAGAAGACAGGGTATTGCAAAGGAAAAGGTGGCTCAATGCATATCGCAGATTTGGATTTAGGTATTCTTGGAGCGAATGGCATTGTAGGTGGAGGGATTCCTATTGCAGTTGGTGCAGCATATTCAGCGTCTCTAAGAGGTACGTCTCAAGTAGCAGTTGCATTTTTTGGTGACGGTGCTTCTAATAAAGGAGTATTTCACGAGTCTTTAAATATGAGTTCTGCCTGGAATTTACCTGTAGTGTTTGTTTGTGAAAATAACCAATTTGGGGTTTCTACTCGTATTTCTAGAATAACTAATGAAAAAGATTTAAGTAAAAGGGCAGTGGGGTATGGCATACAGGGGATAAGAATTAATGGTAACGATGTTTTAGCGGTACAAAAAGAATCTAAAATAGCCATTGATCGAGCAAGAAGAGGGGAAGGTCCTACTTTAATTGTTGCGGACACTTGGAGGCATCATGGTCATTTTGAAGGAGAGAATGTTACTTATTGTACTAAGGAAGAAAGAAATGCGTGGAAAGAAAAATGCCCTATATTATATCTTTCTAATCTTATAAAGAAAAAATTTAAATTAACTGATGATGATTTAAAAAAAGATTCTGAGGAAATAGATAATTTACTAAAAGATGCAGTTTATTTTGCTCGAGAAAGTGATTTTCCTGCCCCAGAAGAAGCCCTGGACAACCTTTTTTACACGATAGGAGGGAAAGAGAGTGAAAACTAAAACCATGACTTATATGGAGGCTATTAGAGAAACAATTAGAGAAGAAATGAGGAAAGATAAATATTTATTTATGATTGGAGAGGATGTTGGACCATATGGTGGAGAAATGGGATTATCTCAAGGACTTTGGACAGAATTTGGTGATAAACGCATGAGAGATGCACCGATTTCAGAAGCTACGATTATTGGTTGTGCATTAGGAGCTTCTTTGACCGGTTGCAGGGTAATAGCTGAAATACCTTTTTGTGATTTTATGGGTGAATGTATGGATCAAGTTTATAACCAGGTAGCGAAGATGCGTTATATGTTTGGAGGAAAAGCAAATATTCCTTTAGTTATTCGGACACCCATAGGAGGATATCAAAATGCTGCTGCTCAGCATTCACAATGCCTGGAAGCCTGGTTTACTCATACACCGGGAATAAAGATTGTAATGCCTTCTACCGCAACAGATGCTAAAGGGTTATTAAGGACAGCTCTCTATGATTCTAATCCGGTTTTATTTTTTGAACATAAAAAGCTGTACCATATTAAAGAAGAGGTGCCGGATGATGGTTATAAAATCCCCTTCGGAAAAGCAGACGTTAAAAGACAGGGAAAAGATTTAACTATCATTGCTACTTCCTATATGGTGAAGATGTCATTAGATGCTGCAGTCATACTTGCACAAGAAGGTATAGAAGCAGAAGTAGTTGATCCAAGAACCTTAGTTCCTTTAGATGAAGAAACTTTAATAAATTCAGTAAAGAAAACCGGAAAAGTATTAATTGTATATGAAGCTTGGAAACGATTGGGAGCAGGAAGCGAAATTGTCTCTATACTTGCAGAAAAAGCCTTTCCGTATTTAAAAGCTCCTATTCTTAGAGTGGCTGCCGAAAATGTGCCCATTCCTTTTAGTCCTGTTCTTGAGAATTTTGTCTTACCTAATAAGAATAAAATAGTAAAAGGCGCGAAAAAATTATTAGGAAAGGAGGTAACTTAATGAAAGAGATTCGAGTAGGTTTAATAGGACATAAATTTATGGGTCGTGCTCATACCCATGCTTATACAGATCTTCCCATTTTTTTTGATACCGGTGTCGAAGTTGTTAAAAAAATAATTTGTTCTAATGAAGAGAGTGTCATTGATATTTCTAAACGATGGCATTGGGAAAAATATAGTTTAGATTGGCGGGAGGTAGTCCAAAATCCAGAAGTTGATCTGGTTGATATAGCGGCTCCAAGTGCAATCCATGCCCAGATAGCCATTGCTGCTGCTAAAGCAGGAAAACATATTTTTTGTGAAAAACCATTGGCTTTAAATTTAGAAGACGCAAAGGCAATGGTGAATGCAGTTGAAAAAGCAGACGTGGTGAATATGATTGGGTTTAATTACCGCCGAGTTCCTGCTATTGCTTTAGCAAAAAAATTAATTAATGATGGAGAAATCGGTGAAATCTATCATTTTAGAGGGATTTATCAACAAGGTTGGCTGGTTGACCCCAATTTTCCTCTGGCCTGGCGTTTAAGGAAGGAAAAAGCCGGTTATGGTTCGTTAGGTGATTTAGGAGCCCACGTAATTGATCTCGCGCGATATTTAGTGGGTGAAGTTGAAGAAGTATTATGTACCGAAAGAACTTTTATTAAAGAGAGACCAAAACCGATTGTAGAAGATGGATTAGTAGCTATTGCCGGTAAAGAGCGAGGTAAAGTAGATGTTGATGATGCGGCAGCTTTTTTGGCTCACTTTAAAAATATGGAGACAATAGGTTATTTAGAAATGACTCGATATGGCACAGGACATCGCAATCAGAATCGAATAGAGATTAACGGAAGTAAAGGAGCGATCATCTTTGATATGGAGAAAATGAATGAGCTGGAATTCTATCGAGTAGATGATTCTTCTCATATTCAAGGGTATAGGAGAATTCAAGTAGGAGAGGGTGTTCATCCTTATATGGCTAACTGGTTTCCTGCTGGACATATTATTGGTTATGGGGATACCTTCGTTAATCAAGCCTACGACCTAATAACTGCAATTAAGGAAGGTAAGAAAATTACCCCAGATTTTAATGATGGTTTAATTTGTCAACAAATATTGGAAGCTGCTGATAAGTCAGTTAGAACAAAGAAGTGGGAAAAAGTTCTATTTTAGAAAGGTGGGGAAAAATATGAAGTATGATAAAAAAATGTCTATTCAATATGTAAGTAAGGAAAATTTTAGTAATTTGGGGGTAGTAATACAAATACCCAAAGAAGGAGAAATGAAGCCCCTCTTAGAATCCTCATTCTTTAAGCATTATGGACCCCTGGGTTTTATAGAAGGAAAAGAAGATGTCGAATTTGGTATTACAACTTTTAAGAAAAGGGAGTTAATTGCTGAGAAGTTAGAACAGCATGCTCAGACCCAAGAACTATTATATGCTATTGATGGTGATTTTATTATGCCGGTAGCTCCTATTAAATATGTAAATGAAGAGGCCTATCCAGACGAAGAAAAACTTAGGATTATCCGTGTCCCCCAAGGAGTAGGTGTTATTTTTAAACAAGGTTATTGGCATTGGGCTCCCTTCCCAGTAAAACAAACATCTTCTGTTTTAGTAGGATTTAAAAAGGGAACAGCAGAAAAAGATATTATTATCCGTGAACTTAAAGAGAATATTTTGATGATTGAAGAGGAAAAGTAAATTGAAAAAAATTATAATGCCCAAATTAGGTTTAATTATGGAAGAAGGAACAATTACCAAATGGCATAAAGCAGAAGGAGACTTTTTTAAAGAAGGAGAAGTGCTTTTTGAGGTAGAGACTGAAAAAATTGTTAATGATATAGAAGCAACATTTTCTGGGAAATTAATTAAGATATTAGTTAAAGAAGGTAATACAGTTGCAGTATCGACACCGGTAGCAGAAGCTGAGGAATTATAGTGATAAACCCAGGAGATAGTATTATCCCAGGTAAATTATAATAAATACTAAAAAGGAGAATAATATTGAAAGAAAGCCCTGAAGGTTTAAAAATAAAAAAAGTACCTCTTACTAATATTAGAAAGATCATTCGAGATAAAATGGTTGAATCTTCTAAGGTTCCCCAATTTTGCCTGGAAATGGAAATTAGAATAGATAAATTTTTATCTTCAAGAAATAAAATTGAACCTAAACCTTCCATTACTTCCTATTTAATATGGGCTGTGGCTAAAGCTTTAGAAGAGAAACCATATTTAAACGGTTTCTTTTATGGAGAGGAAATTGGTTATGTTTCCGAAATTAATATTGGAGTTGCCGTAGCGATTCCGGGAGGGTTATTGGTGCCAGTTATACGAGAGGCGAATAAGAAAAAAGTAAGGGAAATTCATAATAAATTATCAGAATTTTTGGAAAAGATAAAAAATAAAAAATTATCTCCCGATAACTTAGAAGGTGGAACTTTTACCATAAGTAATTTAGGTATGTATAAGATTAAAGGGTTTATTCCTTTATTGAATATCCCTCAAATAGCCATATTGGGAATAGGGAGTATTGATCAAGGAGTGGATTATTTTAAAGGGAAAATAACACCATATTCTTATATCCAAGTCGCTTTAGTAGCAGATCATCGAGCCTTAGATGGAGCGACAGCTGCTGATTTCCTTTTAACCTTTAAAAGAATTTGTGAAGAAGAATTAAATAAGGAAGCGTTTAATGATTAATAACCAAAAATTACAGGAAGTGCAAGAGCGTGTATTGAATATTTTCGAAAAAGCTTGCATTGTTCTTACACCAGAAGAGAAGCGAAATATAGAAATAGCAGATTTTGGTTTGGGAAGATTAGAGGAATTTGGACTCCAATTAATCGTCTATATTAATACTGAGCAAGTATGTGCAAAAGAGATGGTGCTTTTTCCTTACCAAATATGTCCTGAACATAAGCATCCTCCTATTATGGGAAAAGCAGGCAAAGAGGAAACTTTTCGCTGTCGGTGGGGTAAGGTGTATCTGTATGTTTCAGGGGAACCTACGAAAAATCCATTTGGAAAATTACCGTTAGATAAAAAACAATACTTTACTGTATGGAAAGAAGCAGTATTAAATCCTGGTGAGCAATATACAATATATCCTAATACACTTCATTGGTTTCAGGGTGGAGAAGAAGGAGCTATTGTTTCTGAATTTTCTACCAAAAGTGTTGATGAGAAAGATGTCTTTACAGATCCATCTATTGATCGAATTCCTAAAGTGATAGATTAAATTACTTCGAAAATTAATTCACTTAATATAAAAAAAGAGTAAAGAGTGAGGAAATTTGAAAAGGCTATGACTGATCTAATTGAAATTCAGAAAAATAATATTTCCCTTAACGATAATCAGCAACCAGCTTTAATCAGGGTAACTGGTCTTACTAAAGTTTTTTCGGGTACAGTTGCGGTTAAAGATGTGGATATTGAAGTGCAAAGTGGTCAGATTGTGGCAGTTGTGGGGGAAAATGGTGCTGGTAAAACTACTCTAAAAAATTTACTTTGTGGAATATTTGAACCTGACCAGGGAAAAATTGAATTTGAAGGAAAAGAAATTTCACACTTTAATGCTGCAGAATATGGTATTGCAGCTGTTCATCAGGAATTTAGCCTTTTTGGCAGCCTTTCCGTTGTAGAGAATATATGTATAGTTGACTTACCCCAACGAAGAGGGGTATTAGACTGGCAGGAAATCCATAAGATTGCCCGGAAGTATCTAAAGATAATTGGAGCAAATTTGGACCTGGATATTCCAGTTGAAAAATTGAGCACTGGAGAACAGCAATTGGTGGAAATTGCCAAAGCACTTCGGCAAGCTACTAAACTCTTGATTTTAGACGAACCGACCACTTCACTAACTGAACCAGAGCGAGATCGTTTGTTTAATGTCATAAGAAGATTACGGCAACATGGATTAGGAATAATCTTTATTTCTCATTTTATTGATGAGGTTTATGAAATCGCTGATAGAGCCGTAGTATTAAGAGATGGACGGCATGTTGGAGGAGGATCAGTCGAAAATTTACCCCGTAATAAATTAGAAGAGCTTATCGTTGGTCGACCTTTCGAAGAGCGCAGGATAGATATTGGAACAAAGGTTGAGGAAGTAGTCGTAAAAGTGGAAGGATTAACATTAGCTCCTTATTTTTATAATATTTCTTTTGAATTAAAACGGGGAGAAATTCTAGGATTATCTGGTTTGATGGGTGCAGGTAGAACAGAGTTAGTAGAGGCTATCTATGGCTTGAGACCTTCTAAGGGAAAAGTGTGGTTTTATGGAGATTTAGCCAAAAACTGTAGACCTTCTGAAATTAGAAATTTAGGAGTAGCATTTGTCCCTGAAGATCGAACGCATAATGGACTTTTTTCTGTTCGTAGTTTAAAGGAAAATCTAACCGCAGCAGCAATTAATCACTTAGTCCGTCGAATTATACCGGGATTCGGATTCCATGATGAGCGCCAGAATGCGTTAGACATTGCAAAAAATTTTCGAGTAATTCATTCTGGAATTGATAAAGCTATAAACTGCTTGAGTGGTGGTAATCAACAGAAGGCTTTGCTTGGTCGTTGGTTAGCAATAAAACCTTACATTTGCATTTTAGATGAGCCGACTCGAGGAGTAGATATTGGTGCTAAAGAGGATATTCATGCATTAATAGGTCAATTTGCTCGTTCTGGCACAGCTATTTTGCTTGTTTCTTCCGATTTACCAGAACTTATTTTACTTTCTCATAGAATAATTGTCTTACGTAAAGGACGAGCGGTTAGTGAATTTAAAAGAGGTAATTTTAATCCACGAGTAATCATTAAACATGCTGCATCAGCTACAGAGGAGGTTGACTCAAATGCTGTTTGAACGAAAGGTTACTCTATTAAGATCTCTAATGTTAAGATTTAGAAATTCTCGTTGGTTTGCAGTTATGGGTGGGATATTACTATTGGGTTTTCTCTTTAGCCAATTATCACCGGTATTTTTACAATTACGCAATCTGCAAAATATTGTCGTCCAGAGCGCAGTCACAGGTGTAATGGCTATTGGTATGACCTTTGTACTTATGACTGCAGGTATCGATATTTCAGTCGGAGGCATATTATATCTTACTATAGTTCTTATTACTGAAATGTCCCTTAAAGGTTTGGGTACTTTTATGCCTTATCTTATTTATCTGGTTGCCTTGGCTATAGGTGCTTTTTTAGGATTGATTAACGGACTTTTGACCAATTATATGCGAATTAACCCTTTAATCACAACTCTGGCTACCTTGAGTGTTTATCGTGGTCTAGCCCTACATATTAATCAAGGAAGACATACTGTTGCGCCAGCAAGTTTAAGATTCTTAGGCATTGGCAAAATCGCGGGTATTCCAGTTCCCTTTATTATGGCCATCTTAGTTATGCTAATAGGTTCGCTTATTCTTCATTATACCCGTTTTGGCCGTTATGGTCTGGCTATTGGTAATTCTAAGCACTCTGCTTATGACAGTGGACTTCCAGTCCGCCGAGTTCTTATAACCGTTTATGTTATCGCTGGTTTTTGCTCAGGTTTGGCTGGCTTGATTATGCTTGGAAGAGTTGGAACAGTTCAGCCTAATATGGGTATTGGAGTAGAGTTTACAGTGATTACGGCAGTTGTTATGGGAGGAACTTTGCTTTCTGGCGGTCGTGCTTCAATTTTGGGTAGCCTAATGGGAGCTGTTCTATTGGTAATGATTGATAATGGACTTAATCTTATCCATGCTTCTGCCTTTATTTATGATATTGTTAGGGGAAGTGTCCTGGTAGGAGCTGTTCTTATTGACCGAGCTACGACTTTAGGATTATTTAAAAAATGGTTTTCTTTTTCTAACTCATAGATAGTGCTCATTCTAAAAGCGAAGTACATACTAATTATGTAAAAAGAGACCATTAAAGGGAGGTGAATTTATTAAAAAATGTAAAATTGTTTTGTATCTGTAACGCTTAATATTAAAAAGGGAGGATTTAAAAAATGAAATCTAAGTTATTTTTAGTTTTGGTAACCATACTTATCGTTGCTACTTTTGTATTGACCGCATCAGCAAAAGAATTTGTGTTTGGTGTCTCACTTGATAAACTCTATTTAGGGCGTCAAGCAGAAATGAAGGGTGTGAGTGATGCGGCAAAAGAACAAGGTGTTAAACTACTTGTATCTGTAGCAGATAATGATGTTCAACTGCAGAATGCACAAATAGATTCCTTTATTACTCAAGGTGTGGATGTAATTATGATCGTAGCTGTGGACAGTGTGGCAATACTTAGTGCTATTGATGCAGCAGAAGCAGCTGGTATCCCGGTAGTGACCTTTGACCGAAAGGTGGATTCAGATTATGTTTCTTATCACAGTGGTCTGGATTCCCTTGCTGACGGAAAAGCTTGTGGTGAATATGTAAAGAGTAAATATGATGGTAAGCCACATGTAATTCTTCATTTGTTGGGGGCTTTAAACGATGATAATGCGATTCAGCGTCGAGATGGTTTTGAATCTGCTTTAAAAGGTTTAGATAAATTAGAGATTATTCAGGTTCCGACAGACTGGAAGGCTGAAAAGGGTCTTGCTGCAGTGGAAAATGCCTTGGTGAGTCATCCTGACCTCTGGGCAATTCAGCTACCCCATGATGGTATGCAAGATAGTATTAAGACTGCTCTGGAGGGAGCTGGGAAATTGTTCCACGCAGAAAAAGAAGGTCACATTATTGTTTGTACTATTGACGGTGCTGAACCAGGATATCGGGCTACAGTAGAAGGATGGACCGATGGTGTAGTAGCACTGCCACTATTTGCGCTTGGTAGAGGTGCATTAGAAGCTGCTCTATTAGTAGCGAAAGGTGGGACTCCTGAAATCAAAGATCAACGTTTTCCTGGCACTTTCTTTACCTATAAAAATGCTAAGGAGAATGCAGATAAAATTTGGGGTGCAACCTTTAAATAAGAAAGACTATAGGTAATAATTAATGAAGCAAACGACCTTAAAAGAAGCTGAAACCAGTAAGGATATCTCATACTCGAAGCCAGTTTCAAATAGACTTATGGAATTGCTGAGTAGGTCTTCGGTTTTACCAATTTTGATACCTTTATGGATTCTATTTACTTTTCTTGCACCATCATTTGCTACTTTAAGAAATGCCCGAACAATGCTCGCTGCAACGGCTGTTGTGGCCGTTGCAGCGATCGGTGAGACACTCGTTCTTATTAATGGCGGGATAGATTTATCGGTAGCTACTGTGGTTGCCTGTAGTGCTGTTTTGGCAGCCAAATTTATGGAAGCAGAAGGCAGTCCCTTTATAGGATTACTGATTGCTTTAGGCATAGGTTTAGTTTTTGGTATAATCAATGGTTTTTCAGTAGCAAAACTTGGACTTACCCCATTTGTATTAACCTTAGGAACTAACTTAATCGCACGAGGTATCGCTTTCAGTGTATCTAAGGGATATGCTATTCGTGCGCCTTTAGCCCTTAGGCAGTTTGGAAGAATGAATTGGCTGGGGTTACCAGTAATTGTAGTGATTGCTTTAGTCATGTTAGTAATATTTGGATTATTATTATCCAAAACGACCTGGGGGCGATATATTTATTTTCTTGGAGCCAATAAGGAAGCAGCCAGATATGTTGGCATTAATTGTGGATTGATTGGTGCATCAGTATATGTTATTACAGGTTTATTATGTGGCTTAGCGGGCTACTTATCGGTGGCGGCCTTAGGAGCAGCCGTCCCGGGTGTAGGAGATACTATTCTATTGATCATCATCGGCGGAGTAATTCTTGGTGGAACCAGTCTTTTTGGAGGAGTAGGATCGGTGTGGAGAACAGCCTTAGGAGTATTATTGTTAGCCACTTTAACCAATGGACTTAACCTTCTTGGATTTGGCTTCTATGATCAACTCATTGCTCAAGGTATTGTAATTATTATTGGGACAGGATTAACTATACGCTTTGGATAGAATAATAGACTAATGTAATTTCTCTTAGTATTTTTTCCATGAAAAAATCTTTACTTATTAAGTAATCATATTAATTATATTATTATGAACAGTATTTATTGCTAATAATTATCTAAGTAATTTTCTAAGGGAGGTAATTAATGAAATTATTAAAAAATAAAGTTGCCTTAGTAACAGGGGCAGCAAAAGGAATAGGTAGAGCCATTGCCGAAACTTTTGCCGAAAATGGTGCACATGTAGTAGTAGCTGATATTATAGGGGAAGGTGCAAAAGAGATAGCTGATCGAATTAACTCTAAAGGTGCTCTTAAAGCTATGGCAGTGACTTTAGATGTTTCTAATCCAAAGGAGGTAGAAAGTGCCTTTGAACAGACCATAAGAGAATTTGGGAAAATTGACATTTTAGTTAATGATGCTGCTATCCTAAAAGCTCATTTGATAATTGACTTTCCTCTAAAAGATTGGCAGGATGTTTTCCGGGTTAATATGCAGGGAACTTTCCTATGTTCACAAGCTGCTATCCGACTAATGATTAAGCAAGGTAAAGGTGGATGTATTATCAATATTGCAGCTGCTTCTGCCAGAAAAGCTGACCGTAAGCATGCTGCTTATTCATCTTCTAAAGCTGCAATAATTTGTTTTACCCGTATTTTAGCTCTTGAATTAGGAGAACATAGTATTAGGGCAAATGCTATTCTACCCGGGGCAACTATGACAGAAATGCTTCAGGATGTCTTTGATAAAGTGCCGGGAATTCGAGAAGAACTAATCGCTAAAACCGCTCTTGGAAAATTAGGTGATCCTCAAGACCAGGCTAATGCAGCTCTGTTTCTGGCATCTGACTTGGCAAGCCATATTACAGGGGAATACCTAATTGTTTCCGGTGGAGAATTTATGAATGCATAAAGCAATTTAGAAAATGTTAAATATTTAATTTATTTATATCAAAAATAAAAAACTAAAATATTTATTAGAAGAATAGGTGAATCTTATGGATTATTTGTTAGGACTTGATATTGGTACCAGTGGGGTGAAAGCCCTATTAGTATCCCCAGAAGGTAAAATTATTTTCAGTAAAACAGTTTCCTATCCCCTGAAAACTCCCCACTCTGGTTGGGCAGAACAATCTCCCTATGATTGGTGGGAGGCTACTGTAAAAGTGATAGAAGAGGTAGTATCCAGCACCCATATTGATTCCACCCAGATTAAAGGAATAAGCTTATCCGGACAGATGCATAGTTCAGTCTTCCTTAATGAAAAGATGGAGGTCATTAGACCGGCGATCCTCTGGAGTGATACCCGTACCTCTAAACAATGTAGCAAGATTTATACTAAAGCAGGAGGATTGGATCAGCTCATCCATTATGTATCTAATCCCGCCCTGGAGGGATTTACTGCTCCCAAGATATTATGGTTAAAAGAAAATGAACCAGAAAATTATAAAAAGGTTAAATATATGCTTTTGCCCAAAGATTATATCCGCTACAGGCTAACCAATGAGCTATTTACCGAAGTCTCTGATGCTGCCGGTACTCTATTGTTTGATGTAATAAAAAAGAGATGGTCTACCATCCTACTAAAAAAACTGGAGATTGACCCAGATTTACTCCCCCCGGTGCTTAATTCATTCGATTTAGCGGGTAGGATAACCAAAAAAATAGCTGATCAAACCGGATTAACACCAGGAACTCCGGTAGTTGCCGGAGGAGCTGATAATGCCTGTGGGGCAGTGGGAAGTGGAATTATCCAAGAAGGAAGGGTAATGGTCAGTATCGGTTCCTCAGGGGTAGTCTTGGCCCAGACTAATAATCCTCAAGCTGACCAAAAAGGGAGGATACATCTATTTAATCATGCCTGCCCAGATAGCTGGTACATGATGGGGGTAACCTTATCAGCGGGAATGTCCTATGAATGGTTAGAGAGAAAGTTATTCAATCATAGGTTAAGTTATGCTAAATTAGATAAATTAGCAGAAGAGATAGAACCTGGGAGTGAAGGATTGATCTTTTTACCTTATCTTTATGGAGAAAGGACTCCCCATAATGATGCCAATGCTCGTGGCGTATATTTTGGTATTTCCGGAAAACACGACCAAAGACATTTTGTAAGATCTGCCTTAGAAGGAGTAACCTTTGGCCTAAAAGATTCTCTGGAATTAATTAAAGATAAAGGGGTTAAGGTTAAAGAGATAAGAGCTATCGGAGGGGGAGCAAAGAGCAGAGTATGGCAGCAGATATTGGCTGATATCTTAGGTGAAGAGATAAACCTACTAAATGTAGAGGAAGGACCGGCCTTCGGAGCTGCTTTGATTGCTGGAGTAGGTGTTGGCGTATATAACAGTTTTGCAGAAGCAGTGAATAGAATTATTAAAGTTAAAAAGACTATTGTTCCCAGGATTCAAAATACCGAAAGATATAATCAGTATTATCAGTTATATAATAAATTATATTACAGTTTAAAAGAAGATTTCAAAGAACTGACAAATTTAACCGATTCCATCTGATTTACTTTGCCTATACTTTAAGATATTTTTAATTATAAGAAGGGCAAATGATACGAATAGATTTGAAATTTGCGGGATATTTCCGCAAATTTATAAAAGAAGAAAAAGAATATATTAAAATTTCTTTAGAAAATCCTTCTACTGTTAGAGACATCCTTATGAATTTTGATATAGATTTTCGAAAAATTAAAGTTAAACCCATAATAATAGTAAATGGACACGTTTATAGTCTTGATTATGTTGTAAAAGATGGAGATGAGGTTATTCTAATAAATATGATGTCCGGTGGTTAAATCATTTTTATAAAAATTTAAGATAATTTTTAAAATGTATTAATTCATAATTAAAATAAATAAACTATTTTATTATTCCCTTTTCATTTTTGCTTCGTATCCTATTCTTCATTTGAAGAGATATATTCTATACTATGGCTAATAGCTGATTTTATCTTTTCAATTTCCATTTCTTGTATAGTTTTGGAAAAGGGTTCAAAAGAAATATTTTCTTTATAACCAAGTTTGAGGAGTAATTCTATTTGTTCCTTGTTTTGAAGCCTATCTTGTTCGGTTACTAAAACCCGGTGATTATCTCTATATTCATCAACAGGAATATTGCATTCTACCCCGGAGACGTGGACTAATCCGGTATAAGAGATATCATAATCGTTTTCAATTGTATCAAAGGTATCAGGACCGATATGATGATGGAAGGTATCATGAACAATTTTATAGACAGGATAACCCGATTCCTGGATAGCTTTCATTGCTGTAACTATCGATCTAAGAGAACATTCTTCAAATCCCAAAGGTTCTAAATAACCTTGCATTCCGCTGTCTTGAAATAAGGGACCAAAAGATTTTAAAGCTTTTA
>Ga0209979_1001871_pt1 | contig 21599 bp, 17 predicted proteins | sample AnhtaG_FD_183114 | JGI IMG/M metagenome (GOLD analysis project Ga0209979, IMG submission 183114) | Deep subsurface microbial communities from Anholt, Denmark to uncover new lineages of life (NeLLi) - Anholt_01485 metaG (SPAdes) (version 2) | ecosystem: Environmental > Aquatic > Marine > Oceanic...
TGCTCAGCATGAGGCGGGTCGAGCCCCACAGGATCTCTCCAGCGATGACATCCTCGACGTTCACCGGCGTAGCGATCATCGCGTGGTAGGTGCCCTGGCGTTCCATGCGGAAGTAGGAGCCCCACAGACACTCTCCCACCGCCGCGAACATGGGGAAGATGGCCAGCATGCCCGGCACCAGGAACTCAATGTACTCCTGGTCGCCGCCCAGCTCCACGTAGGCTCCCAGGCCCAGGCCCATGGCCACAACGAAGATAAGCGGCTCCAGGGCGGGGGCGACGAGCTCCGCGCCCCAGAAGCGCAGGAACACGTCGCGGTTGCGCTGCCACACCCGATAGGAGCGGTAGGAAACGCCGCCCAGGCTCACCTCCAGCGCCCTCACTCCCGCAGCCCCCTTCCGGTCAGCCGCAGAAACACATCCTCCAGGGTGGCCTGCCGGACCAGCACCCCCTCGCCGGAGGGGGAGATCTCCGCCAGCAGCCTCTCCCTGTCCTCCTGGAGCCCAAAGACATACAGGACGTCCTCCACGTCCTCCACGCTCAGGCCATCGCGCTGCGACAAGCGCTGCAGGGCCTGGCGGCGCTCCTCAGAGGGCAGGTGAAGCTCCACCACCCGCTCGCCGACGTGCCGGGCCACCAGCTCCGCGGGCGTCCCCTCCACCAGGATGCGGCCCTCGTGCATGATGACCAGGCGGTCGCAGAGATGGGCGGCCTCCTCCATGTAGTGGGTAGTGAGCAGCATGGTCACCCCTCGGCCCTTCAGCTGGCGCAGCTTCTGCCAGACCAGATGCCGGGCCTGCGGGTCCAGGCCGGTGGTGGGCTCGTCCAGGATGAGGATGCGCGGCTCGTTGATGAGGGCACGAGCGATGAGCAGCCGCCGCCTCATGCCGCTGGAGAGGGCCTGCACCACCGCGTCGCGGCGCTCCAGCAGTTGAAAGAGGTCCAGCACCTCCTCGATGCGCCGGCGGGCCTCTCTGCTGGGGATATCGAAGTAGCGGGCGTAGACCGCCAGGTTCTGCCCCACCGACAGGTCCGGGTCGAGGTTGTCATCCTGGGGCACTACCCCCAGCACAGCCTTGATGCGCCGCCTGTCCCGCCGCACGTCCATGCCGTCCACGGTGAGCTCGCCCGCAGTGGGCGGCGACACGCAGGTGATCATGCGGATGGTGCTCGTCTTGCCTGCGCCGTTGGGGCCAAGGAAGCCCAAGCACTCGCCCTCCCGCACCCCGAAGTCGATGCCGTCGACGGCGACGAGGGTGCCGAAGCGCTTGACCAGATGGCGACCGCGGATGATCTCGTTCATGACCACGCTGGGAAATGGGGTTCGCTCTGACTCTAGCAGAAGCGACGGGCGGAGGTCGATGCCTCCGCCCGCGGAAAGGCCTGTCTACGCCGGCCGAGGCTACTCCTCGTACTCCTCCTCCGCCCTTTCCTTCTCCTCCTCCGCCTCGACCGCCTCACTGAGGGGTACGTCGCCCGACCGGGCCTCGGTCTCGCCTTCCCACTCCTCGCCCTCCTCAGGCGCCTCCGCCTCCTCCTCGGTGCCGTAGCGAAGCAGGCTCTCCTTGGTATAGGGACGGACCCCTTCACCAACCACGGCCACGGGGAAGGAGGGACGGCCAGCCAGGCTGGGATGCTGATAGACCTCCTTGATGATGACGCGACAGTTGCTGTTGTTCACGCTGGCGATGGCAGCAGCGTAGCGGTTGCCGCTCTCCATCAGCTTCAGGAGGCGCAGGCCCAGCTTGGGCTCCACCTCCCCCAGGTACTCGCCCTGGGCATCCTCCACCACCAGCGCGTTGCCGCGAGGGCGCAGCTCCACGCGGTCGCCGGCGGTCATTTTGGGCACCACACCCGCCGCGACCCGCTGGAGCAGAGTGACGCCGGTCTTGCCGGTCTCCTCAATGAACAGTTGCGGGTCCACCCGCTGGGCCGCCGCGGCCCGACCCCGCCTGGCCTTGCTCAGGCTAGCCAGACGCTCCAGGTTCTTGCGAGCGATGGCGTTCCCCGGTTCCAGCTCCTGGGCCTTGCCATAGGCCTCTCGCGCCTTCCCATACCTGCCCAGCTCCGTCAGGGCCTTGCCCAGGCGGTTGTAGGCGTCCACGTCGCTCGGGAAGAGCGCGATGATGGCACGGTTAGCCCGGGTGGCCTCCTCCCAGCGGCTCTGCATGGCTAGCTGGATGGCTTGCTCAGCGCGCTGCCTCCTGAGTCGAACCTTCTCTTCAGCCTGATACATCTTGCCTCTTCCAGGTGCCTCGAATTTTGTCCGAGCGATTGTAAGACCTCCCCGTGTCCATGGCAAGGGAGTGACGACCCGATTTTGCAGTTTTCCAGAGAGATTTTTCGGCGGGTAGATGGAGATTCTGAAGGGGTGGCACCTCCAACGGAAGATTTGCAGCGTGGAAAGATCACCGGGGCCTCTCAAGCACTCCGACTTCGCCTGCGCGTATCGTTCCATATCTGGACCAAGCAGCGCGCCCGTCGGGGATGTACTGGACGAGTACACGCTCTATTCGGCAACCCGCCCGCGTGTTATAATGCGCCCCCGACCAAGGGAGGTGATGTCCCATGAACCTTCAGGACCTGCGCGACCTCATCATCATCATCATTGGCATCACAGGTATCGTGACCCTCTTCGTGGCCTTGGTGATGATCCTGGTGGTAGGCTTGGCCACCCACAGTCTGATCGGCACCCTCCAGACTCTCCTCCGTGGTGAGGTCACGCCGATCCTGGAGTCCATCAGACAGACCACTGACAGCGTGCGAGGCACCACCGGCTTCGTCGCCGAGACTACGGCCAAGCCCATCATCCGCGTCTACGGCGTCCTGGCGGGGGCGCGGCGGGTGGTGGGGGTGCTCACCGGGCTGGCGGGGCGGCGCGGCCGGTCCGAGTGAGGGGCAGTCGCTAAGGAGGTACGGTCATGGCCAAGCAGGACGTGACGCCGGAGGAGGAACAGGGTCGGTCGCACGGCCCCGGATTCGTCTTCGGGTTCATGGTAGGGGCCGCCGTGGGGGCGGGCCTGGCCACCTTGTTGACTCCCCTGCCGGGCGAGCAGATGCGCCAGCGCGCCGCCGAGCAGGCCTCGGACCTGTGGCGTCGGCGGGAGGAGATCGCGGCCCAGGCCCGGGAGCGGGCCCGGGAGGCCGCTGAGAAGGGCGCCGAGGTCGCGCGGGAGCGCGGTCTGGTAGGACAGGAGGGCCAGGAAGTATCGCTGGAGAGGGTGCGCTCGACACTCTCGCAGGTGCGCAAGCGCGTCTCCGAGGCTCTGGAGGAGGGCCGGGAAGCCCAGCGGGAGGCCGAAGAGGAGACCCGCAGGCGCTTCGATGAGATGACCCGCAGGCAGCAGGAGGAGGGCGCTTCCTCCTCCGGCGAGGAGATCCCGCAGTAAGAAAGAAGGGCAGGTATCGCGCCTGCCCTATCCATACACCCGCTGGAGAATGGCGGAGAGGGTGGGATTCGAACCCACGAGGGCTTGCGCCCTACGCGCTCTCCAGGCGCGCCTGATCGGCCACTCCAGCACCTCTCCGCGGCTCTGAAGGCCGAAACGCGAGCGCAGAACAACTAGGGGTCCTCATTCAGCCCCTAGCACCGAACATCCACTATGGCGGAGAGGGTGGGATTCGAACCCACGAGGGCTTGCGCCCTACCGCTTTTCGAGAGCGGCACCATCAACCACTCGGACACCTCTCCAACGGCGGCGCCCCGACGCATCGGGGCTGCGGCGCTATTATAGCACACGCCTCGCCCGCCCTATGTGTCGGCCGGGGGCTGAAAGACTGTCGCCGTCGAGACTACAGGGGGCAGAGCCCCCTGAGGGGCCCTGAAGTGTCCCTCCAGAACGTAATACATTCGCCGTGAGCCGCCGCAGGCGGCCTGCGACGTGGCCGAGTCGGGGACAGACTTATCCCGATCTGCTAGGGGGCGGCAGCCTCGCCCGAGGGTAGCTCCGGCAGCCGTTCCGCCCGTACCACCACGCGGTGGCTGTACTGGCGGACGCTGCTGTCGAAGGTGCCGCCGCAGGTGATGAGGGTGACGACCTCGTTAGGCGTGGGTCCTACGATCTCCTTCACCGGCGCGGCGTCCGCCTCGAAGGAGTTCAGCGCGGTCACCTCGTAGCGATACAGGGTGCCGTCGGCCAGGCGGACCCGTACCTCGTCGCCCTTCTTCAAGTCGCGGACGTCCCAGAAGACCGCTGGCCCCACGTCGTGGTAGTCCACGTGGCCCGAGAAGACCGCGTTGCCCTTGAAGCCGGGCCTGACGCTGAAGTCGTACCAGGCCACCTCCCAGGGGCCGTCAGGCGACTCCATGGCCCCGCTTTCGTCGATCCCCAGGGTGATGACCGGCGCGTCCACGCCGATGCCGGGGATCACGAGACGCTGGATGGGTGCATCGCTGGGCGGCGTGGCTTCGGGCGTGGGCGTGGACATGGGCATGGGCATGGGTGGCGACGGTGTGGGTAGGGCCTCCAGGATGTTGCCGAAGCCGGTGACCGTGCCCGCGTCGCTGTCGCGTTCCTCTGCGTCTCCGATGACGTCGGCGGCGGCAAGGCCGAAGACCAGCCCCGCAAGCAGCAGGATCCCCACTCCGGCCCCCAGGGCCGTCAGGGACAACCTGTTCCAGCGAGAGCGCGCACTCATGATTAGAGAACTCCTTTTGCCTGTGCCCCGAACCTTGAGGGTAGCGAAGCGCGGCGTCCTCGCCACCAATACTATTAACGGCCTCTGATCATAAAGTATTACTATCGGCTTGGGGAGTCCAGCCGTCAGATTGAGGTTCTTGCGCCCGAGGCGTTAACTGTTTGCGCCGCGAAGCGTTCTTATGTATAAGGGTGGCGTCGGTTGCCGGGGCTGCCGATACATACGTGTGGGCCAGCGGCTTCCGGTATGGTTGGCACCCTAGTGTTGACAAGAGGTGTCTGTCTGTATTAATGATAGCCGAGGGCGGCGGGGAGCAAGAAGCAGGACCGAGCTAGTAGAAGCCCCTTAGGGCAGGGAGGGCCAGCCTGATGCGCATCCCAGGGCACCAGAAGAGATCATACACATGGAGGTGGACGGCAGCGCTTGGTGGGCTGGCCGTCCTGACTTTTGCATTGGTCATGGCGCTGGTGGTCATGCCGGCGGAGCGCGCCCAGGCGCTGAGCTTCGTCGTCGATGACATCACTGACCCCGTGGCAGGGGTCCCGGCGGACTGCACGGCTCCCCCCGTGGTCGGGGCCTGCAGCCTTCGCGACGCTGTGGCTGCGGCCGATCTGACTGCCGCGGCTGACACCATCACGTTCAACATCACGGGGGCGGGGCCGCACATCATCACCCTCGGAGCCCCGCTGATTCCCGTCACCGGCAACATAATCTTTGACGCGACGGGAGAGGCCGCCTGCGGGCAGGCCCACTGCGTGGAGCTGAACGGCGCCGGGGCCGTGCCCAGCGCTCTTACGCTCACCACGTCGAACAACACTGTGCGCGGCTTCGTGATAAGGAACTTCACGGGCCCCGGCATCATCATCGTTGGGGTAGGGGTTACGGGCAACGTCATTGCCAATAACTTCATCGGCCTCGATGGGACGGGCACGCTGGCCGCCGGCAACGGGACTGGCGTAGCTATCGCCCTCGGCGCCACCGGCAACACCATCGGCGGCACTGTCGCCACGGACCGCAACGTCATATCGGGCAACGGCGCGACCGGGGGCGTCAGCATCGATGGTGCCGGCGCCAGCAGCAACTTCGTGCGCGGCAACTACATCGGCACCAACGCCGCGGGCACGGGCGCTGTGGGTAACGCGGGGGGCGGCGTGCGCATAGGGAGTGTTGCCCCGGGGCCAACGACCAACGTAATAGGCCCGGGCAATATCATCTCCGGTAACGGTGCGAACGGGGTGCTGATCACCGGGGCCGGTACCAATGCCAATCGCGTACAAGGCAACTGCATCGGCCTGCGACCGGACTGCGCCCTTCCTCTGCCTAATGTGTTGGACGGAGTCGACATAGAGGCTGGGGCCGCGAGCAACAGTGTGGGCGGAACGCTCCCTGGCGCCGGTAACAATATTGGTTTCAACGGTGATGACGGCGTCGCGATTGGCGAGGGCGCGGCGGCGGGGAACTTCAACACGGTTACCAGGAACGCGATCTTTCTTAACACTGGCCTGGGTATCCAGTGCGACACTGCAGCCGCTGGGTGCGACCTTACTAGCAACGAGTCAATCGGAGACCCCACCTTGGCGGGCTGCGCTGATGCCGGAGGCGGGAACGTCTCTTGCACAGGCACGCAGCTCCTCCCTGCGGTGGCGGGGATCACTATCGACGTATACCGGGCGAATGCGGCCGACCCTGAGGGCGACCTGTGGCTGTGCACGACGCTGACTGGGGCCGGGGGGGCCTTTGGGTGCACGTTCGCGAATCCTGGGGGCGGCTCGGCCACAGCTACCGCTACTACGGCAGGAGGGAGCACCTCGCAGTTCTCCATCATGGTGGGTATCCCGCCGGGGATCGCGCCCACGGCCACGCCGGTGGTGGTGGCTACGAACACCCCCGCGCCCACCAGCACGCCGACGACGCCCACCGCCACGGGCACACCGCCGACGCGCACGCCTACGCCCGGGAGCCCCACGGCCACGCCAACACTGGGCCCGATGGAGACTAAGACGCTGGTGGCGGGCTGCAACCCAATGTCCAGCACCTACCCGGACAACACCGCGGTCACTACCCTTGGGGCGGCTGTGTCGCCTGCGGGCGCCCTTATCTCCATCTGGAAGTTCGATGCGGGCGTCTGGCGGGGCTACTCCCCCGACTACCCGACGTACAGTGACTTGAGCGAGGTGGACCGCCTGGACGTGGTGTTCATCTGCGTGGACAGAGCCGGCAGCTTCCAGCGGCCCAAGATCTAGGAAGGGCCGGGGAGCCTCGGAACTGAAGGAGAAGTAGGTTTGCAAAGACGAGGGGCGGCCCTGGGGCCGCCCCTCGCGCTTTCGGGATGGAATAGCAGAGAAGGAGCAAGCCGATGCGTATCGGAAAGCGCACCAACCGTGGCCTCTGGAGCGGGACAGCGGTGGCTGCCCTCCTGGGTGTCCTGGCCGTCTTGACTTTTGCGCTGCTGGTGTGGGGGGTGCGCGGCGAACTCGGGAGCGTGCAGGCGCAGGCGAGCGACGTGGTGGACATCATCGACGGGGGCGTAGACGTCGATCAGAGCGGCACCGTTACTGGCGATGACGATCTGGCCAACGTCCTGCTGATCGTGGACCTAGGTGGCCAAGCCACGCTGAAGCTTGTGGACATCATCGACGGGGCACTGGATGTCAATGGAAGCGGCACCATCACTCCGGCCGACGATGTGGCCGACGCGACGCTGTTCGTCGGCGGCGTCGGCGACCGGGTGGACATCATCGACGGCGCGGTCGACGTCAACGAGAGCGGTGCCGTTGACGCTGCCGACGACCTCGCCAGCGTCTGGCTGGTTGGGGCTGGCACCGTCACGGAGAAGGTCGACATCATCGACGGCGAGGTGGACGTCGATGAAGATGGCGCTGCTAACACTGCCGATGACCGGACCCTCGTCCTGCTGCTTGTCGATGAGGATGGGGAGACCACCCTCACCGTCGTGGACATCGTTGATGGGGGGGTAGACGTCAACGGGAGTGGCACCATCACTCCCAGCGACGACGTGGCCGACGCCACGCTGTTCGTGGGAGGCGTTGGGGATCAGGTGGACATTATCGACGGCTACATAGATGTCAATGAGAGCGGTGCCGTCACTCCCGCTGACGACCTGGCCGACGCGCTGCTGGTGGCGGACTTTGCCGCCAACGACCAGGTGGATATCATCGACGGCGGGGTAGACGTGGATGAAGGTGGCGGCGTCACCGACACAGACGACCTGGCGGGTGTCCTGCTGGTCGTCGACGAAGACGCCAACAGGACGCTAGTCCTGGTGGATATCATCGACGGGGGCGTCGATGTGAATGCCAGCGGTAACATTACTCCCGCCGACGATGTGGCCAACGCGACGCTGTTCGTCGGCGGCGTCGGCGACCAGGTGGATATCATCGACGGCTTTGTGGACGTGGATGAGGCCGGCGGGATTACCGGCGCGGACGACTTGAACAATGCGGTACTCGTGGCCGCCGCGGCCTTGCCGCCTACGCCCACGCCCACGGCGACGCCCGGCGGCGCCACGCCCACAGCGACGCCCCCGGCGCCCGGGGAGCTTGAGGCGGTGCCTCTGGTGGCGGGCTGCAACCCCGCCGCCAGCACCTACCCGGACGGCACCCCTATCGGTACCTTGGCTGACGCCGTCACGCCCGCGGGTAACCTCACCTCGCTCTGGGAGTTCGATGCTGGTATCTGGCTGGGGTACTCCCCCCTCTTCCCGGAGGTCAGCGACCTGACGGAGAAGAACTTCCTGGATGTGGTGTTCGTGTGCGTGGACACTGCGGGCACCTTCGAACGGCCCCTCATCTAGGAGACGGCTTGACGATCCCGCCACCATAGGGCGGCACGCAGACGAAATCGGGGGCGGCCAGACGGTCGCCCCCTTTGCGTTCCCTCAGCCGGGTCGGCAGATGTGGAGGCGGGTAGGCGCATGAGGGCGGGCGCGTGGAAAAACGAGAAGCCTTGGGGTGGCTTTAGCCGCCTGGGGTGAGGGGGCTGCCTGCCCCCGCGGGCGGAGAGTGGATGCGCTCGGCGCGTACCGCGCGCCGGTCGCTGTACTCGTGCCCGTCCCAGGAGCCGCCGCAGGTGAGCAGGGTTACCGCGTCCCGCTCGTTGAGCTCGAACACCCTGTCCCAGGGGATAGCGGTCACGGGCCACCTCTCGTTCCAGACCACGGCGTAGCGGTAGAGCGTGCCGTCGTCGAGGTGGACGTGCACCTCGTCCCCAGGCTGTAGCTCGCTGAGGTCCCAGAGGACGGCAGGCCCGTAGTTGATGTAGTCCACGTGGCCCGAAAGGATGGCATTGCCCCCGAACCCTATCCGGTGCTCCTGCCCCGGCTGGTAGACGGACATATCGTACCAGGCGACCACCTCCGGCCCCGAGGGCATCGGCATAGCGCCGTTGGCTGGGACTGTCTGCACCTCCAGAGGGGCATCTACGCCGATCTTGGGAATCACCAGGCGCAGTGGCGGCGCCTCACTGGGGGGAACGGGCGTGGACGCGGGGACCGCGGTCGGAGAAGGCAGCAACGCCCGGGGGGTGCGCCCCTCATCCGGGTTCGCCTCTCCCCTGGTGAGGAACACTACCAGCGCGACTACCAGGAGCACCGCGGCCAGCGGGACGGCCACGAGGGCCGCCTGGGCCGGTCCCCGTCGCCTCCAGGCTCTGGTCAGGCGTCTCGCTGCTTGCGCCATCCGGTGCGGCATCCGTAGCCTCCAACAGCCTAGGATATCACAGCAACCCGGTGATCGCCCTTACGTGGGGGCTTGCCCATTTCAGGAGAACGAGCGAGCCTCCCCGAAAGAGCCCCTAAGACTCTCCCGGAAAGGCTCGCCTCGATTCAGTTCGTCCGCACGTCGATGCGCGCGGCGATCTAAGCTAGCGGGCGTACCTGCGGTATGCCACCAGACCGCCAACCGCCGTCAGCAGCAGGCTGACTCCACCGGCGAGGTAGGCCCAGGACGGCGTTCCGCTGTCACCGCCCAGGTAGCCGCCCGTTCCGGTCACCACTACCGGCGTGGCTGTTGCTTCGGCCGGCGGAGGTGGTGGCGGAGGCGGTGGAGGTGGGGGCGGCGGAGCCGCGCACACCCCGGCCAGGTCGAGCTCGCTGAACGCGCCGCTGCTCCAGGTGGCGGTGCCTGCGTCGCAACCGCCCACCGTGAGGCTTACCGTGGCCCCCTCGGTGCCGCAGCCAGCGGTGTCGCCGCTCGAAGCGACGTCCAGGACGTAGCTCGAGTCGGCCTGCACCGTGGTCTGCCCGCAGGTGACTCCGCCGATGGTGGCGGAGACGTTGGTGCCGGCAGGTGCGGCTGCGCCTTCCAGGGTGGCGTTACCGAAGAGCCGGTTTGGCGGTGTGGGCGGCTGAGCGCTGACGCTTGCCATCGCTGGCAAGAAAGAAGCCAGCAGGAGGGCTGCGCCCGCCACGAGAGCCCCTAATCCTAGGGCTTTCCAGCTAGATATCATAGTTCACGGTCCTCTTTCTGGATGCTTCCTTTCTCCAAGCTTCTGAAAGTGGCCTGGCTGTGGAGCCCCGGATTACGGGGCTCCACAGCCTCCACCAGTTGGCCGCTAGATGACCGGCCGGCTGACAGTGGCGTCGGCGTCCACGCAGATGAAGAACGCCTGGAGCCTGTCCACGCTGGTCAGGTCGCTCTGCTCAGGGAACTCAGCGGAGTAGCCCAGCCAGGTGCCCGAGGCCGTGTCGAACGCCCAGATGGCGTTCAGGGCGTCCTCTGGGGCGACCGCGGCCGCGACATCGCTGGCGGCAGTGCCGTCAGGCCAGGTCGCGGACACCGGGTTGCAGCCCGCCACCAGGTCCACCGTCTCCTCCGGCGACGTGCCTAGCCGCGCGGTAGCGACAGCCTTCACGGTCGGGTTGGAGGCCAGGAGGCAAGTGATAGTCACCTCCGCGCCCGCCTCTACTGCCGCAAACGTGGGGTACACGGTGAAGTACGCGAAGGGCTCCGGGAACATGCCGGTCGTCCCTGTCTGCGGGATAATGGCTATTACGGCTTCCTTGGGCTCGGCCGTGCACGCGAGCGTCTGCCCTTCCAGGAACCGGAGGTCCGGGTCGACGACCACCACGCTGAACTCGCCACCTTCCATACCTATCACGTCGGGGACATCCATCATCAGGCTGAGCGCGCCCAGTCCGACGAAGGTAACGTTGATGGTGCGCAGGGGTCCGGCTCCACCGAGCTGCTGGGCAGTTACCGTGGCCACCCCCACGTCGCCCGTGCCCTCCAGGCCGTAGGTCACGACGGCGTCGAAGGCATCCAGGTCGCACTGGTCACCGGCGGGAGGCACCCCGGCCAGCAACCCCGCGAGATCGACTGGGATGCCGGGGTAGTCTATCACGTCCACCGAGTCGCCCGCGTCACAGCCATCGCCGATGGTGACCGGGTTGACGAAGGCCTCGACGCTGAGGATGCCGGCGTCGGTCTCGAAGGTCACGCGGTTTTGCGGCGAGTTCGCGGCAGTGCCGCAGCGCCACTTGGGCCCGTAATCAGGAGGCAGGGCGAAGCCGGAACCGCCGGCAGGCATGACGTAGAGCCTATTCGTCGCGATGATTCCAGCCGCCGCGAACGCCGGAATGCTCCCAAACACCGTGTCCTGCAGGTCGGCCAGGCCATCAATGCCTGCGTGGTCGCCGACGCGCGGATCCACCGGTACCTGCGCCCGCACCGGGCAGGCGTAGGAGACCATGGTAGGGGTGAAGGAGGCGGCCGCGTGCAGCGGGCTCACCGCGAAGATAGTCTCGACGAAGATGATCAAGGTGCTCCGGCAGTCGCCGGTCAGGTCACAGGCCTGTACTTCCACCACCTCGTTCTGGCCGCCGCCCCGCACCTCTACCGCGACATGGCCATCAGGTTCGAGGGGGAGAATTGGGGAACCGACGTCCAGGTCGCAGGGCGCGCCCTCTTCGCAGATCAGGGTCGTGCCGTTGTTGGCCCCGAAGCGAGCCGCTGGGTCGCCACTCGGATGATACCTGCTTAGGGTGAAGATCAGGGCTCTGCTCGTAATAAAAGGAAGGGGAGGCACAGGAGCAGGCATGAGCAGGGTCGTGGCTCGGGGGCACAGCCCACTGTTGAGAGGGTCCGGGTCGTCGCAAACGGCGACCGCAACCGCTATGTTACCGGGCGGGCTGGCGGGGGCGAAGGCGGGCACCAGGCCGGGTACTGAGGACGGTACGGAGAACATGCCGGCCATAGCCGCCTCCGCCCTCTCGGGCGCCATTCCCGGCCGGAACGCTCCCAGCACCAGGACCACGGCCGCCACGGTCGCCCATAGTCCAAGCTTAGTTAGGCTGAGTTTCAATTCGCTAGTCCTCCTTTTGCGAAAATGCAGTCTCAGCAAGTGGCTTCCCCGGCCCTCATGCCTGGAATACCGAAGCGGGCCACGAGATCATACCCTACTTCTCTGCATTCCGCTTTCAAGCTTTCCACTGACGAGGTCTGTTGGGCGTGCCCAAACAGACCTTCGACCGGTTTGCTACATGCAATCCCCCCTCCTTCCTCTCCGTGCTTGCCCCTCCGGTGCGGCATGCGCAGCCTCCAAGGGCGTAGGATATCACAGCAACCCGGTCATCGCCCTTACCTGGGGCTTGTCCCGTTTCAGGATATCCAGCCAGCGAGCCCTCCCGAAAGAACCCCTAGGACTCTCCCCGGGAGGGCTCGCCTTGATTCAGTTCGTCCGCACGTCCATGCGCGCGGCGATCCAGGCTAGCGGACGTGCCTGCGGTATGCCGCCAGACCGCCAACCGCCGTCAGGAGCAGGCTTACTCCACCGGCGAGGTAGGCCCAGGACGGCGTTCCGCTGTCGCCGCCCAGGTAGCCGCCGGTTCCGGTCACCACCACCGGTGTCGCCGTTGCTTCGGCTGGCGGAGGTGGAGGCGGAGGCGGAGGGGGCGGCGGCGGAGCCGCGCAGGACCCGGCCAGGTCGAGCGAGGTGAAGGCGCCGCTGCTCCAGGTGGCGGTGCCTGCGTCGCAACCGCCCACTGTGAGGGTCACTGCGGCTCCCTCGGTGCCGCAGCCAGCGGTGTCGCCGCTCGAAGCGACGTCCAGGACGTAGCTCGAGTCGGCCTGCACCGTGGTCTGCCCGCAGGTGACTCCGCCGATGGTGGCGGAGACGTTGGTGCCGGCAGGTGCGGCTGCGCCTTCCAGGGTGGCGTTACCGAAGAGCCGGTTCGGCGGTGTCGGCGGCTGAGCGCTGACGCTTCCCGTCGCTGGCAAGAAAGAAGCCAGCAGCAGGGCGGCGCCCGCCACCAGAGCCCCTATTCCTAGGGCTTTCCAGCTAGATATCATAGTTCACGGTCCTCTTTCTGGATGCTTCCTTTTTCCATCCTCTGTAAAGTGGCCGGGCTGTGGAGCCCCGGATATCGGGGCTCCACAGCCTCCACCAGTTGGCCACTAGATGACCGGCCGGCTGACAGTGGCGTCGGCGTCCACGCAGATGAAGATCGCCTCGAGCCTGTCCACCGTCTCGAGGTCATTCACACCGGCGGGAACATCGGGCGCGTAGCCCTCCCAGGTGCCCGAGGCCGTGTCGAAGGCCCAGATGGACACCAGGGCGTCCTCCGGGGCGACCGCGGCCGCCACGTCGCTGGCGTCAGTGCCGTCAGGCCAGGTCGCGGACACCGGGTTGCACCCGGCCACCAGGTCCACGTCCTCCAGATCCGGCACGGTACTCAGGTTGATGGTCGCGCTGGCCGAGACGCTGCGGTCGCGGTCCAGAACGCAGGTCAGGGTTAGCTCCTGGCCGGCGACTACCGCAGCTCCCGTGGGTACCAGAGTCATGGTGACGTTACCCGTGGCGTCCGTGGTGCCGGTCTGGGGCATGACCACCATGGCGCCGCCTGTGGGTGCCACCGTGCACTCCACGGTCTGGTTGGGTAGCGGCACGCCGTTCTGGTCCATCACCATGACCGAGAACTCGCCGCCGGTAAGACCGACGGTCGCCGGTGCGTCGATGAACAGCGAGACGGCCGCCAGGCCGGCGAAGTTGACGTTGATGGTGCGCAGCGGTCCGCCTCCACCGAGCTGCTGGGCAGTCAGGGTGGCCACCCCCACGTCGCCCGTGCCCTCCAGGCCGTAGGTCACGACCGAGTCGAAGGCATCCAGGTCGCACTGGTTATTGGCGGCTCCGGTGAACGCTGGGTTGGGACGGTTGGGGTAGTCTAGCACGTCCACCGAGTCGCCGGCGTTACAGCCGGTGCCGATGGACCACGGGTTGACGAAGGCCTCGACGCTGAGGATGCCGGCGTCGGTCTCGAAGGTCACGCGGTTCTGCGGCGACATGGCGGCGGTGCCGCACATCCACTTGGGCCCGTAGTTCTCAGGCAGGGCAAAGCCAGCAGTGGCGAGCGTGGCCCGGTTCGTCGGGATGCCTAGATTGGCAAGCACAACTGGAGTCAGAGTGTCGACCGTGTCGTCCAGGTCCCAGAGGTTGTCCGGCGCGGCAATCCATGGTGCTGGGTCTCCCCCCGTCACCATGCCGCGCACCGGGCAGGCGTAGGAGACCAGGGTGGGCGCGAAGGCGGCGCCGGCGCTCAGCGGGCTCACCGCGATGATCGTCTCGACGAAGATGATCCTCGTGTTCCGGCAGTCGCCGGTCGCGTCGCAGGCTTCGACGTTCACCACCTCGTTCTGGCCGCCGCCCTCCACCTCTACCGCCACATGGCCGTCAGGGTTGGCGAGGGGGTAAGTCGCCGAGGTCGTGTCCAAGTCGCAGGGCGCGCCGTCGTTACACACCAGCTTCGTGCCGTTGTTGGCGCCGAAGCGGGCGGCAGGGGCGCTATCCGGCGGCTGCACTCTGGTCAGGGTGAAGGTCAGGGCTGTGCCCACAGCAGGCAGAACGGCAACGGGGCAGAGACCCACGTTAATCGTGTCGTTGCAGACGGCGACGGCCACCGCTATGTTGCCGGGCGCGGTAGCCGGGGCGATGGCGGGGAGAGTGCCGGGTAGGGCGGACGGTACGGAGTACGCGCCGGCCATAGACGCCTCGGCCCTCTCGGGTGCCATGCCCGGCTGGAACGCTCCCAGCACCAGGACCACGGCCGCTATGGTTGCCCATAGTCCAAACTTAGTTAGGCTGAGTTTCAATTCGCTAGTCCTCCTTTTGCGGAAATGCAGCCTCGGCAACTGGCTTCCCTGGCCCTCATACTCCGGATACCAGAACGGGCCACGAGATCATACCCTTTGGGTCCTGTAGCTGGTTCCGGCAAAGCCGGGCTCGCCGCTGCTGCACTTTTCTGCACTCCGCTTTCGAGCTTTCCACTGACAAGGTCTGTTGAGCATACGCAAACAGACCTTCGACCGGCTTGCTACATGCAATCCCCCCTCTCCTTCCTCGCTGCCCTTATCGGGCCTGGCGGGCTTATTTACCACTGAACCAACCCGGAACGGAGATGTGAGCCGCGTCACCTCGCGCAGTTGCATGCGGTGGCGCGAGACACGGGCTCTGAGAATGGCTGAAGAGCAGTGTGACCAGTGCCGCAGGTGGCCTCCACAAGGGTTAAAACGCCCCAGGATGGAAAAGGTTAACGGCGGTGGCCTCCTGTTAACTTTTCCCGGCCCCCGACGTTCTGATTATTGACGGCTCGGTTGTCAGCGACGAAAGGTCGGGCGGGTAGACCGGCGGGAGCAAAACGACTATCATGTGGGCTGATTGGCAGCGGCGGCACCAACATGGAGGGAGAGCCCGGTGGACCTGCCTTCTCTGCCCCAGGGCCTGCCCGAGGATGAGGAGCGGCAGATCGTCGAATGCGCCCGCTCTGGCGATGTCCAGGCGCTCGGCCAGCTCTACGAGTTGTACTTTCCCAGAGTCTACCGCTACGTCCACGCCCGCACCGGCAGCGTGTCTGAGGCCGAGGACGTCACCGCAGAGATCTTCCTGCGGATGGTCACGGCGATCGGGGGCTTCCAGTGGAGGCGGGTGCCCTTCGCTGCGTGGCTCTTCCGCATCGCTCGGAATTACGTCATCAGCTATGTGCGCAAGAACGGCGTCCGCCGCAACGAGGCGCCCCTGGGCGAGTTCGTGGCGGACACCGCCCCAGGCCCCGTCGCCCTGGTGGAGACCAAGCTCTCCTTTGAGGAGGCTCTCCAGGCTGCCCGGGGCCTGTCCCGCGCACAGCGGGAGGTGATCTGGCTGCGATTTGGCGTGGGCCTGTCAGTGAGCGACACGGCCCGCGTTCTCGGAAAGCGGGAGGGCAACGTCAAGGTCCTCCAACACAAGGCCATCGCCAAGCTTCAGAAGCTCCTGGCATCCGCTGAGTCGGAGGGGGAGCCGGCGGAGAGACGGATAAGAGATGAACCGGCAGTTTGAAGACGCCCTGGCTGACTGCCTGGAGGCGATAACACAAGGGCAGCGCAGCATCGATCAGTGCCTGGCTCTCTATCCGCAATGGGCCCGGCGCCTGGAGCCGCTGCTGCGGGTCGCCGTGGCGCTGGGCGAGGCCTATGAGGCCGAGCCCTCACCCGCCCACGAGGCCGAGGCCCGTCAGCGCTTCCTGGCGGCTGCTCGGGCGCGGCAGGCGCTCGCGCTTGGCCCCAGCCCCAGGCGGCCCGTCCTGGCCATCCCCTGGCCACCTCGCCTGCCTGGGCCTGCGCTCCGGCCGGCCCTGGCCGCGGTGGCACTGGCGGTGTTGGCCTTCGTGGGGTTTTCTTCCTTCACCCTCGCCACTGCCGGCGATGCGCTCCCCGGCGACTGGCAGTACCCTGTGAAGAGGTTCACCGAGCGGGCCCGCCTGACCTTTGTCTTCGGTGAGGACGCCAGACGTAGCTTCCGCATAGGACTGGCCGAGGAGCGTCTCCAGGAGGTCGAGGACCTGGTCGCGGAGGAGAAGAGCATCAGCGAGCCTGTTCTTAGAGAGCTCGCGGACAACACCGGCGCCCTAACGGAGGCGTTGGATCCCGCCTCGGTGCCCCAGGATCACATCGAGCGCATCGGCGAGCTGACCGCCAAGCAGCAGGACGTCCTGGATCAGGTGGAGCCCCTGGTGGAGGAGGAGGCCGCCGACGAGCTGGAAGAGGCCATGGTCGTCTCGAGCGAGGGTCATGAGAGGGCTGTGCAGGCGCTGGCCCTGGCTCGCTCCGGGGAGGAGCAAACCCCTGAGGAGGCCGCTGCCGGCGAAGCGACGCCCACTCCTGGGTCGATACCCTCCCGGACGCCCGCAAGCGGGGCCTTACCCCCCGCTGAGGCCTCTCCCGAGCCTTCTCCGGAGTCCTCTCCCACTATCGCTGGGGAGGCTTTAGAGGAGCCGGTGGTTGGACTGGAGGCCACGCCGGAACCGACGGTCGCCCTGGAGGCGCCGCCTGAGCCTACTGCTACGGAAGCTCCGCAGGCCCAGGAGCCCAGGGCGACGCCGACCGCCCCCGGGCGACAGGTGATCTTCCTGCCCGACGACACCGCCGCGGGCATCACCTGGAACCTGAAGACCATAGGCGACTTCTCGCTAAGAGTGCCTGCCGCTGGAGAAGGGGATTGGGCAGTCTCTAACCTGCCCGGCAGCGGCGGCGAAAGGATCTTTATCGGACACCGCTGGGGTAACCGCTTCGACGCCATTGTCGTCATCCGAGTGAGCACGGGCAGGGCTTCTATCCACGTCCTCGTCGAGGGCACCGTCCAGCGGGTGCCGGCGGATGAAGTGCGCTCCTTGGTGTCCGGGCCCATCGCTGACGTCATCTTCCACGTGCTGGAGTCCATCAACGCCGGCCCGTAGCAGTCTGCCACTTCTCCCACCCCCGCCACGTCTCCTGCCGCAAGCCCGACGCGTTGCGCCTCGGTGGCGCCCGTCCGGCTTTGCCCTATGTCCCGGGAGCCAGGAACCCCCTGCCTCCTACAACGTCCGGCTCACGGCCCGCCTGGAAGAGCAAGGACCGGATAGTCAGCGAAGGTAGCGTTCTCCTGCTCCGCAAGGACCTTCAAGTCCCCATGCTCATCGCCAAGGTGCCGGTGGAGAGCCGGCCCGAGTAGAAGCGGGGCGTGGGGACGCCCGCCCAGAGGGAACTGCCCGCTTCTGAACGGGCAAGGACGGGGGAAGGTTTCGCCCTTCTCCCGTCTCTGTTCCAGTCCTCGGCGACTTGGCCCTAGACGAGGGGCCGCACGAAGTCGCCGGGGCTGTTGACGCAGATGAACACCGCGTCCAGGGAGTCCATCTCGGTCAGGTCGCTCACCTGAGGGAACTGAGGGGAGTAGCCCAACCAGGTGCCCAGATCGAACTTCCAGAGCGACGTAAGGATGCCCGCAGGCCCCACACCGCCGGCGATGGTCTGGATAGGGGTGTCATCAGGGTACGTGCTCGCCACAGGGTTGCAGCCCATGATTAGTGCGACCGCCTCGAGGCCGGGGGGCAGTGGGGTGGCCGTAGGAGCAGGGCCGCTCGGTGTGGGGCCAGGACCAGGGCCCCCCGGCGTGGGCGAGGCGGCGGGCGGAGGCGCGCCGCCCTCGCCGCAGGTGACCTGCGCGTCGGTCAGGGTGGTGGCGAGAAGAATGCCGGGACCGCTGGCGAGGCTAGTGCCGAAAAGGGAATCCTCCGTCATCGACATGAGATGGAGCGGGCTGGTCCCGTCCTCCACGCAGTGGAGGGTGACTGTGTGTACGGCGCCGGTGACCGTGGTAGGCGCTGTCGCGCCGCAGCCGTTGTAGACGGTGTTGGCACCGCTGGTCGACTGGCCGCACAGAGTGAGCCCATCGAGGTTGGCAGGCGTCTCGTTGTCGTAGGCCAGAACCGCTGGGTCCCACTCCAGCTTGTACTGCTCGGCCAGGTAGGGCTCGGGAGCGGCTGTGACCACGATCTCGATGTCGAAGGTGCCGGTTCCCGTCACCGTCGTGGCGGTGTCGATGGCTCCCCCTGGGATGGCGTCCACAGCCATGGCCGCCGAACCCTGGGCACTCGCTAGGGGGGGCGCCAGTAGTCCACTAACAACAAACAACAATGCCAGGGAAACCCAGAATCTTCTCTTCGTTGCCATTGTCCCTTAGAGCTCTCCTCTCGTGGGAATACTGCTAACTCGTAGCGCTTGGGAGACTCGTCACACCCCAGAAGGCAGCCATTGGGCGACAGCTTCTGGGAAGATGCGCCTGCCCCTTGATCCGCTGGGCCCTACACGATGGGCCGGACGAAGTCGCCGGGGCTGTTCACGCAGATGAACACCGCGTCCAGGAAGTCTATCTCGGTCAGGTCGCTCACCTGAGGGAACTGAGGAGAGTAGCCCAGCCAGGCGCCCAGGTTGAACTTCCAGATGGACGTAAGGATGCCTGCGCGCCCCACCCTGCTGGCGATGGTCCCGATAGGGGTGTGATCGAGGTAGGTGCTGGCCACAGGGTTGCAACCCGTGACCAGACCGACCGCCTCCAGGCCGGGGGGCAGTGGCGTGGGCGTCGGCAGAGGGCCCGTCGGTGTAGAAGTGGCGGCTGGTGGTGCTCCGGGCCTGGGCGTACTGGTAGGCGCCGGTGTCTGACCTGGCCCCGGTGTGGGGGTAATAGGGGCCACACAAGGAGGCACGTTGCTGATGGGCATACCGCCGCCGAGCGGGTCAGCCAGGCCGGCGCAAACGAACTGGATACTGGGTGAACCACTCGCCACGGGCACGAAACTGATCGTGGAGAGCAGACCGTTACCGTTCACACCCGGCCCGGCGCCCGCACTATTGCAGCCGAACCTGACGTTACCCGGCTCAAGACCTTGTGAGGGTGGCAGAATGGGTGGCAGGCAAGAGACAGTACGTCCCGTGCTGCCGAGGAAACTGCCGTCCGACATGGCAGACTCTGGCGGCTGTGTTAGCTTTACGACGTTCCGGTCATACCGGATCCACCACTCATAAGCCCCCAGATTCTGAGCGCCTTCGATCTCAATGCGGACCGAGAAGTTGCCGCCGCCTGCGGGGACAGAGGAGGGTGCAACCACCCTCATGACTGCCCCTTGCCCCCAAGCTGACTGCCAGGAAGCCGCTACGAGCCCGCCGACAGCCAGGACCAGGCCGCCGATAATCAAAGACCGCAAGACACTACGCGTCAGGTGCTTCATTGCCTATCTTCCCCTTGCTTGGTGTGGGCTAAATCCAGAGCCTCTACATGTCATAGCCTCTCCCTGGCAAGGTTGTGAACTCGATCTGTGGCGACCCTCCACTGGCGGCACGACAGATCTTGATGGGGCCGAAGGCCCGCTCCGGCCCGAAGAAGGCGGGAGAAGGCTTGCGCCTTCTCCCCCTTCTCTTCACATAAGCTGGCGGCTATTCCATGGCCCGGTCAACCCTCACTCAGGTGCTCAAGGACATGGCGCCCCTGTTCTGTCCACCAGGGACAGGATCAGACCACGAAGGTAGTTGATGGCTTGGAAGCTGCCCGGGCCGCAGGGGCAAGTGCCGCTGCCGAAGATCATCATACCGTCGGCGATCGCGAACATCGTCACCGCGTTGCCGCTGCGGATGATGCCGCTGGTGCCGCTGACAGTTCCGCCGGGCCAGCTAAACTCCCAGCTGTTGTTGGGGTAGATGCCCAGGGTGGTGCCCCGTCCGGAGTCATCGCTGAAGAAGCAGTCGAACACGGGCGGCAGGCTGCAGGTCACCGAGGCGTCGGTCAGGGTCGTGGTGAGTATGGCGCCAGGTCCGGCGGTGGTGGTCGTGCCGAAGGCGGGGTCTTCGGCCATGGTCCTCAGGTGCAGCGGGCTGGTGCCCGTCCCTACGCAGTGCAGGGTGACCGTGTGCACGGCGCCGGTGTCGCTGGTAGGCGCCAGGGCCCCGCAGCCGTTGTAGACCGTGTTGGCACCCACAGTCGGCGAGCCGCACAGCGTGAGCCCGTCCAGGTTGGTAGGTGCCTCGGCGTTGAAGGCCAGCAGCGCCGCGTTCCACTGGAGCTTGTACTGCTCGGCCACGTAGGGGTTAGGAGCGGCTGTGACGACGATGTCCACGTCGAAGGGGGTAGCGCCGGTTACCGTCCTGGTGGCGTCGACGCCTCCGCCGGGGATGGCGTCCACCGCCATGGCGTTGGGTGCCGGCACCTGCGTCGGCGTGTTGGTCGGTGTACGCGTGACCGTCGGCGTGCGCGTGACCGTCGGCGTGCGCGTGACCGTCGGCGTAGATGTAATGGTCGGCGTGGGCGTCTTCGTAGGCGTAGAGCTAGGGGTGGGCGTACGCGTCGGCGTCCATGCGGGCGTGGGCGTGGGTGTCGGCCCTGGGCACTGGGGCGTCCTGTCCACCAGGGACAGGATCAGACCACGAAGGTAGTTGATGGCTTGGAAGCTGCCCGGGCCGCAGGGGCAAGTGCCGCTGCCGAAGATCATCATACCGTCGGCGATCGCGAACATCGTCACCGCGTTGGGGCTGCGGATGATGCCGCTGGTGCCGCTGGCAGTTTCGCCGTTCCAGCTAAACTCCCAGTTGCTGCCAGTGGTGGTCAGGGTGCTGCCCCGGCCGAAGTCATCCTCGAAGAGGCAGTCGAACGCGGGCTGGACGTTGACGGTGACGGAATCGGAGTCGGACGCGGTCTCGTTGGTGGTTACGTCGGCCGTGTCCGTGACCGTGCCCACCGCGCCCAGCACAATGGCTTCGGTGTCGGTGCAGGTAGCCCCGGGAGCGAGGGTTCCGCAGTCCTTGTCCAGGGCGTCGTGGGTATCGTCGTCCACTAAGACGGTGGTGAGGTCCGTGTTGCCGGTATTGGTGACCGTCCATTCGTAGGTTACGGTGTCGCCCGCGGTGACGAAGATGGGCCCGTCGGAGCCATCAGCCGTCTTGTCGATGCTGACGGTGAGCGTGGGGGCCACATCGTCGTTTTCGATGGTGCAGGCCTTATGTTCGCCCAGCGCCAGGGTGACGGAGCCGTCGGCGGGGTCGCATTCGCCGCCGATGGTGAAGGTATAGGCGGGCGCGGGGTCGGTCTCGCTCACCGTGTAGGATCCCGGCACGAGCGTTTCGGGGACGCCGCTGGTGACGGGCGTGCCGTCGACGAACAGGTCGAAGTCGG